>LDZU01009246.1_pt1 | contig 10639 bp, 7 predicted proteins | sample 615531 | NCBI WGS metagenome assembly LDZU01 (sample SAMN03408293, study PRJNA278302) | terrestrial metagenome | isolation source: oil reservoir sample SB2 | place: USA: Alaska, North Slope, Schrader Bluff formation | collected 2011-09 | reverse complement strand
TTATTGATGGTTTTTTGCATACCGATGGCCATAAGGGCGTCTTGAGCCTGGGCGTCGTCGGGGGATAAATAATGAACATCGTTTGTTGCTACTAAAGGAATTCCTAAAGACCTTGATAAATCGACAATTTTTTTATTGGCTTTATCTTGGTCGGCTATGTTGGGATGATTTTGGATTTCAAGATAAAAGTTTTTGTTAAAAATTTCGTATAATTCTTTGGCTTTTTGGGCGGCCTCGCGGTCTCTTTCTTCCAATAATAGCTTAGGAATTAGACCCTGAAGACAAGCGGTTAGACCGATTAAACCCGAAGAGTGTTTTTTAAGTAGTTTAAGATCAATTCGGGGTTTGTAATAAAAACCTTCTAAATGAGCTTTAGTAACCAATTCCATTAGATTTTGGTAGCCGGTAAAATTTTTAGCCAACAAAACCAAATGGTGAGGGGTTAAGTTGGGACCGCCGACTCTTTCTTTCATTGAGGGGACTAAATACATTTCGCAGCCAATAATGGGCTTAATACCCTCATGACGGCAACTGTTATAGAATTTAATTGCCCCATACATTACTCCATGATCAGTTAGAGCAACTGCTTTCATGCCCATTTTCTTAACTTTAGGGCCGATTTCTTTAACTTTTGCTAAGCCGTCAAGCAGGGAGTAGTCGCTGTGAACATGAAGATGAACAAAGTCTTTTTTAGCCACGGTTTTAGTTTAAGATTTTGTTTAATATTTGTTTGGTTTTAGCAATATCGGCTTGTCCTTTAGCTTTTTGCTGGACTTGACCAATTAAAAAACCAAAAGCAGCTTTTTTTCCAGATTGATAATCTTTCACTGCTTCAGGGTTTTCTTTGATAACAAGATTGATAATTTTTTCTAGCTTATCCCCTGTTATCAGTTCTACTTTTTGAGTAGATTTCATTTTTTTAATAAAGTCCTGGGGGGTCATTTTGTTGAGAGGATAGTCTTTGTTGATAATGGCATTAGCAACATCGTTGGCTTTAAGATTGTTTTTTTTAGCCAAAGCTAGGGTTTTTTCTCCTCTTTTGGGATATTTTTTGACCAAAATGTCGGCCTGATAGCGGCTTAATTGGTATTGCTTTACCAAATTAGAAATAGTTTTTTCTGGTAATTCGGGCAAAGAATCTTTTAGGTTTTTTATATTAAAGAGTTTGCTTAAATTAAGAGGGGGAATATCTGGTTCAGGAAAATATCGATACTCATAAGATTCCTCTTTTGTTCTTTGAGAGTAAGTGATTTTTTTCTTGGCATTATAACCTCTGGTTTCCTGAACAATTTTTTGATTGTCAAGAAGTAATTTTTTTTGCCGCTTGATTTCGTAAGTAATGGCGTTATAAAGATAACGGAAAGAGTTTATGTTTTTTACCTCGACTTTATAGTTTGGCAGAGGATCTTGAGGGTTTTTCTTTAGAGAAATATTGGCCTCTAGCCTCATTTGCCCCTTTTCCATATTGGCCGGAGAAATTTTTAAAACGCGGACAATTTGGTAGATTTTTTGAGCATAATTTTTGGCTTCTTCGGCACTTTTTAAATCGGGGCAGGAAACAATTTCGATTAGAGGAACGCCGGATTTATTAAAGTCAAGCTGTCGTTTATTGCCTTTTATTAAGGATTTGGCGGTATCTTCTTCAAGATGGACCTCTTTAATATTAACGGTTTTTTCTTTTAAAGAGACTTGGCCGTCAATACCCAAAGGGCGGAAAAATTGGCTAATTTGATAACCCTTGGCCAAGTCAGGATAGAAATAGTTTTTTCGATCAAACCAGGTTTTTTTATTAATTTGGCACTTTAGAGCCAAAGCTAGAAGAGTGGTTCTTCTTAGAGCCTCCTTATTAGGAACAGGTAAGGCGCCAGGTAGGCCCAAGCAAACAGGGCAAGTTTGAGTGTTGGGCTCTTTATCAAAGTGGTCAGCGGGGCAGCCGCAGAACATTTTTCTTTTAGTAGTTAGCTCAACATGAATTTCTAGACCAATAACAGGAAAAAATTGTTTTTTAGTCATATTTTTCTAAAAATAGAAGCCTCTTTTTTATTAAAAATAGTGCTTAAAATAATTAAAACCAAAGCGGCAAAAAAGATAACAGCTTGAACCCCAACCAAATCGACAAGAGAGGCGATTAAAAGCAACGGCAGCATACCGGCCAAAGAGATTAACATATTTAAAATACCATAGACTCGACCGCGAATTTCAAATGGGGCGTGTTCTTGAATTAGGGTTCTGGTGGGAATAATAGCCATAATAGAAGCCGCTCCCAAGGTGATAAGAAAAAGCCAAATAAAATATGGGGCCAAGGAAGAGAAAGTCGCCAAAAAAACAAGCAATAGCGATAAGCCTGAATAAAGGAGTCCGTTAATAATTAAAGATTTTTTTCTTACTTTCTTCTTTTGGATTATTTTACCTACCCAGACTCCGCCGGCAATAGCCCCAAGAATACCTGGGGTGACGATTACTAATGAGGTGCTAGCAATAGGAATATTGATAGTTTGGGCCAGAACGGGGGCAATGCTTATAGCAATGCCAATAAAAGCCTGAACTATGGTTAGAAAAAGAATGGGGAATAAGACTAGTCGATTATCTTTTAAAAAGAAAAGACTGTCTTTAATATCTTTTAAAAATTCTTCCAAATTAAAGCTCTCCCAGGCGTTTTTTAGAGTTTTGCTGTGGTTAAGAATTTTTTCAGAGATAAAGATAGTTACAGTGATACTGCCAATTAGCATTAGGGCGGCAATAGGAAAAACTATTTGGCCGTTTTTAAATATGGTCAAAATAAGACCAGAAAATAACGAGCCCAAAGCAATTGAGCCTTGAGAAGTAAAGAACCAAAGAGTATTGGCGGTGCCAAGATTTTCTTTTTTGACCACGTTAGGTAAAACTGCTGCTACGGCCGGATTAAAAGCTTCGTCAAAAAGAGAGTAAATCAGCACCAAAGGAAAAGCTAAAAAAATCTCTTCTTTAATAGCTAAAAAAGAAAGAGCAACGATAACCTGAGAAATGCTGCTGATGAGAAGAATTTTCCTTTTATTAACTTTATCGACGATTGTTCCCGCCAAAATTCCCAAAAAGGCTCCTGGCAAATAATAGAGAATGGTAATTAAGGCAATAACCGACGAGGAGCCAACGGCCAAAAAAACAAGATTGATGACTGAAAACAAAATTGTAGCGGCGGCGACGTTAGAGCAAAGTTGGGCAGCCAAGAGCAGGCAGAAATTCTTATTTTCAAAAACGGCAGGGAGGTTAATTTTTTTCATTTTTTATTGGGTTAGATTTTCAATTTGATAGGCAAGGTTAATAATTTTATTTTCTTGTTTTTGAGGGCCGATAATTTGTAAGCCGATAGGAAGTTTGTTTTTATCAACACCGCAAGGTAAATTAATGGCGGGCAAACCAGCTAAAGCGCTGGACTCAACTAGGACATCTTGCATTTCCCCAAACATGGCGCTTTCTTTCCAAGCGCCGATTTTTAGGGCCGTAGTTGGCGTTGTTGGGGCCAAGATTAAGTCAACATTTTGGAAAGAAACAGCAAAATTATTGATAATTTTAGTTCGGGCTTTTTGAGCTTTAAGATAATATTGGTCAAAATAACCGGCGGAAAGGACAAAGGTTCCTAACATAATTCTTCTTAATGCCTCTAGACCAAAATGATCCCTTCCCTTTCCATAGCGGATACCGTCGTAACGGGCCAAATTGGAAGAAACTTCGGCTCTTTGTAAAATAGTGTAAACGGCTATACTTAACTTGGGGTCAAGAAGAGATATCTCTTTTATTTGGTGGCCCTCTTTTTGGAGTTGATCAGTAATTTTTAAAATTTTTTGGTTAATTTCTTTTTTTGCCAAGGAAAAATATTCCTTAGGAAGACCAATGATTAGTTTTTTTTGAGGGGTTTTTTTTGGGCTGGTAAGCTTTTTGGCTGGTGTTTTAATGGTGGTGGCATCATGAGGGTCTGGTCCGGCCAATTGATTATAAATTAGAGCAGCGTCGGCAACGGATTTAGTAACGGGACCAGGGCAATCTAATGATGAGGCCATGGCAATAACTCCCCAACGGCTAATTCGTCCATAGGTGGGTTTAAGGCCGACTATACCGCACCAGGCTGCCGGTTGTCTGATAGAACCGGCGGTTTCGGAACCAATAGCGCCTGGAGCCATGTCGGCGGCAATAGCGGCAGCTGAGCCGCCGGAAGAGCCACCCGGAGAATAATTGGTATTGTGGGGATTTTTGGTTGGACCAAAATCTGAAGTTTCTGTTGAAGAACCGTGAGCCCAGGCATCCATATTAGTTTTGCCCAAGATTAGGGCGCCGGCTTCTTTTAGCTTTTTTGTGACCGTTGACTCGTAAGGAGGGTGATATTCTTTTAAGACCTCTGATGAGGCGGTGGTAGGCAAGTTGATAGTACAAAAATTATCTTTAACGGCAATAGGCAAACCCAAAAGAGGTTTCTTCTCAAAAATTTTTGGTTCTTGATTAATTTGCCGATCAATTTTTTTAGCCTGGTCGAGAATTTTTTCATTAGTGGCTAAATAAACGTTCAATTTTTGATTTTTTTTCTTAATTTGATCAAGATAAAATTGACAAAGCTCTTGAACGGAGATTTCCTTTTTGATTAATGATTCCCGCCAAGATGTTAAGCTTTGACCTTTTTCGTTAAGGCTAGTCATTGTTGATAGTAAAAAATTTCTTTTTATCAGGCAAAATCTTTTCCTTGGCCAGGCAAGAATTCGCTTTGTCTTTGGCAACGATATTGATATTTTTGGTAACTTGAAAAGTGGGTTTTTCTTTATCAAGATCGGGGATTTGATCAAGAATATCAAAATATTGGAGGGTTTTTTCTAGTTGAGGGCCAATTTTAGCTTTTTCTTTTGCTCCAATCTTTAAGTTGGCTAATTTTTCCAAATGATCGACAGAAATAATTTTTCTTTTTTGACTCATGTTATTAATTTTAACATTTCTTTAAAGCAAAATTGTTAGCAAACCGTGTTTAAAAATGAAACTTATTTTAACAGATCCTGGACCTGTCGAGATCGAGCTTTAGCGGGGGGTAATTTGGAAGGTATTTTTTTGGGTTGCCTCGACTTTGACAGTTTGACCTTCTTTAATTTTGCCGTTAACGATTAAAAGAGCAATCTTGTCGAGAATGTTATTTTGAATTACCCTTTTTAAGGATCGAGCTCCATATTGAGGATCATAGCCGAGATCGGCAATTAATTCTTTTGCTTTTGGAGAAATCTGAAGAGTTAGTTTCTTATTTTTGGCTAGATTTTTTTTGACTTTTTGAAGTTGGAGATCAACAATTTGCCCGATTTGGTCTTTGGTCAGTTTCTCAAACAAAACAATTTGATCAAGCCGATTGATGAATTCAGGCCTGAAGGTTTTTTCAATAAGTTGAGTAATTTTTTCTTCAATTGTTTTTTTGTTTTCTTCTTTTTGGATAATGTCACTACCGAGATTAGAGGTCATAATAATAATGGTGTTTTGGAAGTCAACGGTTCGGCCTTGAGAATCGGTTAAACGTCCATCATCAAAAATTTGCAAGAAGAGGTTGAAAACATCGGGATGGGCTTTCTCAATTTCATCAAAAAGAATAACGCTATAGGGTTTTCGACGAATGGCTTCGGTTAATTGACCTCCTTCTTCATGACCAATATAACCGGGAGGAGAACCAATTAGCCGAGCCACGGTGTGTCTCTCTTGATATTCGGACATATCAATTCGAACCATGGCCGATTCGTCATTAAACAAAATGTAGGCTAAGGTTTTGGCTAATTCAGTCTTACCGACTCCAGTAGGACCCAAAAACAAGAAAACCCCGATAGGTTTATTTTGTTCACCAATTCCGGCTCGATTTCTTCTTATGGCATTGGCAACCTCTACAACTGCCTCTTCCTGATTAACGAGTCTTTTATGAATTTCTTCTTCCAGTTTGGCCAGTTTTTGAGCCTCAGATTCAACTAATCGAGCGATGGGGATACCTGTCCAGCGGGAAACAACTTGAGCAACCTGCTCTTCGTCAACTTCTTGTTTGATTATCTTTTCTTCTTCCGGAATTTTATCCCATTGAGCCAAGGCTTCTTTTAGTTCTTTTTCAGTTTGGGGAATTTGGCCGTATTTAATTTGAGCGGCTTTTTCTAAATCAACTTCCTGTTCGGCTTGTTCTTCTTCTAAAGAAAGTTTTTCTAATTTTTGGCGAGTTTTCTTAATTTTTGCCAGAATTTCTTTTTGCTGATCCCACTTATTTTCTAGAGCTCGTAATTTTTCTTCCATGTCGGCAATATTTTTTTCTAATTTTTGAATTCGGTCTTTATTTTTTTCTTTTTTAACAGCAGCTAATTCAATTTGAGTTTGCCGCAAAGAGCGTCTTAAGTTATCAATTTTTTGAGGAACGCTTTGTATCTCGATTGATAAGGCCGCCGCCGCCTCATCAACCAGATCAATTGCTTTATCAGGTAGAAAACGATCAGAAATATAACGAGAAGAAAGGTCGATAGCGGCCACAAGAGCCTGATCGGAAATTCTCACTCCATGGTGAAGCTGATACTTTTCTTTTAGACCTCTTAGGATCGCTAAAGAGTCTTCTTTTGACGGTTCCTCAATCATAATTGGCTGAAAGCGTCGTTCTAGAGCGGCATCTTTTTCAATATGTTGGCGATATTCTTTAACGGTAGTGGCCCCGATGGCGTGAAGAGTTCCTCGAGCTAGGGCCGGTTTTAACATATTAGAAGCATCAACGGCTCCTTCAGCGCTGCCGGCGCCTACCAGAGTATGAAGCTCATCTATAAAAAGAATATAGCGGCCGCCAGCTTTTTCAATTGAAGAAATAACGGCCTTTAATCGTTCTTCAAATTCACCTCGAAATTTGGCTCCAGCCAACATGGCGGCCAAGTCAAGGGAGATAATTTCTTTATTTTTCAATAATTCAGGAACGTCGCCAGAAATAATTCTTTGAGCTAGGCCTTCGACAATAGCCGTTTTACCTACGCCGGGGTCTCCTAGAAGAACCGGATTATTTTTCCGTCGACGGGATAAAATTTCCATAATTCTTCTAATTTCCTGGTCCCGGCCAATGACCGGGTCAAGACTCCCCTCTTGGGCCAAATCATTTAAGTTGATAGTAAATTTTTCTAGGGCTTGATATTTTCCTTCAGCACTGGGAGAATCAGCTTTTTGTCCTTGGCGCTGATCTTGGAAGGTTTTGATAATTTGACTTTTTTGTAAACCGTTTTTGATAAGAAGCTCCTTGGCTTGACTGTCAACACTAAGAAGAGCCAGAAAAAGATGCTCGGAAGAAATATAGCCGTCTTTGAAAGAGGCCATTTCTTTTTCAGCTTGATTAAGGACTTTAATGGTTTGAGGGGAGGCATAAATCTGATCGCTTTCAGTGCCAACTTGAGGAAGGTTTTTAATTGCTTCTTGAACTTGATTTTTTAATTTATCAACGTCGATTTTGTTCTGATTTAAGGTGGTGACAACGATGCTTTCATTATCAGCTAACAGAGCGGCCAAAATATGTAAAGGCTCAAGACTTGGCTGATGATTATTTTTAGCTAAGTCTTGAGATTCTGATATAACTTGCTGGGCCTTGACGGTGAATTTTTCTGGTTTAAGCATAGAAAAAATATTTTTTATACCATTTTTTCTAGTTCTGCAACTCTTTCCTCAATTGGCGGGTGAGTATTAAAAAGTTTTGCCAAGCCCGAAAGTTTTCCCTTAGACAAAAAGGGATTGACAATGTAAAAATGGGCGGTGGCAGTATTGGCGGTTCGAAGTGGTTGATGGTTTTGGGAAAGTTTTTTTAAGGCCGCGATTAGTCCGGAGGGTTGTTTTGTTAACAAAGAAGAGCTAGCATCAGCTAAAAATTCTCGTCTTCGAGAAATAGCCAATTGGATCAACTGGCCGATTAAGGGAGACAAAATTGCGGCAAAGATGCCAAGGAAGAAAAGAATTCCTCCCCCCTCTCGATCTTGATCTTGCCGAGGATTGGAGTAAAAAGCAAAGCGGGACAAGATTGTTATCATGCCAATGAGAACAGCAACAATAGCAAAAAGTCTGGTATCTAAATTTTTGATGTGAGCAATTTCGTGACCGACTACTCCTTCTAATTCAGTTTGATTAAGATTGTCAAGTAGTCCCTTGGTAACGCAAAGGCTGGCTTTTTGGGGATTTCTTCCGGTAGCAAAGGCGTTCATAGCCGAATCAGGAGAAATATAAATTTTTGGGGTGGGAATTTGAGCAACGCGGGACAAGTTTTCCACTGCACTGTAAAGTCCTGGCGCTGTTTTTCTATTTGCCGGTTTGGCTCTAGCTAGGGCAAGGGCGATTTTATCGCCGTAATAATAACTAGTCAGGGTTGATCCAGAGGCCAAAATTAAGGCAAAAATAAGGCCGGTTATTCCCCATTCTAAGGCTTGGGAAATGAGCCAACCAGCCAAAACAACGAAAATAAAAAAACCGATCATAACAAGAAAAGATTTGGTTCGATTACGATCAACCTGTTCGTAAATATTAGTCATCTTGAAACCAATTATAACTAAAAAGAAATTTTTTAGCAAGAGATGCTGTCGATTGCTATTTTAATCTCTTTTAATTTTGGGATTAAGCATTTCTTCTTGGCTGACAGAGATTGCTTCTTTGGTATTAGCTAAGTCTAGGCCTTTTTGGGTTTTAAAGCCGAAAATCTTAGCAACAATATTGCTGGGAAAACCAAGAACTTTAGCATTAAAGCTTTGGACCAAATCAATCAAGGTTCTTTTGGCGTACATAACCTTATCTTGGGTGTCACGTAAATTATTTTGAGCTTCGATGACAACTTCGGCAGTTTTTAGTTCGGGGTTGTTCTCTACTAAAACCTGAATTGAACCAATAGCCTGTTCAACTTCACCGGCTGCTTTTAATAATTCTTCTGGATTATGACTTTTATCGGCTTGATTAACCTTTTTCCGGGCCTCGGTGATCATTTGGTAAACTTTTTTTTCTTGATCAGTGTTAATTTCGATAATATCGGCAATTTGAGGAATGAGCTCGGCTCGTCTTTTAAGTTGATTACCCAATTCTTCAATTTGAGCCTGAATTCTAGTTTTAGTAATAACGAAAAAGTTATAAGTAGAAATAACATAGGCGGCGATTAAGCCAACAAATAGAAGAAGAATAACAAGTAATGTCATTTATTTATCACCTCCCGAGTTTTATTTTAAGAATATCTTCTTTTAGAATAACAGATTTTTTTTAATTTTGTCTAGAGAAAGAACATTAATGATGTCATTTTTTTGGGCCCAGCCTCGACGAGCGCAAAATACTCCATATTTCATTAGATCAAGTTGAGCCAAGTTGTGGCCATCAGTATTAATAACTAGTTTTATTTTTGCTTTTATTGCTTTTCGAACAAGATAGTCCGGTAGATCTAGTCGATGTGGAGCGGCATTAATTTCTAGGATTTTTTTATTTTTTTGGCAAAAAGAAAAGATTTTTTCCCAATTAACGTCGATAGGGGGTCTTTTATTGATCATTCGAGCAGTTGGGTGAGCTAAAATTTTTACTTTAGGATGGGATAGACCTTTAATTATTCTTTTGGTCATGGCTTCTTTATCAAGGTTAAATCGACTATGGATGCCGGCAATGGCAAAGTCGAGAAAATTAAAGGCCTCTTCAGGTAAAGCTAAAGACCCGTTTGGCTTGATGTCTATTTCGAGGCTATTAAAAACATAGGGTAATTTTTGTGTTCTTTTTTTATTCGACCTTTTATTAGAGTAATTTATTTGTTCAATCCACTTTTGCTTCTTTTTTAACAATTTGATTATTTCTTTTTTAGTATGACCGCTTTGACTAGGGTTGTGCTCGCTGAAGGCTAAATATTGATATCCCCTCTTTTGGGCCCAGTCAATAATATTTGGGGCAGAAGCAGTTCCCAAGTCATGAGATGATTCAATATTGAAATTAGAATGAATATGCAGGTCTCCTTTGATATCCTTTATCTTTATTAGCTTTGGCAAGCTACCCGATTTGCCTTGAAATTGCAATTGGGCGGCCTCAATTTCTCCATTATTCTCTCTTATTTCTGGTGGTATCCAAGATAAACCCAAGAAGTGATAAAAAGATTTTTCTTCTGAGAAAGAAGTTAGCTTTTTTTGGCCTATATTTTTAATTCCATACTCAGAGAGGCTTAATCCCTTTTTTAGGGCCAGTTCTCTTAAGGCAATGTTGTGTTCCTTAGAGCCGGTGAAGTGCTGCATCATCGAACCAGCATTTTTAGGTAAAACGGTTCGCAGATCAACCCTTTTTTTATTGGTTAATAAAATGCTCGCCGAAGCTGTTTCTCCCTTAGTTAAAATTTTTTCTGCGTTAGGAAAGTTTGTGAAATGGTCAATTACTTTTGAGGCATTTTTTGTTTTTACAGCGATATCTAAGTCGCCGACAGTTTCGGTTTTCCGTCGCAAGCTTCCTAAAGGATAAACCTCTATTACGGCTTTAGATTTTTTTAAATAGTCAATTATTTCTTGGGCGATCTTGTCCGCTTCACAAAGAAACATTCGACTGCCGCCCTTTTGTTTTTCTTGCCAGCGCTTGATGTTAGTCAATATTTGCTGCTCTTTTTTTGGGCCAAAGCCAGAAATATTTTTAATTTGACCTTTTTGGGCAG
>LDZU01004537.1_pt1 | contig 10643 bp, 9 predicted proteins | sample 615531 | NCBI WGS metagenome assembly LDZU01 (sample SAMN03408293, study PRJNA278302) | terrestrial metagenome | isolation source: oil reservoir sample SB2 | place: USA: Alaska, North Slope, Schrader Bluff formation | collected 2011-09 | reverse complement strand
GACATCCATTAAAACAAGGATTGAAACATCAATTGAATATGCGGGGACTTTTCCTCAATCTGGTTGAAGAGAGACATCCATTAAAACAAGGATTGAAACACTAATATGATAGAGAAAGGAATTAATCTTAATCCAGTTGAAGAGAGACATCCATTAAAACAAGGATTGAAACCTATAACCGCTGTCAATCTCAAATGCCCCAGTCCGGTTGAAGAGAGACATCCATTAAAACAAGGATTGAAACCCACAATTAGAATAACCATCCGATACATAGGATACTCGTTGAAGAGAGACATCCATTAAAACAAGGATTGAAACATCACTATTGATGCTAATAGCACAGAAACAATAGATGGTTGAAGAGAGACATCCATTAAAACAAGGATTGAAACTTGACGGTGGAGTAGAAAAAGATGGCTTTTTTGTAGTTGAAGAGAGACATCCATTAAAACAAGGATTGAAACTTTGGTTTTGTTCCACCTTCTTCAGTCCATTGAAGGTTGAAGAGAGACATCCATTAAAACAAGGATTGAAACCCATATCAAATCCAGTCAGGTATATCTCATCATGCTCTAGTTGAAGAGAGACATCCATTAAAACAAGGATTGAAACTCTTTCTCATAATTGACCTCCTTATTCCTTAGATAGTTGAAGAGAGACATCCATTAAAACAAGGATTGAAACATAAGGTTATATCTTCTTCCGATATTCTGTAGTTATGTTGAAGAGAGACATCCATTAAAACAAGGATTGAAACCATTCATAAAAGTAACTATTTTAAATTTGGTAGAAGTTGAAGAGAGACATCCATTAAAACAAGGATTGAAACTGCTTAAGTTTAGAATAGATAAGTATGGTTACATTCAGTTGAAGAGAGACATCCATTAAAACAAGGATTGAAACTACTAAAGAATATAGTATCACTGATGAAATGTTACGGGGTTGAAGAGAGACATCCATTAAAACAAGGATTGAAACTTCAATCCTTTCGGTTAGGTAGGTTTCTAATTCCCGCAGTTGAAGAGAGACATCCATTAAAACAAGGATTGAAACCCAGTATTAGTATTATTATAGTATTAGTTCTTTGAAGTTGAAGAGAGACATCCATTAAAACAAGGATTGAAACGCAACATCCATTATACTTAATTTTTGCAACTTTCTTTGTTGAAGAGAGACATCCATTAAAACAAGGATTGAAACATTATCCTACTTCTTTTTTGCTATCTGCTCTAATTGTTGAAGAGAGACATCCATTAAAACAAGGATTGAAACGAAGAAAAGGTAGGAATAGATGGTTCTACTGACCCAAGTTGAAGAGAGACATCCATTAAAACAAGGATTGAAACCTTTCGCAAATTGTAAAGGTAATAAGCAAGCTTTAAGAGTTGAAGAGAGACATCCATTAAAACAAGGATTGAAACTAAAATATTTTCAAAATATTGTATTTTTTTTTCAGGTTGAAGAGAGACATCCATTAAAACAAGGATTGAAACAATAAAGGTAAGTAATTAATTATTATGGCTAAGAGGTTGAAGAGAGACATCCATTAAAACAAGGATTGAAACTATAGTATAGTGACCATATCCCGTCCGGTTTTTGTACAAGTTGAAGAGAGACATCCATTAAAACAAGGATTGAAACCGAAATATCAATAAAACAAATTGCGTTTGATACTGGTTGAAGAGAGACATCCATTAAAACAAGGATTGAAACTAGATAACATAAAATTTTTTATAGACCACGATTTAGTTGAAGAGAGACATCCATTAAAACAAGGATTGAAACAAACTTTTTCCATGAACTGGTCATAGCCATTTATGGTTGAAGAGAGACATCCATTAAAACAAGGATTGAAACATAAAAAAATGCAGGTATTAGTAATAGTCGGAAAGAGTTGAAGAGAGACATCCATTAAAACAAGGATTGAAACATTCACCAATTCTCTGTAAAGGGCAACACCAACAATTTAGTTGAAGAGAGACATCCATTAAAACAAGGATTGAAACGGACGGCTCAAGCCAGCTACCATATTTCGGATGTTAGTGTTGAAGAGAGACATCCATTAAAACAAGGATTGAAACTCAGTGATAGTATATTGTTTGGTATAAACAGCTCCAGGTTGAAGAGAGACATCCATTAAAACAAGGATTGAAACAAGACAAGCAGGGAAATGTAATAGGTACATACGAGCCTGTTGAAGAGAGACATCCATTAAAACAAGGATTGAAACAGAAAGCCAAAGTAGTTTCCTGAGTAGAAGCAAAGTGTTGAAGAGAGACATCCATTAAAACAAGGATTGAAACCAATCTTAAAGGAAACTCCTGATAGTCCCTGGAAAGTTGAAGAGAGACATCCATTAAAACAAGGATTGAAACTATGGGAGTGCCCACAATGTGGAAAGGAAAATCACGTTGAAGAGAGACATCCATTAAAACAAGGATTGAAACAAAAGGAGTAATTGGTGTGCCTGCAGCAGTGTTATGTTGAAGAGAGACATCCATTAAAACAAGGATTGAAACAATCTCTAATCTTTGCCCTGATTTTACCCGGTTCAGTTGAAGAGAGACATCCATTAAAACAAGGATTGAAACCAATAAGGGGAATAGATCTAGTTTCTTTAAAATATTGTTGAAGAGAGACATCCATTAAAACAAGGATTGAAACGCTGAGTCATAAAAAATACTTGGTATATGGGAAAAGTTGAAGAATGATTAATTTATAGTATCAGAATTTCAAAAAAATTCTGATACTATAAATTAATCTTTTTAGATAAGAAACAATATATTTTTACACCATCTCTCTAATCCTCTCCCTTAGGAGAGAGAGGGAAAGTGAGGGTGATAAATAGTTATCAGTTGGCAGTTAACTGTTTTCAGATAAAAGATGCGGGTATAAGTGGATGAGATTGCTTCGTCGCTTCGCTCCTCGCACTGCTGGTTACTTATTACTGAATTAGCTTCTGGCAATGACAAAATAGTATATCAGATTACGTATAACGTATATCGTTTAAATACAGTTGCTAGTCGGAAGTTATTTCAGGGGTGGTCAAGGAGAAGAATTCCCCTTGAATATCTGGAGTGATGTTGTAGTTGGAATAATTTATATGAATTATGCAAGTGAATATATTATAATAATATATAAAGACCAAAATAATTTTTCATGAGAAAATAGAAAAGATTACCTTTAAAACAACTGGTAAATCCAATAGGTCATTGGTTGGTATTGGGAAACGATACAAATTATGTTTTGAAGGTAGGTATAAAATGAAAGATTTTATAGTTAGAATTAAGCCATTAACTCCAATTTGGACAGGGGATGCCAATAGAAAGAATACTACTTTAAGAGAAACTGGCATAATTGGAAGTTTGAGATGGTGGTATGAGGCATTAATCAGAGGTCTTGGTGGAGCTGCTTGCGACCCAACAGATGAAAGTTCACGATGCAAATTAGATCATGACAAGTTTTACAAAGCCATAAAAAATGGAGCTCCAATTCAAGAAGCATTAAATGCGCAAATATGTCAGGCTTGCCAGCTTTTTGGCTGTACAGGATGGGCAAGAAAATTTAGGCTGGAAATAGAGGGCAACGATATTACTCCTATTCAAGAAGTATGGATTGGAACAAGAGAAAAGAGAAAGGATAGATTTTTGAAGCGAAATATATCAGGCTTAATGTCTAATGATTTAATAACCTTGAGATTTATTCCATTAAAAGATATTTCTCAACAAGAATGGAGTTTATTGAATATAAGTTGGAAAATAATAGCAAATTATGGAGCTTTGGGAGCGCATATCTCTCAGGGGAATGGTGTAATTGAAATTGTTGAAAATATTTTGCCTCGTAGTAATAAGCTTTGGACATTTAATTTAAAGAAAAATAAAGATGATACTGAGTTACCTAATTTGAATAGTTTTTTCTTTTACAAGTTTCATACCAAATTTAAAGAAAGTTTATTAAGCCTAATTAAAAACAATGTTTTTTGGACCCATGATTTAGATCATAGTGATTTTAAAAATGACCTAAACTCATTGCGAGTACTTTGGACTAACTATCATTTTCTTCCAATAGCATTTCATATAAGAGATACTATACGTCATTTAGAAAAAGATAGAAATAAAAGACATGAAATATTTGGTATAGGCGGACAAAACGCTAAGGGTTCAAAAGTTTTTGTTTCTCATGGCTATAAAATTGATGATAAAAGTGTAGAGGTACGAATCTGGGGATATGATTTGGAAGAAGATATTAAAAATAGGATAAAGAATGAAATAGGCAGTATACTGGGAAATAAGTTATTTTTATCTGATGAAAATAGGAAAAAATTAGAAGAATGTATTTTGACAGAAGAAAAAGAAGGTAGCGAATTACTACTTGAGGGGTTAAGATGATATATGATTATTACCTTTCTAGGGCAAGAGAATATGAAGATATTGAATTAGCTAAAAATAAGAAAAATATTCGGGATAAGTTGAAAGAAGATGTAGATGATGAACTTATTAATATCTTTTACCCTTCAAAAAATGATCTCAAAAAACTTCCTCAGGACTCTACTCTTATACAAATCTCCTTCACCCTCAAAAAGCCATATACCAGCAAAAATGAGGGGGAATTTTATATCACTGATGGTAGAATCTTTGAAAACCCGATTGTAAGAGATAAATTAACCGGGCTTCCGATGGTCAAGCCCTCGACCTGGAAAGGACATCTGAGATTTGCTGCTGAAAAAGTAGATTGGGAAAAAGAAGAAAAGGAAAGGATTATCAAAAGGCTTTTTGGCTCAGAACCAGGTGAAAAAGAGAATCCCCTAAAAGGAAGGCTTTACTTCTTCCCTACATTTTTTGAGGATGATGCTGATAGAGATATAATAACGCCTTTGAAAAGAGATACCAGAACTCTGGCAAAAGGCCCAATAAGCTTGGAAATCATGAAACCAGGCAAAAATGGTGATTTTTACCTATTATATGTTCCATATCCAAAGGGGAAGGATTTTAAGGAAGAAGATATCGATGAAGACTTAAAATTTCTCACTGAAGCCTTAAAACTGATGTTTTATACCTATGGCTTTTCAGCAAAGAAGACAAGTGGATTCGGAGTAATTGAAAAAAATTTAACTAAAGGAAAGACATGGTTAAAAGTAGGCGAAAATTTCCAGGAGATAGTATTTTCTACACTTGAAGACTTGAAAAATAGGATAGACGAATTGAGAGTGAAGCAATGAATAACTTAATCCAAAACATTAAAAATAAAAATCAGGATATTCTAACGGGTGAAATAGGAGCCTTACTACATGATATTGGAAAATGCCATCCAGCTTTTATAGGGGCACAGTCTTTAGAACATGAAACTGGGTTTAGACATGAAAATATTGATGAATTTTTGGATGAAGAATTAGTTAATTTATTCAAAAATGAAAATTGTAAATTAAAAATAAATGATAAAGAAATAGATATTTACTCGATAGTAAAGAAGCATCATGATAGAAATTCACAGAATGATCTTATAGACTTATTAAAATCTTGTGACCGATTGGATTCAGCTGATGATAAAGGAGTTGTCAGAAAGAAACAACCCAAGGATAGCACTCTTATAAGCTCACCATTTGGTTTTCCCAAAGAAAAGATTGACCTTCTGTGCTTGCAAAAAAGGTTAGAAGACCTGCAAACCAATTTAACCGAATTATTTCAGAATTATATATCTGGGACTCTAGATATAACTTGCTTCAGGAAATGTTTAATCAATAACCTAAAAACCACATTTTCTCATGTTTTAGGGGAAACGAGAATACCAGCAAATGATGTAACACTTTGGGACCATTCACATTCTACAGCATCGCTTTTTAAGTCTATATTATGTGCCATGGTCCTTGGTGAAAATCACGACAAAGCTCAATTGCAATGGAGGATTTTTGGATTTTGCTGGAATGGTATTGATTTTATAAATAAAGGGAAGGAAGTTGCTGACATTATCCAGAGAAACAGCATTATTAAAGAAATAAAAGAAGAATTGAAAGATAAATTTGAAAATCAAATCCCTATCGGAAATGTGGCTTATGAAGACAACAATGGAATCTATTTTACCTTCCCGGCATTGGAGGGTAACAAAGCGAGAACGCTGGCAAGAGAATGTGCAGAAATTGGGCTAGAGGCTATCAGGGGAAAAAGTGATAATGAGATATGGCCGTTTTTCACATTAAGCAAACCTTCCAGAACCCTTAATCTCGCTAAAGAATTAAAATTTGCTTCTAAGAAAAGAACTATACCTAAGATGACACCTACTCTATTTCCAGAGAACCAAGAAAAGGATAAAAATGAGGAAAAAATATCTGACAATCCTGAAATGTCTATACCCCAAAGTGGAGAAGATATCTGCCCTATCTGCAGATTAAGGGCAAAGTCTGAGAAAGATGTTAGATGTGATGTTTGCAAAGAAAGAAGAAGGGGAAGATTAGATAGTTGGTTTAGTAGTAGAGAAAATACAATTTGGGTAGATGAAGTTGCGGATGATAATAATCGTATTGCATTACTTGCTCTGAGCTTTGACCTTAGTAAATGGCTTGATGGTACGATGGTTGGGACTATTTTCTCTCAAACTTTTGAGGACTGGAAAAATAGCAAAGATGCAATTAAGTTCTTCAGTAATAAACAAAATACACAAAAGTTAGAAAAGAGAGATATAAAAATTAACGATACCCCTATTAACTTATCAAAAAATTGTTTAAAAATTATTACAGATGAAGATCCATTAAAAGATCTTGCGTTTAAAAGTGAACTGATAAACACGTTTTATGAAGATGTTAAATCAAGCCAAGACAAAAAAGATGATAATTATATTAAAAATCTTATTGATAATCTAAAAACACGCGTAAGTCTTGAACCATTTACTTCATCTAATTTGCAAAAATTAATCTTTACTCAAAACCCGTCTCCTGCCCGTTTGTATAGAATTTGGAAAGAGACAGAAGAATTCTTTGATTTAGTTACTCAGGAAATTAAGGGAAAGGTTTATCCTCATAAATGGAAAAGAATAAAATTCGCTATAAATTATGAAGAATTAAAGTCAAAAACAAGTGAGAAAACTGCCGAAAAAACCCCTTATATAATAAAAATAAGGGGATTAGAGTCAGAGAATCTTCTCATCCTTCATACATCAAATGGAGAATTCTATACTATTGAATCACTTGAAAAATTTAAATTTAAAGATAAGTCAGGCATTGATGCCGTTAAAGATGCTTTAAGTAAAGGAATAGATTGGATTGCAAAGGAAGATGAACCAAATATTAATCTGCTAAGAAATGGTCAAAATATAGAATCTAAGGACATAAAGCAGGAAGATTACTACCCTCTTATTGAAATTACCAAATCTCCTCTATCATTGCGCTTGATTGTGCCAGCCTCAGATTCTATGGTAATTCTGGAATCAACAGTAAAGTTATATAATCAAAGGTTTGAAAAGGTTCTGGGAAAATTACCTCTTAATATTGGCTTACTCGTTTCAAAGAGAAAGTTCCCGCTCTACGTTTTATTGGATGCCGAAGAAAGATTATTTCACACCAAAGAATTTAAAGAAACTGTGACTATGGATGTATGGTGGGATATAACCAGTCTTAGAAACGATGAGCATTACAGTTTTTATCCAATAAACAAATCTGATAATCAAAAATATAATCTTGATGACCTGGCTCTATTATCTAACGGTAAGCCTTATGCTTTATATCCTGGATATTTTGATTTTGATTTACTCCTCGGAACACAGGATAGATACAATATCACCTACGAAGGAAAAAGAAGGGCTAATGAAGATTACAGACTCTTCTCCAATAGACCTTACTATTTCTATCAAATTCCACAGATGATTGATTTATGGGAAATCCTTAAAAATAATATTTCCAGTGCACAGATTAACTTTATTGAAGAAATATTGATAAATAAATTGCAAGAATGGCGTAATGTTAATGAAAAGAGCAAAGAGGAAGTATTCAGAAAATTTACAGAGGCAACGGTGAAGGATGCATTTAGTAATAACTGGGATAAACTAAGAATAGAAACTCAAGATTTTATTTTAAGCTCTGCGTTTAATGGACTTTTGCTTGACACCATAATTTTGTTCAGGCATACAATAAAAGAAGGGGAGATAGAAAATGAATGAAACTAAAAAGTATTTTGGAATAACTCTTGATCCGGTACATATCGGGGCTGGTGGATACAGGCTTGGTGGCGTAGATAACACGATAGTAAGAGAACCTGCCACAGATGTGCCTAAAATTCCAGGAACTTCGCTGGCAGGTGTAATAAGAGAATTTGCCACTCTGAACTTAATGGAAAATGATGATAATTGTAAAACCAAAAATAGCAAGGAAGAAAAAAGGAATCGTGCAGGGGAAAAGATTAAACAATATTTTGGTGACGACAAAAGACAGGGGATGTTGAAATTCTACGATGGGCAGATAATCTTTTTACCCGTGTCTTCGGTTCAAGGAACAGTGTGGGTAACAACAAAAGACTTACTTCTCTGCTGGTTCGGGGAGATAAAAGATACACAAGGAGAGAAAATAAAGATTCCCGAAAAAATTGAAGATAAAGCCTATGCAATAAAGGGAATTAATAGTTCTGAACCGCTAAATATTAGATGGTTATTGCTGGAGACTCAGAATATTACCGAAGGAAAAGAGATCATATTACCATCAGAACTTAAAGACTTCTTAAAAAGAATTGTGATCGTTTCAGATAAACTCTTTTCCTACATAGTTAATGACAATTTAGAGGTAAGAACATCTGTAAGGATTAACCCAGAAACAGGAACAGCAACTGAAGGTGCTTTATTTACTTATGAAGCAATACCGAGAGGAACCGTGTTCGGATTTGAAGTGGTTATAGATAAACGAAAGGAAAATGTAGATAATATTGAATCATTAATTAAAGCAACATTCCCTTACTTAAAACTCCTTGGTATAGGAGGGTTGGGAACGCGAGGCTTTGGAAGAGTTGAGATATTACTTTTAAATAACGATGATAAGTAACCACAAAAGAAGGAGAGATGGAAATGTTAAATCTTGATTATTTATGTACAAAAACTGGCCAAGAGATAGGAGAAACAGGAGATAAAACTATTCTTCAAAAAGCACTCGGTGTTCTACGAGAAGATGGAGTGTACGCCATGTTTCTCTGGCTTGAAAAAGAGGATAATGAAATAAGGAAAAAATTGAATAATCTATTAAATAACGAGGAGATTAAAAAATATCTCTTGCAAAATTCAAAATGTTTTCCTGATAATTTTAAAGGATTTTGTGAAACGCTTAGCGAAGTTGCCAAAGACATCGATAGGCTATTCTTTCTTAAAAAAATACTTGAACGCTCATTAACTTATGCTTTATACCATGCGAAAATAAAGGATGAGGAAAATGTGGAAGAGGTTTGATGTTGTCTTTGCTTTAAATAGCCCACTACATATTGGTTATCTTCCATTTACTAAGGGCTTGGTAATATCTCCAACGAGATATTATGTCCCTGGCAGAAATTTCTGGGGTGCCGTGACAAAACGGCTAACGGAAAGCTTATATAATGATCCCACAAAAGAGTATAAGAAAATAGGTAAACAAATTAAAGAAAACTTTAGATTTTCATATTTTTATTTGTATGATGGAAAAACTATTTTCACTCCCGAATATAATGAAAAAGGATTAATATTTGGAGATAAAAAGCAAATAGATAAATTTCAGTTTGAGCGTATATTTATAGGTAGCAGAGTTTTAACTGCTATAAACAGTGATTTTGGAACAGCAAAAGATGAGAGCCTCCATGAAATCGAGTTTATAAAACACAAGTTTAGTGACGAAAAAGGAGAAATTAAAAACACAAAAATTATAGGTTGCATCTGGGTAAAAGAAAATTCTAAACTTGAGGAGTACGAAGTACAAATTGAAAATAATGGGATTTTCGTAAATGATTTTAATCTGATTGAAGAATTAAATCTTGGAGGAGAGCAAGGTTACGGTTTTGGCTTGGTGAAATTAGAATCTATTTTAGATGAGAAACTATTTCCAATAAAAGATAATCCAAGTAAGGAAGAGATAAACATAATTGCAGAAAAAGATAAACCAATTCTATCCCATCTTAAATATGTTAGAAACATCTCTTTAAAAGGCGAGGTAGAAGTTCTAACCGGAAGAGGTTACTTTGATATTGAGAAAGACAACCTGGAAAAAGAAGTTAAATACAAAGTAGATGCTGGCAAAGTTCTTTCTAATATCGATTATTATCTTGTGCCAGGTAGTCTTGTGAAACTTGAAAGTGATAGACAATTTATTCTTTGCTGGAATGGAATTATGTCAATTAAGTAAATACGTCAGAGGGAGAAATGGGGTCAGGTCTTAACATTTGACGTAACTCATTATCGAAAGCCCCCAAATAGCGAGTGATACCTTAATGCAAATCCTCAAAGAAGTTACTAAAATAGAAATAGAGAGCATAAAAGGCAATTCAAAAAATAAGAAAAGATCAGATATTAGAAAGCTCTATATTCATATGCTAAAAAAGTATACAGATTTGTCTAGTAAGGAGATAGCCGATTTGCTGGGGATTGGGACTTCGGCGGTAAGCAATGTATTAAGTGGAAGATACAAAGAAAATGATTTTATCATAAATTCG
>LDZU01009447.1_pt1 | contig 10651 bp, 10 predicted proteins | sample 615531 | NCBI WGS metagenome assembly LDZU01 (sample SAMN03408293, study PRJNA278302) | terrestrial metagenome | isolation source: oil reservoir sample SB2 | place: USA: Alaska, North Slope, Schrader Bluff formation | collected 2011-09 | reverse complement strand
TGCCGGACGAAAGGGTAAAAATTCGCGAGGGAGCTATTTATATTGACGGCCAAAAATTGGAAGAACCGTATCTGACCGCCGCCACCAAAACCCGCAGTGGAACCTTTTTAAAGGAAAATGAACCTTATCAAATTCCGGAGGGTTATTATCTTCTTTTGGGAGATAATCGTGACGGCTCGCGCGACAGCCGAGACTTTGGACCAATTAAAAAAGAAGCGATTGTGGGCCGGGCGTGGTTGCGTTACTGGCCGCCCGAACAAATTGGCTTTACTCCCGAACCAGTTTACAATTTTGCGCCCTAACTTTTAATCCTTCTCAAAAAATCTTTTAAGTCTTCCTCTGTTTCTATTAGCCCCCCGCGAAAAACAAGGGTAATCTTCGTCTGCGTTCGCGAACGGCTCAAAGAAACTCGCGTTGTGGGCGGAAAACTTTCCTTAATTTCCCTTTCTATTTCTTGATACTGGTTTAAATTTTCTTTTGTTTCTTTCTCCTTTTCTTTTATCAACCCCTCGCCTTGGTCTTTTAGGAGCCGGGCAATTTCTTCGGCCCGCCGCACTGATGCTTTTTCCTTCAAAATCTGTTTATAGGCAGTGACAATTTTCTCTGGGGGCTTTAAACCGGCAATTGCCCGCGCATGACCCTCGCTTATTAATCCCGAAAGAAGACCATCTTTAACCGCATCCGGCAGAGAAAGCAAGCGGATGGAGTTGGAAATATAGGCTTCGCTTTTCCCGATTTTCTCGGCAATTTCCGCCAAGCTCAAACCGAATTCCACCTCCAAGCGCTCAAAGGCCTTTGCCCGATCAAGGGGCCCTAAATCCTCTCTTTGAACATTTTCTATCAGAGCCCATTCCAACATTTGTCGCGGGTTAGTTTCTTTAACAATCGCCGGAACTTCTTTAAGGCCTAAAATTTTTGCCGACCGCCAGCGCCTCTCCCCGGCAATAATCTGGTAGCCGGCAGGTGTTTTGGCAACCACCAACGGCTCAAGAATGCCGTGCTGACGAATAGACTCAATTAAATCAGTTAAAGACTCGGGAGTGATCACTCCCCGCGGCTGAAGAGGATTGGGCTGGAGTTCATCAACAGGAATTTCAATAACTTGTTGGCTCATAAGGGAATAACCTCAATAATTTTTTTCCCTTCTTTTTTACCAAAAACAACTTTGCCCTTGGTTTTGGCAAAGATCGTAAAATCCCGCCCCATGGCCGTTCCTTTGCCGGGATGAAATTTTGTTCCTCGCTGGCGAATAATAATATTGCCCGGTTGCGCCATTTGCTCTCCAAAAATTTTCACCCCTAATCTTTTTCCGGGCCGAGACGATTTTTGATTTGCCTTTCCGGCCGCTTTTGTTTTAGACATTTTCTAAAAAAATTAAACATTAATACTTAAAATTTTAACCCGAGTAAGATCGGGGCGAAACCCCTTCACCCGTCGATAACGCGATTTAGCCCGATAGGTGGCCACCCGCACTTTTTCTCCCCGAAATTGATTTAAAACCTCTGCCTTAACCCTTGCCTTTGCCAATAAGGGCTGACCAATTTTCACTTCTTTATTTTTCACCAAAAGAACTTTATCAAAGCTCACTTTTTCGCCTTCCTTTTTATCGCCTAGTCCCAAAACATCAATTTCCTCATTTGGGCTTACCTGATATTGCTGGCCACCCCAAGAAATAATCGCGTACTGGTAATTATCTATTTGTTGATTAGTCATAAATAATCTAAATTCAAAAATTAAAATTTAAAGTTACCACGCAAATATCAAAAAAAACAATATTTTGAAAAGATTTAAAATTTAACAGGTAGTTTTGAGTTTAATTATTATATCATTCCCTGCCACTAATATAAAGAGCTTCTTTTGGAGCCTGAAATCCTGCTTCGCGCCATAAGGAATGACAAAGGCCCAAACCAGCCATCGTGGCTATATAAGAAGAGCCACCGTAGGAAAGAAGGGGAAGAGTAATGCCGGTAATCGGTAAAAGGCCTAAATTCATGCCAATATTAATCGTTGTCTGAACGAAAAGCAAGGTAAAAACACCAAAAGCAACCCCCTTTTCAAAAAGAGAAGTTTGGGCAAAGGCAATATCCAAAAGATGCCAGAAAAGAACCCCGTAAGACAAAAGCACCAAAGCCCCCCCGACAAAGCCAAAAGATTCAACCAATGAAGCAAAAATTAAATCGTTATGGTATTCAGGTAAAAAGGCCAGCCGGCTTTGAACCTGCAATCCCAAACCCCGGCCTAAAAGCTTGCCCGAACCAATGGCAATTAAGGCTTGAAGCGATTGGTAATTACTCCCTAAGGGGTCGGCTTGAGGATTAAAAAAAGAAATTAAACGCTCTTTTTGGAAAGGAGCCAAAAATTGCCAAAAAAGAGGTAAGAGAAGCAACCCCACCAAAAAGATTATCAGAAAAGGCTTCCATGCTTTAGGACGAACTAAAATTACCCCCAAACATCCCGCCAAAACGGTTAAGGCGCTGCCTAAATCAGGCTGAATAAAAATTAGCGCGGCAATTAAAGCGCTTACTAAAAAAGGGAGCCAAAAACCGGGGAGAAAGGCAATAAAAAGAATGGCTAAGGGTTTGGCCGCTTCTGACGGCTGAAAAGAAAAAGACCCCAAAGAAAGCCATCTTGCCACCCCCCTGACCCTTTGGCCCAAAAGTAAAGGAAGAAGCAATAAAATAAAAGCAATCGCCCCCAAAAAAGGGGCCACTTTTTTTAGCAACTTTCCCGGCAAAAAGGAAACAAGAAAGAAAATCACAAAGCCGAGCGCCACACTAATTAATTGATTTTTTAAAGATTCGCTTTTAATGTCGCCTAAAAGAATTAAACTGGAGGTAGTTAAAAAAATTACCGGCCCCAAAAGCCAACCGTCAATTTTGTTTTTCCTCATTTTGGAAGTTTTTTAAAGAGGCTTAATAACAATTTCTTCTCCTTTTTTTAATACCCGGGCACCGGTTTTTTTCTTAATTTCTTCCCCAAACTCTTTCGGCCAAGAAGGAAGTGTTGCCTCTATCGGCTGACCGGGAGAAAGAGAGGCTTTTTGACGAGCAGTCTGCAAAAGCCTGATTAATTCCCGCGCCTCGCCTTCTTTTTTCAAAAGAGGAGTCATTCTCGTGTCTAATTTCACTTTTAATTCTTTTCCGCCTTTTTCTAAAACCACTTCTTTAACGTTAAGTTCTTCTTTAATTAAGCGCGACAGGTTTTCCTCAAGCGACTCAACTCCACCTCCCTGAAGATGAACCGCCGCTAACGGTTGTCTCACTTTTATCCCCGCTTCTTTTCGCAAGCGGTGGCCCTGATTACAAATTTCCCGGACCAAAGCCATTTCTTTCTCCAATTCTTGATCCAAAAGGTTCTTTTCTTTCTTCGGCCAATCTTCAAGATGGACAGAAAGACCCTCTTTTAAATTTTGATAAACCTCCTCGGCCAAAAAGGGTAAAAAAGGAGCCAAAATTTTGCTCAAGGTAAGCAAGACTTCATAAAGCGTTTCCAAACAGGCCTGGCGGTCTTTTTTGTCTTCATGGGCCGGTTCAAGACGCGAGCGGGAACGACGGACATACCAAAGAGAAAGATCGTTTTTAATAAAATCCTGAATTAAGCCGCTGGCCTGATAAGGCTGATAGCGATCTAAGTTGGTGCTTACTTTACCAATAAGATGATGAAGACGAGAAAGAATCCAGCGGTCAAGCTCATGCTCGCTTCTTTTACCTTGAGGAGAAAAATCAGCCAAGATGGCATAGGTAATAAAAAACCGATAAATATTCCAGAAAAAAAGATGGAATTGGCGGCGGGTTTTTTGCGCCAGATGATAGCCAAAATTAAGATTCCTCTGGGGCGGTTGCTGTAAGTATACCCAACGCATCACATCTACCCCTATTTTTTCCGCCGCTTCATCAAACCAAATGGCATTCCCCTTGCTTTTATGCATTTCCTCACCCTTCTCATCGCGCACCAGCCCATGACCAAAAATTGTTTTCGTCGGCGGTGAATCTTCAAGCTCGGTGCTCATCGCAATCAACGAGTAAAACCAATTACGATACTGCCCGGGAAAACACTCTAAAATTAAGTCCGCCGGATACCATTGCCGCCAGTAGATTTTATCTCCTAAGTAGCTTATCTGCCCAGTTTTAGGATCAATTAGCGTTGAGAAAGAAATAATGCCCGCATCAAGCCAAGGATTGCCCACATCCGCAATTCTTCCGGCTTTTTCGCCGCAAACAGGACAGAGGATTTTAACTTTATCAATCCAGGGCCGATGGGGAGTGTGGCCGGCAAATTCCTCAAAACCCTCAACGGCGTTTTTAAAAAGCTCTTCCCGACTGCCAATCACTTCAAAATGACCACACTTTGGACATTCCCAAATGGGTAAGGCAAGCCCCCAATATCTTTTCTTGGAAATAAGCCAATCGTGCATATTATTAAGCCAGTCCAATTCCCGCTCCAAACCAAAACCGGGAATCCAGTTTATTTTTTTGGCCACTGCCATCATCCGCTGGCGCAAGGTTTTGCCATCGGCTGGCCGGGGTTTATCCATGGCAATATACCATTCGTTAACTAAACGCCAAACTAATTCTGTCTCGCACCGCCAACAAACCGGATATTGGTGGCGGTAGTTTTCGGTGGCAAAAAAATAAAAACCGCCGTCAATTTCCTTAAGCTTTTCAATAATTATTTGGGGATTGTCTTTAGCGTTTTTGCCGCTTAATTCTCCATATCCTTCAAGATAGGAAGCTTCTTCGTCAATCACCGGAAAAATTACTTCACTGTATTGAAGCGCCCTCTTCACTAAATGATAGTCTTCGGTGCCCGCGCCGGGGACAATATGAACCACGCCCGTGCCTTCCTCTTCGGTAACCAAATCGGGAGCAAAAACAACTTCATGAAAATGGGGGCTTTTTTTAACTTTTTCCAAAATTGGCAAAAAATCAAAAGGCGCCTGATAATGAGTAATTTTTTCTTTCTTAAGCAAATCCTTTCCTTTTATCTCCTTCAAAATCTCATATTTTCCTGACGGAAAAATCTTCCCCGCCATTTTTTTCCCTAGCCAATATTTCTTTCCTTCAAAAGACAGCAAAACATAATCAAAATCAGGGTTTATCGCCAAAAGGGTGTTGGCGGGAATTGTCCAAGGGGTCGTTGTCCAAACAAGAAAAAATTCATCTTTAACCAGCCGGCCCTTCTTAACCACCGGCAGGCGAAAATAAACTGCCTCGTGGGTTACTTCTTTATAGCCTTCGGTAACGATTTCATGTTGGGAAATGGCCGTGCCGCAACGCGGACACCAGGGGACGGCATCCTCGCCCTTATAAATAAGGCCGTCTTCATGACATTTTTTCAAAAAGTGCCAGATCGTGTAGTTATTTTCTTCGCTCATCGTGTAGTAGGAATGGTTCCAATCCATAAAGTAACCCAAGCGTTTAGACTGCTCGGTTTGGATTTGGGCAAAATGAAGAGTGTGGTTTTTACAAGCTTCAATAAACTTATCAATGCCGTAGGCCTCGATGTCTTTTTTGGTTTTAAAACCTAATTTTTTCTCCACCTCCACTTCTACCCAAAGGCCTTGGTTGTCAAAACCATTCTGAAATCTTTGGGCAAAACCCTGCATGTTTTTGTAGCGTTGAAAAAGATCCTTATAAGTTCTTCCCCAGGCATGATGAATCCCCATGGGGTTATTGGCGGTAATCGGACCGTCAAAGAAAGAAAAACGCCGCGAAGAATGTTCGTTTTTCCTTAAATATTTTTCCAGAACCTTCTTTTCTTCCCAATAGGAAAGCCAATGATGCTCTTGGGCAACAAAATCGGGATTTGCCTCCACCGGCAAAAATTTCTTCTTCCGCATGTCCTTTATTATAATACAAAAATTTGTTAATAAAAAATCCCGGGGTTTGAAGCTATTTAACCCCCGGAGTTAGCGAGCCTTCAAACCTCGGAAAAATTAATTAAATTACCAAATGCTTTATTATCTCTAATTGTTTTTGATAATCGGCCTGGTCGAAAATAAATTCTTGGTATTTTTGCGGGGTTTTAAAATAAGACATCACGAGATCTGTTTGACAAAAACCTTGTTTTCCACCAAGGTATTCATTTAATGACGACCACCGATAGGAAACCAGTTCATCCAAGCTTTCGACTCTCGCCGCCGAATAAGGATTCAGGTGAATATAGCGTGAAAGATGAAGGAGTTGTTCTTCCGTTTCCACCAATAATGCCTTAAAACGCCCCTGGAAAAGGGGGCCAACACGCTCGTTTTTCTTATTGAAATACCGCGTGTGGCTATTTTCTAAATTAGCCAAAAAATTAAGAATTCCCTTATCTTCTTTTTGCTTTAAAAGAAAATGAAAATGGTTGGACATTAAACAAAAGCAAATAATTTCCACTTGAGTCTTGTTTTCTTTCTCTAGGGCTTTAAGAATATCTTCTCTTTCTGGCCTAGGCATTTTAATAAATTGCGAATAACTTCCTGGATAATTATTAAAACGATAATAATTCATTAGCTTAATAAATCTTTCGTAATCTTTTATTCCAGAATTTGAAAAAATCGGCCTTAAATCAACACCGCGGTTAAAAATATGATAATAGTGATCGTCAACTAATGGTGTCTCTCTTTTGGGCATATACGATATATGATTATTTTTTATCATTATTAGCACCTTGTTTCAAGCCATACAAGTTGCAAAAAGAGAACATATCCCGGGGTTTGAAGCTATTTAACCCCCGGAGTTAGCGAGCCTTCAAACCTCGGGAAAATTAAATTTTTCTTTCCCTATTTGCCTCTTGACAACGAGGGTCTTTTTGGTGGAAAATGGATGAAAGTGGTGAAAAGTGGAAAAAGATCTATGTTTTTAGGTACTTACCCAATATCATTTTCAAAAGAAAAAAATCGTCTGGCGCTACCGGCCAAAATAAGAAATGAATTAAGCGGTCAGGCGGCCGTTTTAACACGAGGTTTTGAAGGGTGTATCTTAGGCTACGACAAAAGAGAATGGGAAAAATCAGTCAACCGGGAATTAGAAACACCGATTACCGAAGAAAGGGGACGAGATATCCGCCGTTATCTTTTCTCGGCCGCGGCTATTGTTAAATTTGATCGTCAGGGAAGAATTGTTATTCCCACGATGTTAGCCGACTATGCCCAATTAGCAGAAAAATTAGTCGTGGTTGGTGCCGGTGATCACTTTGAAATTTGGGAAGAAAGCCTATGGAAAAAACATCTAAGCAAAATAAACCAAGCCTGGAAATAGAAAATCCCGCTGACAGTTTTTTTCACCAACCGGTTTTATCAAAAGAAGTTGGGGAACTTTTAAATATTAAAAAGGGAGAGTGGTATTTGGACGCAACCGTAGGCGGCGGCGGCCATGCCAGGAAAATTATCGCCAAAGGCGGGCATGTTTTGGGGCTTGACTGGGATAAGGAGGCAATTAAATTTGCGGCAAAAAAGCTGGCTTCTTTCTCCCCTAACGGGGAAGTCTGCCCAACCCCGCTGTTTTCAAAAAACAGCGGGGAAAGAAGCCAAAAAATACTGGAAAAAGACTGGCTCCTTGTCCAGGAAAGCTTTGCCAACCTTGCGGCCGTGGTGGGTAAGTTTGGCTTAAAAGGAAAACTTGACGGCATTCTTTTTGATTTGGGGGCAAGTTTTTATCAATTAACCACTCCCCAAAGAGGCTTTTCTTTTAAGAGCCAAAAACTTGACATGAGGATGAACTCAGAGCAAGGGGTAAGGGCGGCTGATTTATTAAAAGTGCTTTCCGAAAAAGAATTAGCCCAAATTTTTGAAAAATTTTCCCAAGAAGAGCTGGCCCGCCCTATTGCCAAAGCTATTATTGAGGCGCGGCAAAAAAAACCTTTGGAAAGCGGTGAAGAATTAGCCGGGCTTATAGAAAGCGTTTATCGTCAAAAAGGAAGAAAACGAGGGAAAATTCATCCCGCCACCAAGGCTTTTCAGGCGCTAAGAATTGTTATTAACGACGAGATTAATAATCTTAAAAAAGCTCTTCCCCAAGCCTTAGAAGTTCTTAAAAAAGGTGGCCGACTGGTGGTAATTAGCTTTCACGAAGGAGAAGACCGCGAGGTTAAAAATTTTTTCCGCGCTTGGGAAAAAGAAGGAAGAGTAAAAATTTTAACGCCAAAACCGCTTTTACCAGAAAAGACGGAAAAAGAACTTAATCCCGCTTGCCGAAGCGCTAAACTGCGCGCCATTTTAAAAGTTTAATTGCCATGAAAGAAACTAAAAATTACAACAACCAGCTTTTAATCGCTTTATCAATTGCCGCTGGTCTTTTAGTTTTGGGTCAGGTGGCAATTTTGCTTCTTTTTGGCGGCGGAGGGGTAGAAGCAGCGATTGTGGCGGATAAAAAAGCCGCCCTCTTAGAAGAAAATGAAGAGTTAAAAAAAGAAATTACCCAAAAAACTTCCTTTAAAACGCTTCAGGAAAGAGCCTTTCAACAAGGTTTTTCAACCACCAAACAAGTTGGCTTTTTAGAAACTAATAATACAGTCAATAATAGCAAAGATGAATGAAGCGGGACGGCTAAAATTTACTTTTTTGGTTTTTTTCGCAGGTTTTCTTGCCGTTATTCTCCGCCTCGGTTGGTGGCAAATTTACCAAAAAGAGCCTCTTTTAGCCCAAGCAGAAAACCAGCGTTGGGAAGAAAAAAATATCCCCGCCAAAAGAGGAGAAATTTTTTTCGCCGACCAGCACCCTCTTGCTTTAAGCTTGCCTTTTTACAACCTCTTCGCTTTTAAACCCGAATTAAAAGTTGATTTTCACACCCTAGGAGAAAAAATAAGCCCCCTTCTTGAAACCGACACTCAAAAAAGAGAAAAACTGGAAAACTTAATGGTGGAAAAACTTAACCGAGAACCTCTTTGGATACCTCTTTACGAAAAAATCGAACCTGATCAAAAAAAAGCCATTGACCAGCTTGGGATTAACGGCCTCCACTTTGAGGAAAAATTCAGCCGTTTTTATCCTGAGGCTTCCCAGGCGGCTCATCTTCTTGGTTTTGTGGGTAAAAATGAAGAAGGAAAAGATCAGGGTTATTTTGGCTTAGAGGGTTTTTACGAGGAAAAACTAAAAGGCAAGGAGGGAAAGGTTATTCAGGAAAATGACGCCTTAGGACGGCCCATTATTTTAGGCAATAATTACGAAATTCCTCCCCAAAATGGCGCTGACCTGATTCTTTTTTTAGATCGTCAACTGCAGTGGATAGTCGAACAAAAACTCGAAAAAGGGGTTTTAAAATATGGCGCCAAAGAGGGGCTGGTAATTATTACCAACCCCAAAGAGGGAAGTGTGCTGGCAATGGCGGCTTTCCCCGATTTCGATCCTAATGAATACAGCCAAACCGACCCGCTACTTTTTTTAAATCCGGCTATCTCGGCTACTTTTGAACCCGGCTCAATTTTTAAACCCTTAATTATGGCCATTGCTTTAGAAAACCAAATCGTCACGCCGGAAACAATTTGTCCCTGCGAAGGACCGCTTGAAATTGGCGAGTATCAGATTAGTACTTGGAACAATCAATATTATCCCCAGTCAACGATGACCGAAATTATCCAACATTCCGATAATGTCGGCATGGCTTTTGTTGCTCAAAAAGTAGGTTTGGAAAAAATCTTAAGTGGCTTGGAAAAATTCGGCTTTGGAAAAATAACCGGCATTGACCTTCAGGGAGAAGTAAGCCCTGCTTTGCGCGAAGCAAAATATTGGTCGCCAATCGATTTAGCCACTTTAGGCTTTGGGCAGGGCATCGCCATTACTCCTCTCCAAATGGTTCGGGCCATGGGCGCTATTGCCAATAACGGCAAAATGGTTTCTCCTCGCGTGGTTGCCTCAATCGTTGACGAAAAAGGGAAACAAGAAGCGATTCCTAAAAAAGAACAATCAGTAATTAGTTCTCACACTTCCCAAGAAATAACCAAGATGATGGTTAATGCCGTTGATAACGGTGAAGCAAAATGGACTAAAATCGAAGGGGCCAAAATTGCCGGCAAAACCGGCACTGCCCAAATCCCCATCAGCGGCCACTACGATCCTCAAAAAACGGTTGCTTCTTTTATTGGTTTTGCCCCCGCCGATAACCCTGAATTTTTAATGCTGGTCACTCTTAATGAGCCAACCACTTCTCCCTGGGCGGCAGAAACCGCCGCTCCGCTTTGGTTTGAGATTGCCCGTGAGATTTTCACCGTTAAGGGGATTAATCCGAAATAAAAAAACTCAATCCGCCAGCTGGCGGACAGAATCGAATAGCTAAAAGTTAAAAGTCGAAAATTATATTTGGTATTTAGTATTAAGTATAATTCAAAATTCAAAAGTCAAAAATTGTATTCTGTATCTGGTATTAAGTATGAAAATGATAAATGGAAATTGGAAATTAGAAATTCGCTCGCTAACGCTCGCTGAAATTAAAGGCAAGAAATTCGCTCGCGATGCTCGCTGAAATTAAGAAATAAGAAATTAATTTAAACCGTCATTCTGAACTTGATTCAGAATCGTTATTAATGTCTAGGGAACGCAGATCCTGACTTTCGTCAGGATGACGGTTACGATTAGCGTCATTCTGAACTTGATTCAGAATTTTGCGTGAAATGCTTGAAATGCATGAGACGTTTGAAACGTAAAAACATTAAACGATTCAAGCGATTCAAGCCT
>LDZU01000171.1_pt1 | contig 10663 bp, 9 predicted proteins | sample 615531 | NCBI WGS metagenome assembly LDZU01 (sample SAMN03408293, study PRJNA278302) | terrestrial metagenome | isolation source: oil reservoir sample SB2 | place: USA: Alaska, North Slope, Schrader Bluff formation | collected 2011-09 | reverse complement strand
TTTGAGTCTATACCTTGTTTTCCCTTGCACCATTATACCACATTATATCTCTGTACTTCGCTATTGATGCGCATTGTGTACTTTTTCAGGAAGCCCTAATTATTGTCCAAGTCTACACAAGCACGTCCGTTTCATGATTCTCCCAGCAACATCCAGGTGACATGCCCCAGGTGAGCAAAACCTGTGCCTAACATCAAAACCTTTATTGACACTTGCGGCACCTCCTATCTTGCCTCGTCAATAGGATCCCAATAGGGTTTGATTCCACCCGTAATGTATTTGCAGAATCCCACAATCTCTGCCGCAATCGTTAGAATGTAAATGAAGAAGAGATTTCTTGCCCCAGAAGAAATGATCATTATGAGAAGCAGTATAGCGGCACAAATTACTACCGAGATGAATGACATGAATCCAATCTGGAGAGTAGTACCAATCAATACCGCAAGAGTAAACAGAGGAAGCAATCGTCTCAGTGTTCTGTGAGAAAAGTGCATCATCCTGTATAAAAGAGGTGTCTTAGAGAGAATGCTTCTAATCTCCCTATCAAAATCAGCCGAAAAAGCTCTTCCACTCATTCTTACTCTCTTCCTGAAATAACTACTTGTGGATCTAATGCTCTTCTCATAGGCAACAGCTTCTTCGCAATATACTGCTCTCCGACCAATTGAAACAATATAGGGAGGCATAGTTGAATCGTGGCAATAAAGAGGACTTGTTCTCTTATATAGCTCGCTTCTCACACAATATATCGCGCCATTAGAGGTCAGAATCGACAAAATGCTGGACTCCATTTTCCTAACACTCATTTCATATTGCCAGTAGGAATAGTAGAAACCTGCTGGTTGAGAAGTTTCAACTTCATTGAACTTGACTTTACCAGCTGCAAAACCGACTTCTACATCAGCAAAGCTCTTTACGAGAGATGCTAATGCACCTCTATCCCAAAAACTGTTACCGTCTGAGAATGCGAGAAGGGAACCTTTGGCCATGCTAACAGCTCCATCTTGAGCATATGTCTTCCCCAGGTGTTTGTCTGGTTTGAAGTACTTGATCTTCCCGGCTGAAACATACTCAGAAATCACCTTGAATGTTTCATCAGTGGACCAGTCATCTACGAGTATTACTTCAAAACGGTCCTTGGGATAGTCCAGTGTCAAGGCGTTCTCAATCTTCTTCCCTATTACTTTACCTTCGTTATGAGCACTGATAATGACTGACACAAATGGGGTGTCGCAGAGGTTAGTGGATGGTGCTCCATTACGGGGTCTTGTCCGGACTAATAGCTTCAGTAGAAACCAGTACCCGATGAAATGGTACACAATAGGCACCAGCCCAATAACAATAAGCAAAAGCGAAAGAACCAATAGGAACATCAGGATCTACCTCCAGTAATTAAGTATTCCATTATCGTCACACTCAAAGGATTGCCTTTCTGGATACAGATCGAGCTAGCCGCTTTCCGGATTGTTCTGTACATAGTCACTCTGTTGCAAAATACCAAAACAAACCGTAGACATCCTCGAAAACTCGAGAAGAATAGGCTGCCCAAGGATGTTTTCTCGAGACTTCTGCAATCATCTCAATAGTCACTAAACTGCTCTTCCAAATACGTTTTACAACCCTTAAGGTTCTACACCCATTGTTGATCCTGTTTTGCATGTGCTTCTATGACAAATACTTACATCAGTTTCAGTTCGTTGAGAAGAATCATGAATGGCCCTATATCCCTCTTTCGATAACAATCCTCCCAAAGACACTTGCGAATTCAGTTGCAATCTTCGCATGCCTGTAATGTTTTTCGCGCCAGGCAAACTTACCAATAGCCACAGATACTCCTTAGAACCTCGCTGAGATTTCTTTGAGTATCACGACACCAGATATTTCGAAAACAGCAGCTTGCGATCACCTATAGTGAGTCATGCATCCCTCCAACAATCCGCCAGTTTTCCATTCTTGTCGCAATTCCCTCAAGGGCAAGATTAAGAGGGAGAGCGACAAGATTTTTTCTCTTCATTCTAAGAAACCCCAGTGATTTCAGTGAACTCATACTGTATCCACTGGTCATGATTGTAGTTATGAAATCTACATTCATTGATCTTGCGATATCGATAAGAGCCTTGAACAACTCCTTCGTCAAATCGCTAGAACCGAGAATATCGACAATAATCATCTCGCGTCTTGGCCCTTTTTGGTTGACCTCAAAGACTGCTGAGAGTCTTTTGCTCCCTTTTGTCATCTGAAATGCTCCATACTTAAGGAAAGGATTCAGCTTATATCGCCACTCGAAAAAACCTGGTGATTGTCTTGTTCTCAGCAAACTGTCAAAACTATCTCTCTCGACCATTCTGTGCAATAATTCATCAGTAATAGTGTATTTATTATCGATTTCCACTGGTGAAGCCCTTTCGCGTATTCTAAGATTCGTCAGAAGATGAAATGGTCTCAGAGGCTTGATTAGCCAAGGTAACCTGCCAATGTATTTCCATCCGAGTTTCAAATTTCCCGGGAGACTGTTCTGATTCGGGAAATTGAACAGAAGATCTGCACTTTCGTCGATTGCTTTTCTTACAGCCTTGATCGTCATCTTAGTGAACAGACCTCTGCCTTGGTAATCTGGGTGAACAACAGTATCAACTGGCTGATAGGCTTTGACTTGCTGGCCTCTACAAACAAGCTCCCACGGCCAGAAAGAACGAAAGCCAATTAATTCATCCCCTGCGGTTGCAACGATTTGTATCGGTATTCCAAAAACATTTCTCTCGTATTTCCAATTCCAAAACTCTCGGCTCCTCTTTGCGGCAAAATACTCTTGACCAGAGAAGACCTCAGAGGTAAGAGAGAGAACACTAGAGACATCTCCTTCACGAATTTCTCTGATTGTTTCTTTTTCGCTCATATGAGCTCCTTCATCCGTTTGAAAGAATAACCCTGATGCTTCAACCATCTAATGAACTCTCGAAATCTCCTCTTGTTTGCGCTCGCTCCAAGGCCACCTCTGACTCTCAATCGCATCGGTAGCACAGACATTCGTAGCCACCTTGGGTCAAAATCACAAGGGTGGAAATACAAGATCAGTGGTCTTCGTTGAGCATGCCTAGCCATGTGTTTAAGCATTCTAAACGGGAGCATTCTAAAATACGTGCCTCCTGAAAACGGGATTGTCAATCCAAAGACTTTCCCTGTAGGAATCTCAAACACTTTTAGCCCATTGATAATCATCTCGCTGACTTCTCCAGAGGTGACATCACCGTAAAGGCTATTTCCTCTTGCGCGATGCAGACTGGAATCGTATTTGTAACCTGACTCGCGGACCACTTCTAGAACTCTCGCCGAAATACTGAAACTTGCTGCTCTGTATCCTAGAACTTGTCTCCCGATAACCTTTTCGATGCTTAGCTTTGACTGCAGAATCTCGTATTGAAGGGCTTCATCGTCAAGAAGATTGTTTGGCTTGTGTGTCATTCCGTGACTGGCAATCTCGTGACCCCTATCTAGGATCATGTGAAGTATTCTTGGATGGTACTCAGCAAACCATCCCAAAACGAAGAACGTCGCACTAATCTGGAACTCTGCCAGAGTATCAAGAACATAAGTCAAGGGCTCAATTAGTGTTAGGTCTTTGTCACTCCAAGTCTCTATTGGATAATGGGGCCTCATTGTAATAGACTGAAACCAGTCTTCGACATCTATCGTGATAGCAGCGGTCTTCATTGCTCCCTCCATTTGTGAACCATGTGCTGCCTGGCAATCTGTATTACCAGAAGGCTTACTCGACATCCCTTCTATACTCTGGAAAGAACCCTTTGTCCTGAACAAAGCTCTTATCACCGCTCCTGAGTAACAGCAGATCATCATACTTCGATTGGTTGATTACTCTTCTTCCTATGTAGTAATCATGAATCCCGTTCGGGGCGAAGCTCTTTTTGAACCTGAATATACCGTCGTCTCTCCCATGGCCTCCACCCAGAACAAATCTCTTCAAACCTTTCTTTTTCGCCCACTTTATTGCTTCAAATTTCAGGAAATCATTGGGTCTCAGATCAAAATACTTTTCATCAGTTCCACCCAAGAAAGAATAGCAGTTATCCGGCCCATATAGAATAAGCTCAGAGGATATGATCAACTCTTTGAAATAGACGTGGAGGTACACATAATTGTCTGCAAGCTTATTGATCGTCTTGAAAAACACCTCCGAGAACACAGAATCCGTATCAACATTATTTCTTCGCATTGTTCCGTAGTAAATGCTCAGAAACTCATTTAACCTCTTTCCACTTGAATCAATCTCGCTTCTCAGCCCTGACCTAGATGCTTTCTTAAGATTCTTACGTACCTTGTATTCGAAGTCCATCACAATATCGTCAATGTCTTCATCTAACGATCGAATAACGTTTTTCTGGCGTGCTTCTGTTTCTCCTGAGAAACAGTTTCTGTAGTTGCTGAACAGATGAAATCTCACGAACTCGCTGACAAATCCTTTTTCTTCGCAGAACCTAACATACGCCTTCTCAACAGCTTCTTGGTTCTCCCCTTCGATCCAAAATCCTCCATATCCAGGAGGCGTTGACAAGTCGAACCATTCGTTCTTTGGCAATATTCTCTTGAATTGCTTCGCTTCTGAAATGTCCCTCTTCATGACTACATTCATGGCTCTTGTAGAATCATCTTCATAGTAAATCAGGATGGGAGTCCCTTCTCCATGATGCTCGAAAGCTTTAGCGTAACCGTTCAGGTACTGCACATCATACTTTTGAAAACTGCGAACAATTGTATCCCAAGTGTTACTTTCATCCACGTTAATCACTGAAAGCATTACCTATTGATGCCTCTCTTGCCGTGAGTTGTCCTGTCAGTCTCTTCACACACCCTGCCAAGAAGTGTGATCATTTCCTCGCAATAGTCATGATCTGCATCTTGGTGAGTGGGTAAGTTCAGAACTTGTTCAGATAACTCAATAGCAGAAATGAACTCGCCTCTTCTAAGAGGTTCTATAAGAGTATGATAAGGGCTCACAACGCCGTAACCTCTACTGTTCATAATCTCGTATACCATATTCTTTTCGCCACGGATAACTCGCAAAGGAAATGCTTGAGAAATAATGCCCGGTATTTCAGAGTTTTTAAGCACATAAGCAGATAATCATACTGTCTGGAATGGAAAGCACTCCGTATTCCTTTGTAGTTATCTATTCGCCCCGGCACGACTCTAAAGACCTCGTGGCATGAAGAATCGGCACCGGCTTTGCTCACTCGACAGTCGAAATCCCTTAGCCTCTGCAGCTGCTCAATAATCATTCTGAGCTCCTCCCAGCCAATGTCGAAGAGAAGTAGCTCCTCAGGCTAGAAAAAGAGACATTAGTGTCATCAACCTGTGATAGACATAAAAGCATCAAGGTTATAAACTGTCTCATTTTGTCCACGCTGAATACTCTCCTGTTCTAATGATTAATTACATCACCTGTTGGAACAATATCATATGACAGTAGTCAACAACCTCTGCGCTCTGCCGGCCTTCGCTGAATTATTGGCTCAGAGAAGACGTTCTAACATCGCTTTCGAGAGAGAGCTATCTGGTGGCATTTGCCAATCACAGCATCATTACTCTTGACATCGCAGATAGGATTGAAAGTCACACTAACACCTCTTTTTTAATAACCGAAAGGCCCTTCCCCAGAGAAACCTCGAGTGAGACTCTGGAAGCCACAGTTTTCTCAAAACCGAGAAACACTCAACTTAGATCTGCTGGTAGTTGAAATTTCTTGCTCTTGCGGCTCCTCGCAATGGCTTCCTTCACGGCACAGTCCATTATGGGTTCAAGTCTTTTTCAAGATGAATTCTGACAGGTTCAAAACCTCTGGATTCATAGAATCTAATCGCTTCAAGATTATCAAGAGTTGCAACAAGTTCAATTCTGTTTATCTCTTTTACCTTCGCGAGACTCTCTAGTCTATTCAGTAGTTTGGTTCCAAGTCCTCTTGACCTCATCTCTGGGATGACACCAAAGTGTTTTACATGTATTCGTGCTTCGCCAAGAACGTCTCTGATGTAACACCATAAGAAGCCCACAATAGAGTCCTTCTCGAAAGCCCCCAAAATGATAGCAGAACCATCTTCGTGAAAGCGAAGCATATCTTTGTAGTCTTTGGAGGCAACTAGCTCAAGATGATCTTTCATCGCGAAATTCACACTGTATATTTGTACTAGTAACTCGAGAAGCATAGACCTATTGGAGAATAGATCACTTTTCGTCACTTGTCTTACCTTAACAACGTTGTCAAGATCATTCATGAGCGCGTTCCTCACTTCTTTCAATATCTAGATCCTTTACGAAATTCTCATTTCCCATCAAGACGTCCTTCGGTGTCATAATGGCCTTAACTGTTCTCAAGATAATCCAGAGATCCAATATGAAACTGAGGTTTTCTACGTATTCCAGATCCGCAGCAAATCTATCTCTCCAAGACACGGCATTTCTGCCACTAACCTGGGCTAAACCAGTAACTCCGGGGCGTACCTTACTCCTTGCCCTTTCACGCTCAGTGAAGTAGGGCAGATATCTTAGCAGAAGGGGTCTCGGACCTACGAAACTCATGTCCCCTTTAAGGATGTTTATCAGCTCGGGAAGTTCATCAAGACTAGTTCTTCTGAGTGCCTTCCCGAATATCGTCAACCTCGCATCGTCAGAAAGCAGATTACCTTCACTATCGCGTTCATCAACCATTGTTCGGAATTTATAGATCGTAAATACCTTCTCGTTAAGTCCAGGTCTTTTTTGTTTGAACAATACTGGTTTCCCCAGCTTAATTCTTACCAGAATCGCAACAACAAGAAATACAGGACTTAGAACGACGATGGCTATCAACGATAGTACGAAATCAAGTGGTCTCTTGAAATATCTATTATATACACCCTTCTTGATGCCTCGCATTTAGATGTGCAACCCCTTGACAGTCTCTAAAACCTTCTTCATATCATCTTCTGTCATCTTTGTATCAGAAGGCAAACAAACGCCATTCTTGAAGAGACTCTCGGAGACACCGTTCCCAACGAACTCGAATCTCTCAAAGAACGGTTGCATGTGCATAGGTTTCCAAATAGGTCTGCATTCGATGTTCTCTTTCTCCAGGGCTTCCATGATATCAATCGGTCTGACTCTTCCGTTCATTGTAATACAACTCAACCAGTAGTTCGGCTCATTCCATTCATTTATCGGCATGAACTCAATTCCCTCAAGCGTTCCAAGATTCTTCTTGTAGAACTCAAAGATAGATGTCTTCTTCTGAACCCTTTTTTCCAGTACCTTGAGTTGGCCTCTTCCTATTCCAGCAAGAACGTTGCTCATTCTATAGTTGAAACCAAGCTCACTATGCTGGTAATGTCTTGCGGGATCTCTTGATTGAGTCGCCCAGAACCGCACCTTTTCGGCACGTTCTTCATCATTAGTTACAAGCATTCCTCCGCCTGACGTGGTTATAATCTTGTTGCCATTGAAACTGAAAATACCGTAATCACCAATCGTTCCTGTATGCTTTCCCTTGTAATATGCCCCTAAGCTCTCTGCTGCATCTTCTATGATAACAGCGTCGTGTTTCCTGCAAATGGGGAGTATCTTATCCATATCTGCGGAGAGCCCGTACAGATGAACCACAATGACTGCCTTGGCATCAGGATGCCTATCGAAAGCTTCTTCCAACGCTTCAGGACTCATATTCCATGTTTCGTAATCGCTATCGATGAAAACTGGGATTGCTCGTTCATAGATTATCGGGTTTGCTGAAGCGGAGAATGTCAGACTGGAACAGAATACCTTATCGCCATCCTTCACACCAGCTGCTCTGAGAGCAAGATGAATAGCCGCTGTTCCAGAAGAAAGCGCAACTGCACGCTCTGCACCAACTTTTGACGCGAACTCTTTTTCAAACATCTCGACATTAGGCCCAAGCGGTGCTATCCAATTGGTTTCAAATGCTTCCTTCACGAACTCCATCTCATATCCTTCATCGCTCATGTGGGGCGAAGAAAGGTAGATTTTCTTCTGCATTCAGCAAACCATCCTCAATAATCAAGCGCAGAACTATCTTCTGCCTGTAAATCTCCTAACCAACTATCCAACTAACCAACAAATTTTGGGAACTGCTTTGTGATTTCATATATCTTCAAAACCAGATCATGTGCCTTCTGCCATGTTATCAACTTGCTAGTGTCGTTGTACATGCAACTTTCCTTTTTCTGTATTTGTCTCTCTTCCCCTAACCACCTGACCAACTATCTATCAAACCAACTGTCTGCTAAGCAACTAACCAACTACTTTCTCTGCTTTCCCGTACGTCGGCACAAGCCTGTGCATTAGTTCCGTGATCTCTTCGCTTGTCTCCGGAACCGACCGTCGAAGCGCTTCGATCTCCGCTTTTAGTGTATCAAAATCGAAGGCAGTTGGTTTTTCGATGAATATCTTCTCATGTGATGTGGGCATGGTGCCTTCTTCTGTCATCAAAAGCTCTTCATAGAGCTTTTCACCAGGGCGCAGCCCCGTTATCTGTATTTTGATATCCACATCTGGTTCAAATCCGGATAAGCGAACAAGTTCCCTTGCAAGATCAATGATCTTTATGGGTTCACCCATATCGAGAACGAAGATTTCGCCGCCCTTGGCCATGGCACCTGCCTGGATGACGAGCTGAACTGCTTCACGAATGGTCATGAAATATCGTTTGATTTCGTTGTGGGTTACTGTTACAGGACCACCCTGCGCGATCTGTTTCTTAAACAGGGGAATGACACTTCCGTTGCTACCCAAAACGTTGCCAAAGCGAACTGCGACAAATTCTGTATTGCTTTTCTTGTCAAATGCTTGGATGATCATCTCTGCAATACGTTTTGTTGCTCCCATTATGCTGGTTGGATTCACGGCCTTGTCGGTTGAAATTAGTACGAACCGTTTTGTTTCGAATCTGTGGGCACACTCGGCTACATTTTGCGTGCCCAGAATGTTGTTCTTCAGCGCTTCCGATGGGTTATCTTCCATAAGGCAGACGTGTTTGTGAGCGGCTGCATGAAACACGACATCTGGTCTGTATGTGCCGAATATTTGCTCCAGTCTGGGTTTGTCTCTAATCGAAGCAATTACTATCCTTTGGTCAAGAGCAGGGAACCTGTGCTTGAGTTCATGTTGGAGAGTGTAGGCGTTGTTTTCATATATGTCCATTATGATTAGTTGTTTTGGGTCAAATCTGGCAATCTGTCTGCAAAGCTCAGAACCGATGGAACCTCCTCCACCAGTAACCATAACGACCTGTTGCTGAAGGTAATCGCTTATGTTTTCAACATCGAGCTTGACCTCATCTCGACCCAGGAGGTCTTCTATTTCTACATCACGGATCTTCTGTATCGTTACCTTTTCACCAATAAGCTCGTACATTCCGGGAAGGGTCTTGAGCTTGCACTTCGTTTTTTTGCACTCATTGAGAATCCTCTGGATCTCCCCTTTGGTTGCAGAAGGAATGGAAACGATTATCTCATCGATCTCAAGCTCTTCGGCAACAGGGACAATAGAATCCCTGGAACCACATACAGGGACTCCCATGAGCTTAGAGCGGTGTTTTGCAGGGTTATCATCAATCACAGCTACAGGCTTTAGAAGCATCTCTGGGTGCGATTGGAGTTCCTTAATAATCATTGCTCCTGCAGCGCCCGCACCGATTATCATTGCCCTTCGATGCTGTTTCATCCCGTTACTGGAGAAGCCCGTCTCGACTCTCCGCAGTATTCGATAGCCGAGTCGGCTGCTTCCGAGAAATGATGTTATCAGAAAGAAGTAGAGAGCATATACGCTCATTGGAAGGCGCATTCTAAGCAGCGTAAATGCTAGATAGGACGTGCCTGTAGCTACAGTAGAAGCTGCAACGATAAGCATGAGTTCGCGTATGCTGGCAAAACGCCACAGACTTTTGTACAGCTGAAAGAACCAGAATATTGGAAGTCCAACCGCTGTCATGACAATGCAGTAAGTAAGCAAGTTGTTACTGTATGATTGGTGAATAGCACCGTCAAAACGTATAAGAAACGCCAGAATAACAGAGAAGTTGACGAACAACGCGTCGAGAAGCAATAAGCTCGCTCTTCTCTTTAGAACTCTCAAGGGTGCTTTCCTCCTATTCCGAAAATTACGCCAGCTCCGTCTGACCCACACGGGCCAGTTCTAGCTACGCTAGGCCAGCTCTACCAAACCCAGGTAGGCCAGTTCGGCTTTGCCGGCGAGAACCAGATCCGAAAACCTAGAACAAAGATCATCGATCTCAAGCTGTTTCTTTGTTGCCGTTTCGGACGGCCAGTATCAGGCCTTTGAGTTTGTGTATGAGAACGTCAATTTTGCTCGATAATTCGTTATGCACTTCCGTTTCGAGATAGCCGAACTCTAGTGCCAGCTTGATCTGTGTTTTTAGCTCGTACAAGGAACCTCGGGCGATGTTGAGGAAGTTGATGAAATCTTTGGCTGTTCCTCTGCCCTTGCCCTCTGCGATATTCGACGGAACCGACACTGCTGCCCTGCGGGTTTGATTTGTAAGTCCGAAGAGCTCTTCTTTGGGATACTTTGACGTTACTGCGTATACTTCTTTGGCTAGGGCTATGCCTAATTGCCAGACTTCGAGACGCTCGACCTCCAC
>LDZU01000169.1_pt1 | contig 10670 bp, 11 predicted proteins | sample 615531 | NCBI WGS metagenome assembly LDZU01 (sample SAMN03408293, study PRJNA278302) | terrestrial metagenome | isolation source: oil reservoir sample SB2 | place: USA: Alaska, North Slope, Schrader Bluff formation | collected 2011-09 | reverse complement strand
CATATATCTAATACTATCCGTACCTATACCAGATATATTATATTCACTTAAGAGTTTTTTTCTTAGTATTGTTTTACCACTTCTCGCTTCACCACCTATCAGATATATCATAGTAGATTATACAAAGTATCTTTTCTTTTTTATACTGTCTTCTTTGTCTCATTGTGAATTTTAGACCCGTATATCCCACCATTATTAAATTGTTCAGACAAGACTGGTCCATAGCTAGAATACTTTTATGATACAATAATGTATATGCAAACTTTTGTTTACCATGAGAATGCTTCCGGAAAAGCCTCTTTCACAAAAACTGGAGATGCATGGGGTATAGATGATGATTTAAAAATCTTTGCAGTAGCAGATTCCCCTCTTCGTTGTTTAATCCGCGATACAAAACAATATCCATTTGATGATTACGGCTATGAAGCAGCAAGCAAATTCTGTGAGGGATTTATTAAGCACTGTAAAACCGAATTATCTTCCAAAGACTTTTCTTTAAAAACATTGAAAGAGATACTAATTGAATCTAATGAAGATATAAAAAATTTAAATATCCAACTGGGTAAAAAGTTTAAAGACCCCTTAAATTATGATCTAGCTGAAACAGTTGGTGTTGGTGCTGTAATCAAAGGTCATACATTATATTATGGGGGCTTGGAAGATTGTTATGTTAATGTCCTTCGAGGAAAAAATTTAGAGGATGTTGCTAAGTGGGACTATCAGATAGTTAAAGCTAGTAAATATATAGACAAACTCTCTAGTGAAGACAAATTGAAAGATTATATACCCAAAGAATTAAAGAATAGATTAAAAAAAGAAAATGAATGGGAGCCTTGCTGGTGTAATTATCTTAGAAACAATGGAAATGCCCTGGATGAAGAAGGGAATCTTGTAGGATGGGGATGTTTTACAGGAGAAAAAGAAGCCGAAGAATTTATTCAAACACACTCCGTTGTACTAAAGAAAAATGATCATATTCTGTTATTCTCAGATGGAATGATTCCTGTATTAGAAGACAGAGGTTTTATTAATTGGTTTATACAAAATGTATCTTTGTCCTTTTATTTTCAATACCAAATGAGAAGTAAAATAATGGAGTTATTAGGTGATAAAGAAGAAGCAAATAAAGAGAAAACTTTAATCTATATAAAGTATTAATTTTTATGAAAGATTACATAATCTTTGAATATAAAAATGTTAAACTTTCCTTTGCTTGGTATGACCTTTGGATCGGCTTATTTATTGATAAAAATAAAAAGAAGCTATATATCTGTTTAATCCCAACTCTTTTAATAACAATCAAATTCTAAAAATAAGACACTTCCTTTTCTTTCTCTCCTGTTTCTTTTATCTCATTCTCATTTTACATGGATTCCAGACACTATGTCCCGTCATTATTAAGTTGTTCCAACAAGACCCGTGCACTATAACCCCAAAATTCCTTTGTTACATAATACGTTTACTTCAAAAAACAGGAGTGTTCAAAATAATAACCTGGTAGATGAAAAATGATCATTTTTTAAGATCCTTGGTTCGAAGGTAGAATGCTGATGTAATATGGTAAAATTGCCAATTTCCATGGGATTGTGAATACCATTTTGATATAATCGGGCTATGAGAGAATTTAGAAAAAATATTTTTATAAGTCATAACGACACATTACAGTCGTTTAGTTTAAGAGCAAGCACAATTATACAAATAGATGATAGGTACCTAATGGTACTCAATGAAGGTGCAAATAAATACAAACATCCAGGTGGACACATCAATCTAAGTGAATCTCTTCTTGAAGGTTTAAAAAGAGAATTAAAAGAGGAGATTGGTTTAGAAATAGTAGATGCTGATACAGAAGAAATCTTTTTTGATACAATGTTTAAAGATGGTAATGCAATGATCAACTCTATATTTCAAATAGAGTTAGATTTAGAAACTGCTAAGAAGGTAATCTCAAATTCACCAATTCCAACCAAATTGTTTAAACTGGAAGAATTAAACGAAGAAAATACTTGGGAATCAGAAATTAATGCTATTAAGTATTACGAAAAGAAAAACATATAACTCCCTACCTATTTGTGAGAATATTTTATTAGCGTAAAGATAAAATCATGGACTATAATGAAATAAACAAACAAAACATTGAAACGTGGAAGGAAGCATTGTTTTTTATCACAAAAATATTAAACTCTAACAATATCCCATATTATCTTTCAGCTTCAGGTTTAGAATATATACTTGGTTCTAACATATATCCGTATGATATAGATATATTCGTTTCAAAAGATGATGTTAAGAAATCACGTAAATTAGTAAAGGAATACACTACCTCTACTCTACACTACTGGTGAGAAAATAGAAGGAAGTTATTAGAATTTCAAGGTATTTACAATGATATCCCCTTCGAGATATGTGAATGGGAAAACAAACCAAAAGAATTTGAACTTGTTAGATTAGGAGATATAGAAATATCAGTACTAAAACAAAGTTTTAATTAATTTCAAAAGATAACTACTGTTAGAATAATGATGATTGTCATCATCCTCATCTGTACAAACATATTCATAAACCTTGACCTTCCCACCTTCTACGCTCTTAATCTTCTCTAAATTTCCAAAAGGATCAAACTTTTTCTGATATATATTAATATCAAATTCGACATTATCCTTTAATTTCCTCATATCAAATCCCATTTCAGAAGCCAAGTCGTATGGGACTCCTACCATTAAAACCCCCTTGGGTTTTCTTTTTAACTTCTCAACAATATTATAAAAAACAATAGTACCTATAGATTTTGCGAAAATTAAATATTCACCCTTATACTCATTAATCATTTTAACAAGTTTAGAAGACTCTTTCTCAATATCAATATTATTAGAATTACTATCCCAATGATCATAGTACAGTACTGTTGTATCTTGGAATTCTTTTCGAAATTCGCCCTCTACCTTTTCTATCCATTCTTTGTTTTTAATGCTTTGACCAGCCAGTAAGAATATTTTTATACATAGGATTATATCATCTTCCACATGTTTAGTATGTGTACCGAACTAATATACTTCGTTATTTGAAACATTTTCTTATACTCTTTAGTACCTAAGAATAATAAGTCAGATTTTCATTTATTGAGGTGAGATCTACTTATACTTCTTTCCCATTTTTATGATTTAAAGATTTTTTATATTTGAACTTTAAATTTCTCTTCTCCTTTTTGCAAAACATATATACTTCTAATATAATCATAAGACTTTAATAAATTTTTCACTAAATATGTCTAAACTAAAACACCTTGCAATAATATTGGATGGGAACAGAAGATGGGCAAGAGAAAGAGGACTCCCCACATTTGAGGGACACAGAGTAGGATACGAGAAAATTAAAGATGTATGTAGATGGTGTCTTAAAAGAGATATACAAGTGTTAACTGTCTATGCTTTCTCTACAGAGAATTGGAATCGTAGCAAGGAAGAAGTTAAATATCTGATGACCTTATTAAATAAGGCCTTTAGTGAAGAAACTAAAGAATTTAACGAACTCGGTATAAAAGTTAATGTTATTGGGAGCAAGGATAGAATAAGCTCAAAAATAAAGAAAAACATAGAAAAGATTGAGAAAGAAACAAAAAACAACAAAAAAATGGTGTTAAACATCTGCTTTAATTATGGTGGGAGACTTGAAATAGTAGAAGCTGTTAAAAATATTATTAAAGAAGGTTTAGAACCAGAACAAATATCCGAAGAGGTAATAAGTAAACATATCTGGTTTAAAGGACAACCAGAACCAGATCTAATTGTGCGAACATCTGGCGAAAAAAGACTTTCAGGCTTTCTTACTTGGACATCGGTATATAGTGAACTTTATTTTCCACGCTGTTTTTGGCCCGATTTTGACGAAGAACAACTAGATAAAGCAATTGCAGAATTTGAAAAAAGAAACAGAAGATTTGGAGCAAACTAGCTTCAATAAAAGTAAAATGGTGACTTTATTGATAATCGGCTTAGAAGATAAAAAGTTTTAGGGGACAGAAGCAGAAGTTGTAAATACAGGAAAGATAATGAATGGTTATGCATCATACATTTTAATAATGGATATTGTCTTTCATAACATCACCTTATTTCTAAAACATACGGTTTTGAGTATGTTATAGAAATATATTAGAGAACTCCTTCATCTTCTAATTCACACCCTCTTCAATTGTAGGAGGGGCATACATATCAATCTGATTCTCAAGATTTCTTTGTAACTTCTCTATATTCTCTTCGCTTGCATACACCTTAAACTTATACTGTCCCAAAGCAGTATAGTTAGATAACCTCCTGTTCTTCAAATCCTCTATTAAAATCTCATACAACTGCCCTAAGTTAACTCTCTGCTTCATTTCAGTAGTAATGTATATATAATTAGGCTCTTCATAGCTCTCTATAACAACATCCTCTGTGAATACATCGTAATACGTAACTTCCACCTTAACCAAATCTCCTAAAGTATCATCTACAACGTAGTCATATATAAGATTGGACAGATACATATCCTCTTGCATCTGGAATGTTTCTACCTTAACTAAGCTTTCTACATGTACAGGGGCCTCTGATGATACCGTCATTTTACTAAACTCAAATACAGATATTCCTGCTCCTATTCCAAACCCAATTATTGAACCAATGAAGACTATGAATAACCTCTCCCAATTACTTCTATAATTAACAATAAAGTTATAGATTATATTAAGTAATCCAACAGCAAAAGGAATAAGTGATAAAAGACAGATAACAGCACCTATAAAAAACACTCCATTAAACATTAATATTGTTCCTACAACTACCCCGGCTACTGCACAAAAAAGCAAAAAGATAATTGGCATGGAAATAAAGAGTACAAAAGATTTAATAAAGAATAGAGCTATCTTTCCTAGAAAAGTAAATATCCCGAAATCATACTTCCTTATCTCAACTTTTCTGTCATCATCTTTCTTAATTTCCTGCTTAACAGAAGTCTCATTTTCCTTCACAGCATCTTTACTAGCTATTTCTTTTGCTTCTTCAAACTTATCTAAAAATCTAATCTTATATATATAAACAAAGGAAACAACAGCAACTACTATATATACAATCCCTGTAATAAGGTGCCATATAGAGATAAATAGCTGTGCTACATCTCCAGGAATATTTATAAGTACCTCATCACCTAATCTAAATATATAATTAAGTGGTATGTTTAATAATAAAATAAAAAATACAAAGAAAAGGAACATTTCAAATAAGAATCTAAAAATAGATCTCCGATTCATACTGTCAAACATACGGAATGTTCTATTCAATATATCTGTAACTTCATTAAGTAAGTCGTTAAATGTATAGCTTCTTTTAGCATTTTTCTTTAATTCAGCTATATCTTCGTTGATTAATTCATCTAGTGTACAGTCAAATATCTTACACATAGCTACCATTTTAGCTGTTTCTGGATATGCAGCTCCTGATTCCCATTTTGATACTGCTTGTCTAGAGACTCCTAGTTTAAATGCTAGGTCTTCTTGTGAGATATTTTTCTCTTTTCTTAAATACTCCAAATTTTTATGAAAACTCATTGCAAAAGATTTACAATTTAATGGCCAATTATATTGTCCCCTAAATAGTTGCAACCACCAGCTTACGGTTGTTTTATGTAAACTTCTGGTTGCATTCTGTGTTATTTTACCTCTTTTCTAAAGGAAAAATAAGATATAAACACTCTAGTTTTAGAAATTGCTGATTCTATATTTTATTACATCAAGGATGAGTCATTTCTTCCTTTTTATACTGTCTCTATTGTCTCATTTTAGGTTACAAACATGTATGTCCCTGCCATTTCAATGTGTCTCAATAAATTCCACTTATAATATTAAAGAATCCTTCATAACCCTGCCTTTTTGCTTGAAAAAGTATATATCTGATTTTAATAATAGTGATCTTCTTTTATGCATTTAAAGCTTTAATTACTGCCTCTTGATCTGACCAAGCATATTCAGTTGTTCCAAAACACATAGATCTTTCATGACCTTTTCCTGTTATTAAAACAACATCTCCCTTTTTAGCAAGTTTATGAATTGCAAAATTAATAGCCTCTTGTCTATTCTCAATTATATAATAATCTTTATTAATTCGGCCTCCAGTTTGTTTTATCCCCAACTCTATTTCTTTATTAATACTTTTTAAGTCTTCTGTTCTTGGGTCTTCTGCTGTCACAATAACCTTATTCGCATACATTTTAGAAACCTTTCCCATTTTACTTCTTTTTAATCTATCTCTTAAACCGGCACAACCAAATACCAGAATTACGTTATTTTTTGCTAACTTTCTAACTTCTTTTAGAACTTTTTCTAAAGATGTGTCATCGTGAGCAAAGTCAATTATTATTCTAAACCCCTTGTTGTTTGGTATATTCTCCATTCTTCCACATATACTGTTCAAATTCCTGAGTATATTTAGGTCTGCAACACCAACCAGCTCGTTAACTATTGTATACGCCATAGCCCCATTTTCTAAGTTGTACTCCCCTGGAAAAACCTTTCTAAAATTTTCGGGAAATACCAGATTTTTATAATCAACTATTAAATATTTCATATCCGATGGAATTTCCATTAATAATGCATTTAGCGAAGGATCCCACTTATTTAACACAGCCTTTTTTGATTGGAGAAAAATTTTTGCTTTAGTCTTCAAGTAATTCTCAAAAGTTTTATGATAATCCAAATGTTCAGGAGTAATATTTGTGATTGCACACAATTCAAACTCCAATCCCCATGTACGCTTTTGATCAATACCATGGGACGTTGTCTCTACAATTACAAATTCACAGTTATTTTTATACATCTCACTTATTATCTTATGCAATTGGAGTACATTCGGAGTTGTTACATGATACCCGGTATTAAATTCTTTCCCAGGTACTTTTGCAGAAACAGTGGATATAAGCCCAGTCTTTCTGCCAAGATTATTTAAAAGTTGGTATGTAATTTCTGAAGTAGTAGTTTTTCCATTTGTTCCAGTAATACCAATAATTTTCATCTTTTTATGTACGTTGTTGTAAAAATTTGATGCTAGTATGGCTAATGCTTCCCTCGTGTCGTATGTTTTAAAAAAGACAGTATCTTTAGTCGTTTTATACTTACCATTTTTATAAACAATCACAAGTGCACCCTGCTGAATTGCTTGGTTTATATAATCATGGCCATCAAAAGTCTCTCCTTTAATTGCAACAAAAACATCTCCTTTCCGCACATCTCTAGAATCAGACGTTATCTTGTTTATAGGCAACCCCAACAATCCTAGAAGTTCTTTGTTAGTATTGTTCATTTAGATACAATTATACCAATTATTACAAATATGTTACCTGAAAGTTTGCTCCAAGAATTTATTCTAGACTTATAATTGGTGATGCAATCTTCTATTGATATTCTTCCATCATAATACTATATCCAGCTACATCTTGATCTTGAAATCTAATCATCATTCCAGCAATATTTCCATTTGGATACACAAGTCGTCTGTGATAAATATAGTTACCATATCCATCATCAAGAGTGTTTACAACATCTGGCTCACCAAAAATTTCTTTTACCTCTGAAATATTTTCAATTTTAAAGTCACTAAAAAGTTCTTCAAATTCTTCAACGGGCATCAGTTTAATTTCATCTTTTTTCCCTTCAGTTTGCTCAACATTATTTTCTTTTTCGTTTTCAGTGACTTCTTTCTTAGCAACTGCTTCAGTTGGTTCAGTCTCTTTATTTGTGATCCCTAGGAATTCTTGTACTTCTTCCTTTGTCATTGGTTTGTAATCCTTGTTAATACTCTTTATCCACTCCTCCACCTCAGCCATTTCCATTTCTGCAACAGTTATATCTCCAGGATATTGAGTATTTTTAATAACCTGAAAAGAAGGTTGATATTCAAAATTTTTAAGATCTATTCCAATAACTTTTCCCTCCTGAACAGTATCTCTAAATTGCTCTAGTCCGACCATAACCGAATCAAACTTGCCATAAGCTGAACCCAGATTACTAGGGATATTAGTTATAGTCAAAACCGAAGCAATGGGTTCTGTAACTGTTCTAACATCTTTGACAAAAGAAGACACCTTATTTCTATCACCGAGAGCTATCTGAGCACTATCTTCAGTTACCTCCAGAGCCAAATCTGCGCCTACAACAACTGTAGTCACTTGAGCTACAGTTCCTACAGCACCACCAGTTGCTACAAGACCCCCTACATAAACAGTAACTTTACATGTATCTTTTACAACAATAGCTTGATTTTCCAACTTCTCAAAAGCATCTCCTGCTTCCCCCCACGTCTCTCTAGTTGCCATATCTTGAGATTGATTTAGTATTAACTGAGCTCTTTTCGCATCTACTCCTAGATGTTGAGCCAATGTCCTTATCTGTCTTCCTGCTGGAGCCTTCTCTACTATTGCTTGAACTTCTGAATAGGTATAGGCATATGCCTTCTGTACAAAGTTAAACGCTGTTGTTTCCTCAGACATCTCATCTGCATTCCCTTCTAGTTCTAATGCTTTACTCTCTAATGTTTCCCACTCTTGAATAATTGAGGCTATCTCTTCATTCCAATCATCGTAGCTTTTATAATCCTCTGCATTTACTAAAACATTGTCTGTTTTGTATCTTAATGCTAAATATTCTTTAGATATTGTCAATGTATCCTCATATACAATCTGGTCTATCTTTTTATTATTTCCTAAAAAAAGGAAAACCAGAACTGAGAATATGATAATAAAAAAGACGAGGAGAAAAATATTTTTTTTAGACATGTTTAAAAAAAAAGATTTAGATAATAATTATTATAGTACAAAGGATATATCACTCCAATAGATTATTCAGATTTTAAACGTGTAAGTCCCACCATTATTACTTATTACAATAAGAATAGTACACTATGCTTTAAAACTCTTAATGTGAATTAAGCTATTTTGAGTCTAAAAGCTGAAAGTTTAAAAAGTAAGGCCTAATAGATGAAAAGAGCCAAAAAGAGATATTTTTAAGGGTCCTTAGTTGGGAGGTAGTAGATTAATGTATAAGGAGATAATCAAATATAACTAATCTATTCTTTAATACCACCCCTAATATTTAAATAAACCCTCGCATGATCTTTTGAGAAGCTTACCGTAATTTTATATCCCCCATCCTCCCAGCTCATCTGCTCACCTTCCATGGTATAGTTCAATTTGTCTTTGTAAATATCCTCATACTTAGAAATTAACACTGCGAATTCATCTACATCATCCTTGCCATCTTTATCTCTATCGCCACTGTCAATTACTGTAAAGTATCGAGTATATTCGGTCTGCCCGCCCGCCTGATTAAGTAACCCATATGAATTCTCATGCTCAACAAACATACTGTCCTCTTCGAAAAGATCTGGATAGGTATCAAAATATTTGTTATCTTTTGTAAACTCCTCATTAGGTAAATATACCTGTACATATCCAGTATCTCCAGAATCATAATGAGCTGCTGTCACACGATATTTGCCAACATAGCCTTTTACCATCTCTGGATTTGCATACTCCTCTACATACTCTTTATCGAAAAGTTCTTTATAGTAACTTAGGAACTCCGATTGAGAAGCATCTGTATAGAAAACAACATTGTAATATGTATAATTTGTATCGTCAAAATATGAAATATTCTTTGGGTCGAAATTAATGTAATACTTACTCGAGCTCACCTCTTTTATTTTATATAGAGGTACATCAGCTTCTGGATAACCCTCTAAGAGGTAATCAAACGCCAGCTTCTCGTCAGAGGTATTCTTCAAACTATTTATATCATCATTTTTAGTAGACCCCCTATCAAAAAACTTTACTGAAATAAATAAAAGAAGTATCAGCAAAATCAATATACCTATCCCTGTTATATACTTCTTTTTATTTTTCATATATTTTATAAATACCGATAATTAAATATTGTTTATTTTAACACAAAAGTAAAGATAGTAAATTGAAAAACTTTATATCTCTTTTTATACTGTTAAACATCCCTCTTCCAAAATCCCAATAAAAAATGATTAACAAAATATCTCCAAATACAAATAAAGAGATAGTACAAGGACTAATAAAAACACATAAAAAATGTATTTCTAAAACCAATTCATATTCTATGAGCAAGAACATAAAAACGAATGGCTATCCACAATAAAGCTTAAAAACATTCAAGAACAGCTAGAAAGTACAACATAGATTATAATTAAAAACAACAATAAAATACTTGGATTCGCACAATATTATTTAAAAGACAAAGAGATATATCAGATCCAAATTGGTCCAGATGAACAAGGTAAAAGGTATGGGAGGAGAACTTTACAATTATATTGAAAATGATTTTAGAATTAACAAGATTAAACAGATTTCATTGCTTGCAATCTTGGATGCTGTTCAATTTTATGAAAAATTGCACGAAGAACTAAAAAATGGCTGATGCGAAGAGAGCAGATATAGAGATTAATATAAAACAGAAAACATTTTCTTTTTGTAATATAATAAAGTAATCTATAAACCATATAACTGTACCAATGAGCAAATTAATAATACAACCAAACAATAAAGATCATATACAGGGTAACGAAGAAGGCAGAATAACTCTTGTTGAATACGGAGATTTCGAATGTCCATACTGTGGTGAAGCA
>LDZU01004934.1_pt1 | contig 10678 bp, 9 predicted proteins | sample 615531 | NCBI WGS metagenome assembly LDZU01 (sample SAMN03408293, study PRJNA278302) | terrestrial metagenome | isolation source: oil reservoir sample SB2 | place: USA: Alaska, North Slope, Schrader Bluff formation | collected 2011-09 | reverse complement strand
GCAATGCTCAGTCCGAATGGCAGATGCCGGAAAAGCACCATTGCGCCAAGGTTTCCCTCGCGGAAAAAACGCGGCGTCCAGCCAAAGTCAGATTTTAACGCACCCCAGGGGGAAGTTTGAAGGATGTGCGCTTCTGGATGCTCGTTGATAAATTGATCCCAGGCTTGGGGTGATAAAAAATCCATATTCTCCTTAGAATTCATAATGTGACCGATAGGTCATATTATGTTTTTTCCCCTTTATTGACGCATGAGACGTCATTCTACCATATCGAGGTCAGTTTCTTGCTGAAGGATGGACGCGCCAGGGATGATGTCACTCAGAAGCGCGCGGATCTTTTCTGGTTTACCCTCACGTGCATAACCGATTAATGTATCAACCAGGTCTCTTAATTCTTCTGAGGACAGCACTTCTTCTGTATCCACCTGGTGAATATCGGGGTGTGTGGTTGGAGAATAAGCAAAGCCCTTATCCCATAAATCTTCGTTGAGTTTTTCACCCGGTCGGATGCCGGAGAAGACAATTTCAATATCCTTGCCAGGCTCAAGCCCTGAAAGGCGAATCAAATCCTCTGCCAGGTCAAGAATCTTAACGGGTTGACCCATGTCAAGAATGTAATTTTCTCCGCCTTTGCTCAAGGTCGATGCCTGCAAAACAAGATGAACAGCCTCAGGGATGGTCATAAAATAACGTTTCATTTCAGGGTGGGTTACTGTGACCGGTCCACCAGCTTCAATTTGCCGCTTAAAGCGTGGGACCACACTGCCGCGACTGCCAAGAACGTTGCCAAACCGTACAACCGTGAAAGCGCGCTCGAATTGATGGGCGGCATCCAGGACGAGCATTTCAGCAATGCGCTTTGTGGCGCCCATGATGTTCACCGGTCGAATCGCTTTGTCAGTGGAGATCATCACCAGGCGCTGGACTTCGTGTTCAAGCGAGGATATTACAATGTTATCCGTGCCAAGGATGTTATTGGTGACTGCTTCTTCGATATTGCTTTCCATCAGCGGGACGTGTTTATGCGCTGCTGTGTGAAAGACAACTTGCGGCTGCCAGCGATCAAAAAGGATGGTAAGCCGGGGGAAATCACGCACATCAGCAATCAGGGGTACCAGGTCCAGGTGCGGATAGCGTTCTTTCAGGGAAGTGATCACGCTAAAAATGCTGTTTTCGCCGTGCCCGAGCAGGAGAATGCGTTTTGGGTGCAGCCTTGCAATTTGACGGCAGAGTTCGCTCCCGATTGAACCGCCTGCGCCGGTGACCATGATCACTTTGTCTTCCAGCACTTTACCCAGGGCTTCAATGTCCATTTTTACAGGTTCTCGCCTGAGTAAGTCGGAGATATCCACTTCGCGCAATCGGCTGACGCTGACTGAGCCGCCAATCAGTTCGTAAAGTCCCGGCATGGTGCGAAATGGGATGTTGCGTTGACGGCATTTGGTTGTGATTTTTCGCAGCACTTCTCCTGAAGCACTGGGAATAGCTATTATGACTTCGTCCACATGACGGGTCTTAAAAACGCGCTCGATATCGTCAATTGGCGCTAGAACCGGAACGCCGTGGATTTTGCTGTTCTGTTTTTCGGGGTCGTCGTCAAGAAAGCCGATGGGCTTCATGTTTAGCTGTGGATTTTTTAGCAATTCCCGGACCACCATGGCGCCTGCATCGCCGGCACCAACGACCAGCACCCATTTTCTATGAAGGGAGTGAAGCAATGAATTGTTGGCCGCTGCTGAAGAACTCTCTGCAATCCAGCGGAAGATGAAGCGAAAACCACCTATAAAGATCAGCGTTAAAAGCCAATCGATGATGATGACAGAGCGCGGAAAGCCAATAAAGAACCTTGTGCCATACAAGCCCATCATCGCGCTGCCCACGATCATGGATGCAGTGGAAACAGAGGCGAGAATCAATACTAATTCGCGAATGCTGGCATAGCGCCACAATCGACGGTAAATACCAAAGAAATAATAAACCAGGGGTTTGATGACGATTGCGATCCCCAGCATCCACAGTAAAGACACCTGGTATGTAGGGAATATCGCGACAAGCTCCAGCCGAATCATGTAGCTGGCTAAAACAGAAACAGCGCTCAGGAAAATATCCCCCATTAACAAATAGCGATTGCGAATTTTCTTTCCTAAAAAGTTCATGGAAGATTTGCCTTAGGGGTTATTGACCTTTGAATCCCAGCACCTGCCAGATGGTCCGCAGGATGATAGAGATGTCCATTAAAAGATTGCGATGTTCGATGTAGTATAAATCGTATTCTAATTTGACAGCCGTTTCTTCAACGGTGCCAGCATAGCCGTAATTGATTTGCGCCCACCCGGTGATACCAGGTTTGACAAGCAAACGTGCCCGATAAAAAGGCAGTTCTTTTTGGAATTGTTCGACCAGTTGGGGCCTTTCCGCACGCGGTCCGACCAGGCTCATTTCACCTCGAAATACATTGATGAACTGGGGCAGTTCATCGAGGTGGGTTTTTCGCAAAAACCAGCCGAATTTTGTCACCCGTTCGTCATTTTCTTCGGTCATACGGGTTTCACCGAATTTTTCGGCATCCCGGACCATGGTGCGAAATTTGATGATTTTATAGGGTTGTCCGCCGCGACCCAGGCGATTTTGGGTAAGAAATATGGGGAAACCGGTTTCGAGAATGATGCCAAGACTGATGAGTGGGAAAAATGCCCCCATGACCAATGTGCCAATCAAGCCGCCGGCAAAATCAAGCAGGCTTTTTGAAAGTTGATACAGGGTACTGGTATGCGATTTTTCAACAAAAGAACGCACAATCCATTCTGCTTCGAGTAGAAAAATGGGTACCCTTGAGAGGAGCTCTTCGTAAACTTCTGGCATGGGGGTTAATGTGACCCCCATTTCCTGTGCAGACAAAATTGACTGGAACATGCGACCCTTCATCTGGCCGCTGATCGCAAGGATGATATCCGTAATTTCATGTTGTTTGATCAGGCTAATCAATTGACTGCTGTCACCTACCACAGTTAAATTACCAACCTTTTCACCTTGTTTTTGGGGGTCATCGTCTATCAATCCGATGGTGTTGAAGGGCGGCGGCCATTGTTTGGAAATGACCTTTGCGATGGTTTCACCGGCATTGCCGGCACCGATGATCAGGACCCGACGCAAGAGGTGGGGAGCAGTGAACATACGGATGTATGCCAATCGCCACAGCAGTGTTAATGCTGCTGCTGCAATAATGAAGAGTGCAACGCCGCGGCGAGGCAGTGAATTTGGCTCTGAACTGAAATAAATCAGCAAATAAATAAGCGCATAAATTAAAAGGGCTAAACCGATGCCCTTGAAGGTCTCACGGGTATTACTGGCGCGCTGCACATCATATAATTCCAGCAGTAAAATGATCCAGAAGAAGGGCAGAAGAAAATACCAGAAGGGCGGTCGCGAGACGATGAATTCCAGTGAGAATTCCATCCAGGCGTCCCCGGCAGCCCAAAAATAAAGTGCCAGAAATAAAGCGATTATTGCGGCAAGGAAGTCCCCAATTAGCAGGATTGCCACACGCTCAGACGCGCGTAAATGCCAACGTTTTGGCTTGGTTGAATTTTCCATTGCCACTATTTTAACCTTTATTTTGATTTTGGGGGTGAATGACACCCCACAAGAAACCGCTTCCCCATGCAAAGTGCATGCATGCAATTGCCAGGGGAACCCCCATGATGAGTTCCGGATCCTTATGTTTAATGGAAAGCTGTAATCCTGCCAGGAGGAGGATCAGGATATAGACACTGATTAAACCGACCAACAAGTAATTAAAAGACAGTGGGACAAAGGGAGACAACACTAATAACAAAGCCAACGTTAAGATAAACAAGGGCGGTAAAGCCTGTCGCAGACGCAGGGTATCCGGGTAGCGGCGCAGCATGTGCCATTTCCAGTAGCCGTATCGCCAGTATTGGCGAGCCAGTGCTTTCAGATCTTTCCGGGCGTAATAGACCGAGCGGATTTCGGGGTCAAGCCAGATCTTGCCGCCGCTTTGTCGGATGCGTGTGTTGAACTCGTAATCTTCATTGGTCAGTAAACTTTCATCGAACATGCCAACCCTGTCGAGTAATTCGCGTTTGAAAGCACCAAAGGGGACCGTATCTACGTACCCTGCCTTATCGGTGTAACGATAGCGCGCACCGCCCACACCGATGGGATGCCCTGCCGCTGCAGCAATGCTGCGGGATATCCAGTGATCGCTCCCTGGCTGTATGTCCCATACGCCGCCTACATTTTCACCCAAACCTTTTTCCAAACCAGCGACGGATCTTTCGACATAATCCGGATGGGGTTTTGAATGCGCGTCCAACCGAAGGATGATTTCGCCGGTTGATGCCTTAATGGCTGTGTTCAGGGCAGCTGAGATGATTCGCTTTGGGTTTTCAATGACTTTGACCCTTAAGTCCGGATGGTTTTGATGCCATTCATTGATGACCTCAGGCGTGCCGTCATCGGAGCTGCCATCCGCAATCACAAGCTCCATTAGGTTTAAAGGATAACTTTGTCCATAAATTGCATCCAGCAGCAATGTGATGGTGGCGCGCTCGTTATAGCAGGGGACAATAATTGAGACTTTACCAGTCATTTTTCCAATCCAAAATAAGGTTTCTTTGGGTAATTGTAAGCATAAAACATCCGGCTTCCAGGTTAGGCAGTTTCTTTTTGACTCTCCTGATGTCACAAAAATCTGTGTTAAATAATTATTCCTCAGAGTCACAGGGTAGGAGCGCCACAGCTTCAATCTCGACATCTCCGCCTTTCGGTAGGGCAGCTACCTGGAAGGCGGAACGGGCGGGGAATTTCTCAGTAAAAAAGGTGCCGTAAACCTCGTTCATCAGACCAAACGCAGTGATATCTTTAAGAAAAACTGTGGTCTTCACAACCAATTCAAGCTTGCTGCCTGCAGCTTCCAAAACAGCCTTGAGATTATTAAGTGCCTGGCGGGTTTGTGCTTGAATACCACCTTGGACAAGTTCACCGGTTTCGGGATCCATGCCCAGCTGCCCGGCAGTAAAAACCAGGTGTCCGGTCGACACGCCGGCTGAATAAGGTCCAATAGCCCTGGGTGCTTTGTCGGTGACAACGATTTTCTTTTCGTGATGGCAATTATTCATGATTGTCCTTTCAAATTTTTGTTTTCGATTATAAAAATTATAACATTCAGACGTGTTAAGGTAATGCCTGGTTATTTACACCTTATTGATCATCTCAGAAGCTTGCTTTTTGAAAACAGTAAATTGAGACTTTTGCTGAATACGAGCAGATCAAATTATTAATCCACCATGGTACTCAAGCTCATAGACTTTAATGCCATCTTTTTCGATCCATTCAAGACCGGTAAAGCATTCAAGGTTACCATCGGACGTATCGTGGTAAGTTAAGTCATCTTGCTTGTATTCCCAGCCGCCCAGAAATCGTCCAAGAGCATACATTTGGGAGAGACTGGCTTTGATCAACATACCGGCTTGGGCTGCGGTTATTTTTTGTGGTTTAAGAATTCGACCATAATAATTCATTCCCCACACTGGCATCTCATTCTCATAGACAACCTCTTCACCAATGAAATTTGCACCGCCAAAATAGCTGTCCAGGTAGCGGTAATTTCCATCTGCAAAAGATAAGTCGTGAGATCCTTTTCGACAGGATTCGATCATTTTCCCGTCTCCCACATAAGTTGCAGCTTTTGCAGAAACAATAAATTCGTGCAGCTCAGTCAGGTTAATCATTTGTCCTCTTTTAAATTATCCTTAATAAGTCATTCTTGTTATCTTTTGTGTCATTGCTGTCAATCCTGTACCTTATCAAAATTCAATAAATACAGAATGTCTCCCAGACAAGCGTCAAACATCTCTTGCATTATGCTGGGGTCAGCCTGATAAGCGCCGCCAAAGGCGCCGTCGCCGTAGGTTTTGCGGGTGGCAGTTTTCCCCATGACGTCTTCGCCGGCATTGGGGATAGGTTTGCTGTCCTTGGGCATTGCCGCCACCTGGGTGAAGTCAAAAGCTTCCATCCAGTTAGCATGCTGGGTGTCGAGATGATATTTTTCTGCAATTTTTGCAACGGTATCGGTGGTCCACCAGGCGTACCAGCGTAAATGTAAATCTGGCAGCTCATTGACCAGCTGGACCAAATGTGTGCGCACCGGCGTGTTCCCGCCATGCCCGTTAAGGATCAATATCCTTCGAAAGCCAGCACCATACAGGGATCGCAAGATGTCTTCAACAAGGTTGAGATAAGTGTGTAAACGTAAACTTATCGTGCCGGGGTAATCAAGAAAATAAGGCGAACATCCAAAGTTGAGGGGCGGTGCGATCATGACACCGGTTTTGTCACTGGCAGCCTCCGCCAGGGCTAAAGGGATTTTGGTATCGGTGAGCAAACTCAGGTATCCATGCTGCTCACAGGCACCCAGGATGAGCATCACACGGTCATCTTTTTCCAGATAAGCTTCAATTTGCATCCAATTTTGATCTGCAAAGTGCATTTGAGCCTCCTTATTGAACATTCTCAATCATAACATCAAGGCAGATAAAAACACAGAGACGTTGAACGCAACGTCTCTGTAAATGGGTTTTTTCGAATTATACGGTATTTTACACAACGATGTTCACCAGCCGTCCGGGCACATAGATCACCTTTCTCGGCTGTTTGCCTTCAATGAAGTTTTGCACATTTTCACTGTCCAGCGCTGCTTGTTTTGCCTGTGCTTCAGTAATATTTACCGGCACAACCAGGCGATCGCGCAATTTGCCATTAACCTGGACGATCAGGGTGATTTCTTCTTCATGTGTGGCTTCCACATCCACCTGAGGCCATGCCTGGTTATGGATTGAATATTCATAGCCGGTTTGACACCAGATCTCCTCAGCAATGTGCGGACAAACCGGTGCTAACATGCGCAAGTAAATACTTTCAGCCTCTTTCCAGGCTTCGGTTGAGAAAACGCCAAGCGCTTTGGCTGTATTCATCTCGTTCAGTAATTCCATCAAGCCAGAGACGATCGTGTTGAAATTGAATGTCTCAAAATCGCGTGTCACAGATTGTAGTGTTTGGTGCACTTTTCGGCGAAGGTTCTTAACAGCCTCTTCCGTGGGCTGTCGATCATTTTCGACAGGTTCCAGGAAGGTGTACCAAACCTTGCGCAGCCAGCGAATGCTGCCCTCGATGCCGCTGCTGTTCCATGGGGCACCCAATTCCCAGCGTGCAAAGAACATTAAATATGCTCGAACGGTGTCAGCGCCGTATGCCTCAACCAGGTCATCGGGGGAGATGACGTTGCCGCGGCTCTTGGACATTTTTTCGTTATCCTCGCCCAGGACCATGCCCTGATTCCGCAATTGCAGCATGGGCTCCTTCCCTTTAGTAATACCCAGGTCTCGGCAGGCTTTGTGGAAAAAACGGGTATAGATCAGGTGCATGGTGGCATGTTCGATGCCGCCGGTATAGGTGTCCACAGGCATCCAATAATCATATTCTTTGGGATCAAAGGGATATTCGTCATAGTCCGGGCTCAGGTAGCGCAGGTGGTACCAGCTTGAGCACATGAAGGTGTCCATGGTGTCCGTTTCTCGCTCGGCTTGTCCGCCGCATTTGGGACATTCAGTGAGGCGCCATGTTGGGTGCAGTTTGAGGGGGCTTTCACCTGTTGGCAGCCATTCGACATCTTCAGGCAGCCTGACTGGCAGATCTGCTTCAGGTACAGCCACTGCACCGCATTTTGGGCAATGGATGATCGGAATTGGCGCCCCCCAGTATCGCTGCCTTGAGATCAACCAATCACGCAGGCGGTAATTTACGGCGCGCTTGCCAATCTCATGCTCTTCAAGGTACTGAGCAGCCTTATCGAAAGCAATATCGCCGGGTGTACCGGTCAGCGGTCCTGAATTGACCATTTCACCGCTGGCAGGAACTGCCCCTTCCATCTCCTCTGGAATAATGGGATCAATGTCTGGTGGCTGGATAACCACTTCAATGGGGAGGTCAAATTTTCGTGCAAATTCAAAGTCACGCTGATCGTGTGCGGGGACAGCCATAATTGCCCCTGTGCCATAGCCCATCATGACATAATCTGCAATCCAGACAGGAATCTTTTTGTTATTGACGGGATTGATCGCATAAGCGCCTGTGAAAACGCCCGTTTTTTCTCTTTCGGCAGATTCTCGCTGGATATCACCCATACGTTTTGCCTGATCTTGATAGGCGGCAACCTCTTCTTCTTGTGATTCTGAGGTGAGTTTTGGGACCAGGGGATGTTCAGGTGCCAATACCATAAAGGTTGCCCCCCAGAGCGTGTCTGGGCGGGTTGTAAAAACTTCAATGTTATCGCCGGTTTCTGTTTTGAAGATCACGGATGCGCCTTCCGAGCGGTTAATCCAGTTGGTTTGCAGCGTTTGGACCTGTTCCGGCCAATCCATACCCGAGAAGTCAAGCAGTTCATCTGCATAATTCGTGGTGCGGAAGAACCACTGTGTCAGGTTCTTTTTAATCACGGGTGTGCCGCAGCGTTCACAGTGGCGGTCTTCACCCTGTACTTGTTCTCGTGCCAGCGTGGTATTGCAATTGGGGCAAAAATCCACGGGAGCTTCTTTTTGATAAGCCAGGTCGTTCTGGAAGAACTTGATGAAGAACCATTGGGTCCATTTGTAGTAGCTGGGTTCAGCCGAAATAGCTTCCCGCCGCCAGTCGAACATGGCGCCCATCGATTTGAGCTGCCGGCGCATATTGTCGATATTGCGGAAGGTCCATGTCTGGGGATGGATGCCGCGCTGGATGGCAGCATTTTCTGCTGGGAGACCGAATGCGTCAAAGCCCATGGGGAACAGGACATTATAGCCCTGTAAGCGCTTGAAGCGGGCACGTGCATCGGATGGCGTCATGGCATACCAGTGACCGATATGCAGGTCGCCTGAAGGGTAGGGCAGCATGGTCAGTGCATAGAATTTGGGTTTATTCGGGTCAATATCGGCGTGATAAAGACCATCATCTTCCCACTGCTTCTGCCATTTAGGTTCGATCACCTCGGGTTTATAGGTTGGAATACTGGTTGGATCTGTCATGATTTCTTCTCCATTAACTCATATAATTCATTATTTTCTTCAAACGGTAGTGATTGTACCGCAAGGAAAACGGGCGATATCATTGAGCGATCAAATCGACTTTGTTTTCCCATTCACCATGCACTATTCACCACTCACCATCCTTAAACAAAAAAACGCCATCCCAACAGGGACGACGTTGATAACGCCGCGGTACCACCCTGCTTCCCGGTGCTCTAACAAGACCGGACAGCTTGGGCCGCGATAACGTGCGGTGGGCGTCGCCGCTTACTATTTTCACCGGCGCCATCTGCTCAAGCATTGAGCTGGCAAGGCGAGTTCAACCTTTTTGGCGTTCCGTACCACCTGACGGGCTTTCACGATTGAGCCCCGACTCGCTGGGGGATGGTTTACTACTCCTGCCTTGATGTTTTTTTATTGTGATTATTGTAGCACATTTAATGAGGGCGTTTCAATAGCAGAAGATTTAATCTGGCGTATCCTTATTCTCTTCTGGTTTGAGGATATCACCTATGCACAGCTTCCCGGGGGTCTCCACTCTGGCATAGCGCACACCCTCGATCAGGGGGCAGGGGAGGTCCTTTTGCAACAGTTCGCACTCCGGCCAGCAGCGCTTTCGCTCGGGTAGGATGATAAGTTTGAGCTCGCCAATGGCCAGGGCGGCATCTGTATCTGGCATTTGTTCGCATTCTAAGGTGATGTCTGCCTTGAATTTTTTAAAGCATAAACCTCGCATGACCGCCTGGTCAACAGCTTGCCTGGCTTCCAGGCTGATCAGGCTGACGGGTCGGTCTGGATTTTTGCGGATGCCATCTTCCATACCTTCCTGGGTGAAATGTGCACAGTCTTTATGTTCGTGTAATGCAGCAACTTTGTATCTGGTTTTCATAGAAGCCTTTTACCCAAGGTTTTTTATGAATGATTAAAGTCTATTATAAAGAGTTTTCATTTATTCTATTGTGATACGCTTTGTACAAATTGAATCGCATTTTGAATATCCGCTTTGTTGGGGTGTCCCATGCCAAAAAGGAAAATCGCGCCCTGGCAGGTGAATTCTTCCTCTGCGACCGGGATGCCAAGTTTGGTCAGGACTGCTCTCAATTCTGCTGCACGGGTTGTTTTCCCGCCTGATGAAGTTAAGAGGTAAGCCTGTTTAATTTGCTGACCATCCAAAGTTTTTAAAAATTCGAGCATGTCTGGAGCGCTCTTGCCACCATAGATCCCGCTTACAACGTAGAGCGATTCTATGTCTTTTATTTCAGGATTATCTCGAATATCCTGGGCTTTCACCCCCAATTCATCGGCTATTGCCTGGGCAATTTTCTTTGAATGTCCTAATTTTGAGTAATAAATCACGCTGATGTTCATATTATTTCCTGGAAAGAGGTCGAGAAAAAGTTCACAATTTAAATAACCATTTTATCATTTCCTCGTAAATTGGATCTATCAATCATTCTTAATTCCCCCAGCTAAAGGGGGTTATGGAGTAATAGGTCTGCTGTATAAGGTACAGCATTTATTTAGAGCATTCTCAATGCCATTGAGACGCGCTCCCAAACTCCCTGCGGGAGCTTCGTGCGCTATGGACTTAAAAC
>LDZU01009386.1_pt1 | contig 10683 bp, 7 predicted proteins | sample 615531 | NCBI WGS metagenome assembly LDZU01 (sample SAMN03408293, study PRJNA278302) | terrestrial metagenome | isolation source: oil reservoir sample SB2 | place: USA: Alaska, North Slope, Schrader Bluff formation | collected 2011-09 | reverse complement strand
CAACAATTATTAGATCGAGATCAGCTTTATCACTTAGCTCAACACAAGGGCTATCCATTAACTGCCAAAGACAGTTGGGATGATTTGTTTTATCAGTTCTTTCTTAATGAAATTGAACCGAAGTTGGCAAAATTAGATCATCCAGTAATTATTTATGACTATCCCCTTTCTCAAGCAGCTTTAGCCAAGAGAAAGCCAAAAGATCCTCGGTTTGCCGAGCGGTTTGAAGTTTATTTAGCAGGTTTGGAGCTTGGTAATGCTTTTAGTGAATTAACAGATTATCAGGAGCAAGAAGAGCGACTGCAGGCGGAATTAGTTTTAAGAAAAGAGTTAAATAAAACTGCTTATCAACTAGATCAAGATTTTATTGAAGCACTAAAACTAGGTATGCCAGAGTCTGGAGGAATTGCGGTGGGCGTGGACCGTTTAATTATGTTTTTTGCTGGGGTGAATGATATTAACCAAGTGCTCTTTTTCCCTGCTCAGGAAATTTTCAAATAAGTTAAAATTTTATAGGTTTTTAGCTTGACTTAGCAGAGAAATTGAGTTTAAATAAGCCGATCAAGAAAACTAATATGTCAACCGTCAAAGCAGGCAACATCAAAAAAGGGACTTACATTTTATATCGCAACGCCCCGCACTATGTTTTAAATGTTAAATTTGTTTCACCTGGCAAAGGTTCGGCTTTTTCCAAAGTTAAAATGCGTGATATGCGCAGCGGATCAAATGTGGAATTTAATTTTAAATCTCATGATAGTGTTGAGGAATTAGATATTCAAAGTAAGGAAATGCAATTTTTATACAAGTCTGGAGATGAAGTAATTTTTATGGATCCTCAAAGTTATGAGCAAGTACCAGTGTCTACCAAATTATTAGGGGGTCAAGTAGAAATGTTGACTTCGGAAATTAAAGTTTATGTAATTTTTTACGAAGATAAAGCTTTGGGCGTTAGTTTGCCCCCCAAGGTCAAGCTAAAAGTGGCCAAGGCTGAAGAAGCGGTGGCCGGAGATCGGCAGACCGCTGGTAAAAAGCCAGTGGTGATGGAAACTGGATTAGTGGTTCAAGCGCCCCTGTTTATTAAGAAGGGCGACGTTTTATCGATTGATACTAGCACTGGAGATTATGTTTCTAGAGTCAATTAAAAAAAATTAGTATATAATAGACAGTTGTTCATTAAGCAAAAAATGGGTCCGTAGCTCAGTCGGTTAGAGCGACAGCCTTTTAAGCTGTGCGTCCCGGGTTCGAGTCCCGGCGGACTCACTTTTTTATTTTTCTTGCACTCAGCAGTCTTTATAGTTATAATTTAAGATATGCCCACAGAAACACGTCTTCTATATATTTTTAGCGACCTAGCGTATATTGCCAAGTTGAATCCTACTAAAAAAGCTCACGAATTTGCCATTAGCGACTTTTACCAATTAAATGGCCAGTTTCTTGATGAGAACAGCCTTATTGAAAAAAATATTCAAAAATTAGTTGATAAGTTAGAGGCTGGTTCTTACCAACTGATTCTTCCTGATTTTTTGTTTACCAATACCATGGTCAATGTTGAAGTTAAAACTGAGGCAGAAGTTAAAGAATATTTAAAAAATCAGTTATTACCAGATTTAAAAATTGATACAGAGGATTTTTATTTAGATACTAATATATTAAGTAATTATGGTGGAGTGTTTAAGGTTCAATTAACTGCTTTAGAAAAAGGGATAATTGTCCCTTTAATCAAAGCATTAAAAAATAATAAAGATGTTAGTATTCAAGCCGTTGCCCCGCTCAGTTTCAGTATTAAGTCATTAATCAGTTTGGAGCCCTCGGTCTCAATTTTGCAAGTTAATCGTGAACTATATTTAGCTCAACACTACATTGGTGTTGATCAATGTTTTAATACCTCAATTGATAATGCTAATGATTTTGCGGAAACGGTTAAAACTCTTAAGGGAGTTGAACCCAGTTTACAGACTTTGTATTTGTTGTCTGATGCTTTAGTTGACAATAAAATTAAAGAGGTTTTAACGGAAACTTTGCCCGTGCAACAGTTGGCTGAACCAGCAGAAGACGGAGATAAAATCCCTCCCTACATCAAAAAGATTATTGAAGCTGGAGCTAAAACATTGTCTATTCCAGATTATTTGCTACCGCAATTTAGCATTGATCAGGATTACGATAAAGAATTAGCTATTCAGCAAGCAAAAGAAGTAGATCTTGATTCAACAATTAATATTACAAAGCCGGCTATAGTCGGTGAGGAAGAAACACAAGAATCTAAACTAGAAAGTGAGGATGATATGAAAGATAGGGAGCCAAAGACAAAAAAAGAAGCGATACAAGACAGTAAACAGATTGAGGATCAAGAGGCAGCTGAACAAGAGGTTTTACCCAGTCCCAAAAAAATTGACTTAACTGAGGTCAATCAAATAAGTGCTCGAGAAAAAGATGCCAAGCAACAAACTAAAGAAAGTGCAAAAAAAGAAGAGAAACAAGCAGAACAAAAAGAAGAAACAGCAGAAATTAATTTAGCCCAGTTTACCAATCTAGCTGTTGATCCATCTGTTCTTAATAAAAAAGAAACAAAAAAAACTAGTGACAAGGAGTCAGCCATGTCTAATGTCAAACCAGTTATTAAAAATTCTTCAGAGGGTAGCGGTGTTTTAAAAATGATCATTATTGCTTTATTGAGTTTTGCGCTTACTGTTGCTTTGGGCGTCGGCATTGGCTATGGCGTTTTACAATTAACTAATAAACAGGCACCTAAGATAAATGTTGACGATGAAGCTGCTGAAATCAGCGAAGAGCCCAAACCCAGCCCAACCCCGCAACCAGTAGTAATTAATAAAGAAGATTATCAATTATTAGTGGTTAACGCGACCACCAAAGCTGGCTATGCAGGCACCATTGCCAACGATTTAGAAGAAGCTGGTTTTGTTGATGTGGCTGCTGCTAATGCCAGCGGAGAATACGAAGAAGGTAATTATTTATTGTTGAGTGATTTAACGGAGGAACAAGAAGCAAGTAATCAAGCTTTACTTGCTGAAATTGAGGAGATCACTGAACTTGATTGGCAACTCTCTGATGAAATTACAGTGGAAGACGCTGACGGAGATTATCAAGCGGTCCTAGTTTTAGCTCAGTAATCTCGATCAAAATTAGAGATTAGGCACTTGCAAAGAATTAAAAAATCTTTATACTTATGGCCTGTTATGTCAAAACAAATTAATGATGATCAAGATAAAATCATTTTAACCGAAGAGGGTTTAGCTGATTTAAAGGCTGAACTTAAAGATTTGAAAGAAGTGCAGATGCCTAAAGTAGTGGCAAGAATTTCTAACGCCCGAGATCAGGGAGATTTAAGTGAAAATTCAGACTATCATTCCGCTCTTGATGAGCAAGCCATGCTTAATGTGAGAATTGATCAGATCGAGAATGTGATTGATAAAGCAAAAGTAGTTAAAGAACAGTCTGGACATCTAGTGACTCTAGGTTCAAAAGTGCAATTGCAATTAAAAAGTAGCAATAAAAAATTTACCTATTCCTTAGTTGGTCAATATGAATCAAATCCAGAAGATGGTAAAATTTCTATTGAGTCACCAGTTGGAAAATCTCTTTTAGGAAAGAAAAAGGGAGACCAGGTGATAATTAAAACTCCGGCGGGAGAAAAAAATTATTTAATTTTAGACGTCAGTTAAAAAGAAGAAATAAAATTAATCAACCCCGCCAAGAGCGGGGTTTTTAGTCTAGATAAAGCCAAATTTTCAGGCTAAAATATGAAAGATTTATGAAAAATCAAAACAATGAACAATCACAGCATTGGTTAGATCAGCTGGTAGAGGAAATTTTGATTTGGCAAAATAAAGAAGATATAAAGAAACTACATGTTGATGATATGAAAACGCCCTCAGGTCGGGTGCACACTGGTGCTCTGAGAGGGGTTTTGTTGCATGATTTTATTGCCAAAGTTCTTCAAGAACATTTGTCTCAGCAAGGTAAAAAAACCCTTCTTAAGAATTTGGCCAACACCTACGTTTTTAATGATATGGATCCCATGGATGGTTTACCCAAATATTTAGATAAAAAAAGCTATTTAAAACACATGGGTAAACCGCTGTATCAAATTCCTGCTCCAGCTTTAGCTGAGTGTGGCATTGACCTATCAAAAATTAGTGATCAGGAAAAAGCGGATTTAAAAGATGCAAAAAACTTTGCAGAATTTTACGCCAAAGATTTTATTCACGCTTTTCGAAAATTGGGTTGTAGCCAAGAGATAATTTGGAGTCACGAATTATATGAGAGTGGTCAAATGGATGAGCTAATTCGTTTATCACTAGATAATGTTGAAAAGTTTAGAAAAATTTACAAAGAAGTAGCTGAATACGACTTGCCAGATAATTGGTATCCTTTTCAAGTTATTTGTCCAGTGTGTGGCAAAATTGGAACTACTCTAGTTACTGACTGGGATGGAAAAGAGGTTAGTTTTGTTTGTCGAGAACACGGGGTAGATTGGGCGCAGGGTTGCGCTTATCAGGGGAAAATTAGTCCTTTTGCTGGCAATGGTAAGTTATTATGGAAAGTTGATTGGCCAGCTCATTGGTATACGTTAGGAGTTAGTATCGAGGGAGCGGGTAAAGATCACACTAGTGCTGGTGGTTCTCGAGATATGGCTGAAGCAATTTGCCGAGAAGTTTTTGATTTGAAAATTCCTTTTAATATTCCTTATGAATGGATTTTAATTCGTGGCACTAAAATGAGCTCGAGCAAGGGGGTTGGCACTTCTGCTAGAGAATTTACTGAACTATTTCCTGCCAATATAGGGCGTTTTTTATTTTTGAATAAACATTACAGTCAAGTAATTGATTTTGATCCGAGAACTATGGCTATTCCAGACTTATTTGATGATTATGATCAAGCTGCTAGAATTTATTGGGGTCAAGAAGCAGGAGATCAGCGTTTGGCTAGATCCTTTGTTTTAGCACAGGTTGAAGAAATTCCACAAGCTCATTTTTTAGCTCGTTTCCGTGATTTAGCGCTATGGATACAGTATCCAGAAAAGGATGTTATTGAGGAGGCAATGAAAGTCAAAGGAGCGACTCTAAGTGATTTAGAAAAGTCAGTCATTAGTGAGCGCTTAAACTATGTTGAATTATGGTTAAATAAATATGCTCCTGAGGAATTTCAGTGGCGAGCTAAGAAGAATCTACCAGCTGAAGCCCAGCACCTTACTCAAGAACAAAAAATTTTTTTAACAAAGCTAGACAAACTTATCCAAAGTCAGAATTGGCAAGCCCCAGATTTACAACAAGCTATTTTTGACTTAGCTAAATCTAGTCTAGGAGCAAAGCAAGGTTTCAGCGCTATTTACTTAGCCTTTTTGGGTAAAAAATCTGGTCCAAGAGCGGCTTGGTTTTTGCTCAACATTGATCCTCAGCTGCGCCAAAAAAGAATCGAAGAAATTAATCATTTAAAATAGTAATTTAAATAAGGAGTTATGCTAGATATCAACTTTATTCGTCAACACCCACAAGAAGTTAAAGAGGCTTGTTTAAACAAACAACTCGATGTTTCAGTAGTCGATCAATTATTAAGCGTTGATGAAAAAAGACGGGCAATGCAAGTTGAAGTTGATCAAATGCGCCAGCAAAGTAAGCAAAACGCCCAAGAGATAAAAAAAGAAATAGCTCAGGGTAAAGGAGCCAGTCAAGAATTAATCAAAAAAGGCAAAAAAATTAAAGATGAACTCAAAAAAATTGAGCCAGCATTAAGTGATTTAGAAAAAAATTTTTTAGCGTTGATGCTGGCTATTCCTAACATTGCTAGTGATGATTCACCAATTGGTAGCGACGAAACTTTTAACAAAGTACTTAGAGAAGAAGGTGAAATTCCCAGCTTTGATTTTCCAGTTTTAGATCACCAAGAACTAATGGAAAAAGCTAACTGGTTGGATACTAAACGAGCGGTTAAAGTGGCCGGTTTTAGAGCTTATTTCCTTAAAAACGATGGTTTGAGGCTTGAAAGAGCGCTTTTGAGTTATGCTCTTGATCTAATGACCGAGTATGGATTTGAAGTGATGTCAGTGCCAACGCTGGTTAAGCCAGAAACAATGGTTGGCACAGGATTCTTTCCTTGGGGAAAGGAAGACCACTACTATACTCAGAATGGACAGATTCTAGCGGGTACTGCTGAGGTGGCGCTGACGTCCTATCATCAAAATGAATTACTTAGAGAAAAAGATTTGCCAATTAAACTATGTGGGATTTCGCCTTGTTATCGTCGAGAAATCGGTACTCATGGCAAAGACACCAAAGGTGTAATTCGCGTCCATCAGTTTAATAAAGTGGAACAGGTAGTATTAACTATCGCTGATGAAGCAGAAACCAGAAACTGGCATGAAAAAATGTTAAAGTATTCTGAAAAACTCTTACAAGATTTGCTTTTACCCTATCGAGTAGTAGCAATGTGTACTGGGGATATGGGAGCGGGCCAGCGCAAAAAATATGATTTAGAAACTTGGTTTCCAAGTCAAAATACCTATCGGGAAACTCACAGTGCCAGTTATTTTAATGATTTTCAAGCTCGTCGATTAAACATACGTTACCAGGCTAAAGATGGCAGTATTAAATATGTTTATACGCTTAACAATACCGTGGCTGCATCACCTCGCTTGTTAGCGGCGCTAATAGAAAACTATCAGCAAAAAGATGCTACAATTGAGATTCCAAAAGTTTTAAAAAAATACTTTTAATTGTTTAATAATTGTTTAAAGCTTGTCCAGAAAGATAAACATGATAAAAGAAAGAAATTCTGAAAATCCTAAAGAAACAACACGTAGACTTGTTGAAGCTAAATATCAATTAAGCGTTGGTGGGCAAATTTTTAAAGATTTAACAGAGGAAGAAGTTAGGGCAAAGTTATTAGAAATTGATCCAGATGGGAAAATGACAGTGGCCGATTATCGAGTCAAAGAAACTTAGTTTTAAAATTATGTTTAAATTTATAAAAGCCCTTTTTGATGAAGAGCAAAAAAAACTCAAGCAATATCAATTGCTAGTTGACCAAATTAATGATTTTGAGCCAGAAATGCAGGCTAAAAGTGATAGTGATTTGGCCAAACAAACTAACAAGTTTAAAAAAATTATTCAAGAGTACCGAGAACAAATTGATCCTAATCTAGATCCAAAATCATCGGTCTATAGTGAAGCAATTAAGTTAAAAGAGCAAGAAGCTCTTGAGGCTATTTTAGCCGAGGCCTATGCTACAGTTCGCGAAGTCTCTCGTCGAATCATTGGCATGCGCCATTTTGATGTACAAATTTTGGCTGGTGTTGCTTTACATCGGGGTAATATTACTGAACAGAAAACTGGTGAAGGTAAAACTTTAACCGTGACTGCTCCACTCTATCTTAATGCTCTGTTAGGTCATGGTGTACATTTAGTAACCGTTAATGATTATTTGTCAGAAATTGGTGTCGGCTGGATGGGTCCCATTTATCACTTTCTAGGATTAAAAACGGCAGTAATTATTCATGATCATGCCAAACTATATGATCCTTTGGTGGATAGCGAAGAGCGTGGTGACGAGCGTCTGGAGCATTTTGTCGAAATTAGCCGACAAGAAGCCTATTTGGCTGATATTACCTATGGGACTAATAATGAATTCGGTTTCGATTATCTTCGTGACAATATGGTTAGAAATCTTCAGCAAATGGTGCAGCGTCGAGATCATACTCATCATTTTGCTATTGTTGATGAGGCTGACTCAATTTTAATTGATGAAGCGCGCACTCCTCTCATCATTTCTGCCCCTGACACTGAACCGACTGACAAATACTTTAAATTTGCCAAAATGGTTCGCTCTCTGACTAAAGAACAAGATTACAAATTGGATGAAAAAGCTAAAACAGCTACTCTAACCGATTTAGGTATTAAAAGGCTTGAAGCCAAATTAGCTGTCAGCAATCTTTATGAAGAAAATTTTGACACCATTCATCATATTGAGAAGGCTCTGCAAGCCCAATCTCTTTATCACAAAGACAAAGAATATATTGTTAAAGATAATCAGGTAATTATTGTTGATGAACACACTGGTCGCCTAATGTTTGGGCGACGTTATAGTGATGGTCTTCATCAGGCCATTGAAGCCAAAGAGGGTGTGGCTATTCAGCAAGAGTCACGAACTTTGGCCACTATTTCTCTGCAAAATTATTTCCGAATGTATCATAAATTGTCTGGTATGACCGGTACAGCTTTGACTGAGTCTGAAGAATTTAATCAAATTTATCATACTGATGTTTTAGCGATTCCTACCAATGAACCCGTAATTCGCCAAGATCGTCCCGACCAAATTTATAAGAATACAGCAGCTAAATATTCGGCCATTGTTAAAGAAGTGGAACGACTTCATGAGGCTGGGCAGCCAATTTTGATCGGTACTCGATCGATTGAACACAATCAGATTATTGCTAACTTTTTACGTCGTAAAAAAATTGAACATCAAGTTTTAAATGCTAAAAACCATGAAAAAGAGGCATTTATCATTGCTGATGCTGGTAAAGAAAATGCAATTACTGTGGCCACCAACATTGCCGGTCGTGGAGTAGATATTGTTCTGGGTGGAGCTAAGCCAGAACTAAAAGATTTTCGCCAAAGCCGTTTAAGTAAAAAGAAAAGTAAAATACCAGCAGCTTTTAAGGATCTAGACCTACCGAGTTCAATTAATCCCGCCAACTATAATTTGAAGGAATATGCTCAAGCTCTAAAAGATTGGCAAGAAGCTCATGAGAAAGTGGTGGGGGTTGGTGGTTTAGCTATTATTGGTACCGAACGTCATGAATCACGTCGGATCGATAATCAGTTGCGCGGTCGAGCTGGCCGACAAGGTGATCCGGGTAGTTCTCAATTTTTTGTGTCACTTGATGATGAAATTATGCGCATTTTTGGTGGCGAACAAATTGCTAAATTAATGACCTTTCTCAAGATTGAGGAAAGTCAAGCCATTGAAAACAAGATGGTCAGTAAAGCTATTGAATCAGCCCAGACCAAAGTTGAATCATTCTTTTTTGATCAGCGTAAACGCTTGGTTGATTTTGATGATGTAATGAATAAGCATCGAGAAATTATTTATACTAGAAGACGTCGGCTGTTAGAAGTAGCGACAGTTACTATTAATAAAAATAATAGTGATGATCAGTTGGCCAATCCCATTGTTGATTTAAGCGGTGAGGAAACTACCCTCAAAGAACAAATTTTAGATTATGTTAAACAGGAACTAAGCTTATCTGTAACTAGTCGTTTGGCTATGGAGGATTCTGGTATAAGTGCTTACGATTTAATTGTTAAAGATTTTATCAAAATTATTCCTTTCGATGAAGCTTCTCAAAAAAGATTAGCTAAAAAAATTGCTAAAGAAAATGATCCAAAACTTTTACTCGATCAATTAATGAAGGTGGTTCAGCAAACTTATGAATTAAGAGAAGATAAAATTGGCGAAGCGCTGATGCGGGAATTGGAAAAATTTGTGATTTTATCAACCATTGATGAAAAATGGATGGATCATCTTGATATGATCGACGATTTACGACAAGGAATTTGGTTACGAGGTGATAAAAATACAGTTTTATCTGAATATAAACGAGAAGCTTTTAAAATGTTTGAAGAGCTAATTGGCAATATTCAAAGCACTATTGCTGCCAGAATTTTCCGTATTCAACCCATGGTTCAACAAAATAATGCTATACCACATAATATTCAATTGGGCAGAGTTGATTTACAAGCAACTAATTTAATGCAAGCGGTGAGTCAAGATCCCAGCCAAGCTAAAACTAGCGGTGGGCAAGCTAAAAAAACTACTGGTGACAGTAATGATTTAGCCAGAATTTTGGCTGGAGCTAGCACAAATTCTCAATCAAGCAACCATCAGCAATTATCTCCCCATCAGCAATCATCTCCTCAGAGTCCGCCAGTCAAAGCCGAAAAAATTGGGCGCAATGATCCTTGCCCCTGTGGTTCTGGTTTAAAGTATAAAAAGTGTGGTCTGATTAACGCTAAAGAACATCGGGCTTAATTAATTATGCCAGAGTTGCCAGAAGTAGAATCTTTACGAAAAAATTTATCTCGAGTTTTACTGCAAAAAAAAATTACGGATATAAAGTTACTTCGAGAAAAAAGCTTTCCTAAATTTTCAGAAAAAAAAGAGATTTTGATCGGTCAGCAATTTGTTGAGATTAATCGTCGAGCAAAAATTTTGGATTTAGTGTTGAGTAACAGCCAACATCTATTGATACATTTAAAAATGACTGGGCAGTTAATCTTTGTTGATAAAGAAGGGCAAAGATTTGGTGGTGGTCATCCGACTGCTGATTGGATTAATGATTTGCCAAGCAAGCACACTCGAGTAATTTTTGATTTATTAGATGATAAACGTAAAAACAGCCAACTTTTTTTTAACGATATGCGAGTTTTTGGTTGGTTAAAAGTGATAGCTTCCAACAAGCTTTCCCAGGAATTTGTTAATTATGGTCCTGATGTTAATGACCAACAGTTGACAGTTAACTACTTATTAGAAAAGGCCAAAAATCGGCAAATCAGTATTAAGCAATTCATTATGGACAATCAAGTTTTAGCTGGTGTGGGCAATATTTATGCCAATGAGGCGTTGTTTAGAGCCAAAATTTCCCCTTTGCGTAAAGCTAATAGCCTG
>LDZU01004769.1_pt1 | contig 10696 bp, 11 predicted proteins | sample 615531 | NCBI WGS metagenome assembly LDZU01 (sample SAMN03408293, study PRJNA278302) | terrestrial metagenome | isolation source: oil reservoir sample SB2 | place: USA: Alaska, North Slope, Schrader Bluff formation | collected 2011-09 | reverse complement strand
CCCTGAATCAAAATCAAGATATATTGTTCCTTATTGAAGAAATGATACTTATATTATCTTGCCATATCTAAATTATTGAAATTCCGATACTGCAAGATACCACATTTATTATGTTCTTTGACAGTTTATTTTATTAGCTTTTCTTTGCTATTTTTATAATAAATACTCTTTGTACCTAAGGTAATAAATTTATAGGAATTATATTCTATCTTAAAATCTATCTTAGGCTTGTGTTATTTCTCGTTTAGAAAGAACAAGGCAGTTAGGGCGTATATTTTGACTGTTTCCATTAACTCTTTTATTTCTACGTATTCATTAGCCTGATGAGGTATAAGCCTATTACCAGCTCCAATGGTAACAATAGGAATATTCTTCCAGGCTTTAAGAAAGGTACCATCTGTAGCACCAGGAACACCATTATAAACAGGTTCCTTTTTAGTGACATATTCAAATGCCTGTGAGGTAGCTTTTACTATCAACTCATCGGGAGATGTTTCGATCCAGGGACGTTCTTCGATGACTTCCATTTCTGCCTGAAAATGGGGATCCTGTTGTGAAAGCTTACTAAAAATATGTAGGATTTCCCCTTTTAGTATCCCATGTTCTTGATGGGGAATAGTTCTAATATCTATTGCTAACATACATTCTTGGGGAATAACATTAAATTGGGCTTCTCCTTGTGTGGGAGCTTTTAAAATGGTAGGCGTAATACTGGGATATCCCAGAAACTGGTGTTTACCCCATTTTGTGATTTCCTTCTTTTGTAAACTTTCTAATTCTAAGATAACTTTGGTCATCCCCAAAATGGGATTGATCCCCGCTTCTGGCATAGCACCATGAGCCATTTTCCCTTTGACAGTAACTATAACTCTCATGGCACCTTTTTGAGCAATACAGATATTATTTTCTTCCGGTTCACAAATAACTGCCGCATCAACTTCATCAGCCCAACCATGTTTTATAAAATGTTTTATACCAAGCATCATGCCTTCTTCATCTACTGGAATGCATAATATAATGTTCCCCTCGAAATTAGATCTTGAATCTAAAATAGCTTTAACAGCATAAACCATAGCAGCCAGATTACCCTTAGTGTCACAGGCCCCTCTCCCATAAATCTTGCCATCCTTAATGACTGCTCTAAATGGTGGATAATTCCATTCTTTCAGATTCCCTTCCGTTACTACATCAGTATGTGCTTCAAATAATAAATTTTTACCTTTTTGCCTTCCTTTAATAATAGCTATAACATTCGGTCTACCTGGCATTACCTCTTCTATAAAAACTTTTAGCCCCATTTCTTGTAATTTTTCAGCTACAAAATAGGCTACTTTTTCTTCATTATAGTTTCTTTTTTCAGGGTGAAAGACACTTTTAATTCTGATGAGGTCCTGAGTAAATTTAACTACTCCTTTTTCATCAACTAAATTCACTATATCTTCAAAATTAGAGTTATTCAATTTAGTTTATTTCCTTTTTCCCCCTACTCCCTCCACTCTTAATTTTTACTGAAATTAAAAGTAGAGAGAGTAGGATCATTAGATTAGAGAGTAAGTCATTAAAGCATTAATTTATATCCTTAACATTATTTTAAGCTATTTAGCCATTGCTCGAAATACTTTCTCTCCGTTTTTTATTTCAAATAGGAAGGTTCCTTTTCCAGTTGGTACGCCATCTGTCATATCCCAGGTCAATTGAATTCCCTTAAATCCCTTAACATTACGACAATAATCTCTTATTTTTATCCGTTCTTCTGCCAATTTACTGGGGTCCCCTGTTATTTGGGTATTTTCAATAGCCTCTTTAATCATGTAGACACTATCATAATAATTGGTAGATAGAGAAGCTGGTTCTATACCATTATGGTCCTTCTTATATGCTTCTCTGAAGGATTGCCAGCGAGGATCATCTAAATTCAGGTCAATGTAATTATAAATAGAAATTCCCTCTAAATATTCACCACCAGTGGTATACAATGCTGTGTCATCAGCACTACTAAAAACTAAAATCTTTGATTTATCTTCCCAGCCTTTTTTAACCAATTCAATAATGATTTTAGCAGCCTTTTCTGAGTTACAGGTTAATATTATTCCATCAGGTTTTTGAGCCAAGGCTTTTAATACTAATGGTTCAAACATGACTGCATCAGTGGGAACATCAACCTGTTGTAACATTTTTACCCCTGCAGATTCTACCCCTATGGTATGTGCTTCTGCCATGGGAGGCCAGGCAGCCCAGTTTTCTACAAATTGCACCACAGTTTTCATATCGAGATGTAATTTTGCCCAGGTAGCAGTGATGGGAGGAAGCTTTTCGTCAGTTTTGGGATACCAGGATAGTGTCCAGGGGAAATACTCTACGGCATATTCGTAACTGGTAGAAGAAACCATACAAAATAATCCTGCCTCTGCTGCTATAGGAACTGCTGCCATAATACAGGCTTCCGGAACTGGACCCATCACTACCAGTGCCCAATTTAACAATTTAGCCATCTCTTCCATCGCTTTATCCTTACTAACTCCTGTATCAATAATCTCAATTTTAATAGGTTTGCCTCTAACCCCCCCAGCTGCATTGATTTCGTCGGCAGCTCGATTAGCACTCCAGGACATATATTCACCAATACTGGCTATAGGGCCAGTTACACAATTTAAAAATGGTATTTTCCACTCATCTACTACTACCTCTTGCCCAAAGACATTTACAGTAGAAATTATGATAATTACTACTATTAGATTAACTAATAAAAAATGTTTTTTATTCCTCATTTATTTTATCCTCCTTACAATTTTTACCAAAAATTATTTAAATATCAATTCTACTTTCTAACTTTATTCATCACCCCTTTCTACATAAAGTTAAAGCCAAGTTATATTTTCTGCAGGACTTTATTAATTTTTTTATACCCTATTATCATTATACTTCTCTCTTTTTTTACTAATAATTCTTGCCAAAGATTAAGTTTTATTATGACTATATGGTAAAAATTGACTATTTTATTCACATAATCAATTAGTTATTTATAAGATGCTTTTGTTTTTAAACTCCATAACATTTTTTTGGTAATTAAACCCTCTGGCCGTATTAAAATAATAATCACCAATAAAGCCCCATAGATAACTTGACGCCAGGAGGCAATGGAACTCGGAAAAAGCAATGGTATTGCCTGTAAAAAAAAGGTAGAAAGAATAACTCCCCACATTGTAGTATATCCACCCACAAAAAGTAAGCACATTAAATATCCAATCATACTAAAGGTAAAAAATTCCGGTGAAAGACTCCTGACCAAAAAGGCATCCAAAATACCAGCTATGCCTGCTATGGTGCAGGATAATATCTGGAAAAACATTCCCAATTTTTTTATATCAACTCCCAGGGTCACAGCTACTTCCCTATCTACAAAAACCACTGATGCTGCCCTCCCCCATTGGGAATGATCAATTCTATAAACTAAAAATCCCACTATTAACAATAAAAGATATATAATAAGTAACATATTATTCACGTTAGGAATATGGAAAAAACCAACTGTTCCACCCACTAGCCTCCAATTTTCAACAATTGTCTTAACAATAAAAACAGAGGTTAATCCCACAATTACTACCGTAAAACAAGGAGCTTTTCCAATAGCCAGGGAAAAAATAAAGCCAACCATAGCTCCGACCAATACTCCTGAAACTAAAACTAAAATAAACGGCCAACCCCATTCTCGAGCAGCAAATCCTCCAAAATAAGCAGTAATAGCCATACATGCCACTATTAAAAAATGAAGCTGACCAACTCTATAGGGTAAATAGAGTGCCCATCCCATTAATATATAGATGGCTGTAAATCCTAAAAAATAATATATAACTTGAGACAATATTATTTATTACCCCCCCTATTTTTTCTTATATTTTACTACCAAATAAACCTTGAGGTTTTATCAGGACTACAACTAACATCACCACAAAAGCAATAACATTAGACCACGAACCAGAAATATAGCCAATAGCCATTGATTCTATGACTCCTAAAAGTATTCCGCAAATCAATCCTCCCTTTAAATTACCCAATCCTGCTACAATTGATACTGCCAACATCTTTAGCGCTACAAATTCACCTAACCAAGGAGAAGCAGAACCTATGAGCATTGAAAATAGTATGGCTGAAAAACCACCTAAGATACCAACAATCAAATAACTAAAAATACTGGTCTTAATAATGGGAATACCTATTAAACAAGCGGCAAGTCGGTTTTCAGCAATTGCTCTAAAAAATCTGCCTTGATTAGTATGATAGAGGAGATAAAAAAATATCCATACTGCCACAACTCCACCCACCAAAGCAAGAAGTTGTCCTTTAGACAAGGTAATTAAACCGAAGCTCACTAAACTTCCTCCTACCCATTGAGAAGGAAAAGCTACCGGAAAACCATAATTAATGGAATGAGACATGGTATCCATCATAATCATAGATATCCCCATAGATGCAATAAAAGAAGCATTGATATCTACGCCTTCAGTACTATTTATTTTTCGAAAAATGGGTTCGCTTAAAATATTTAAGATTATGGAAACAAGTAAACCTGAAAGGATAACTAAAAATACATTATCTGTTAATTGTAAAACCCACCAGCAGGTATACATGGAAATAACCACAATTTGGGGATAAGCAAATTGTATAATCTTTGCTACTAAAAGCATTAAATTAAAACCAGTAACCAGTAAAACATAAATACTGCCTAAAGCCAAACCACTTATTAACTGCGCTATAAATATTTCCATAAATATTTTTCCTTGAATGCCTACAATACAAAGATTTAAAATTGTTTATTTAATTACCACCAAGATATGCTTGGCGAATTTTTGGATTATTCATAATTTCAACAGAAATACCGGATATGGCAATTTCTCCAGTTTTCATAACATAACAACGATTGCTACATTCTAAAGCTTTTTTAGCATTTTGTTCGGCTAAGAGTATAGAATAACCTTCTCTATTTAGTTCTAAGATGATATTAAAAATATCTGTTACAATCTTGGGAGCCAATCCTAAAGAAGGTTCATCTACCAGAATTAATCTGGGCTTAGACATTAAGGCACGGCCCATAGAAAGCATTTGTTGCTCTCCTCCACTTAAGGTGCCAGCAATTTGATCACTTCTATCTCGTAGAATGGGAAAATAATTATATACTTTCTCTAAGTTCTCATTAAACTCTTCAAGATTATGATAAGCTCCCAATTGTAAATTTTCTAAGACAGTCATGGAAGAAAAAATAACATGGCCTTCTGGAATAAGGCATAATCCTGAACTTACAATTTTATCAGTAGCTTTGCGAGTAATATCTTTTCCAAAAAAATAGATAATTCCCTCATCAGATCTGTTAATTCCAAGTATAGCCTTCAAGAGAGAAGTCTTTCCCGCACCATTAGCTCCAATTATGGCTACACATTCTCCCTCATTTATCGCAAGATGTACTTTCCTTACTGCCATAATAGGTCCATAGGAAACTGAAAGATTCTCAATTTCTAAAATATTATTTTTCCTCTCCAAGATAAGCCTCCAACACTTTCGGATCCTTTATTATCTGCTGGGGTTCGCCTTCGCTAATTTTTATACCAAAATCAAGAACGGTTATCCAATCAGCGATTTCAGTAATAAGGGTTACGTCATGACTGACTACAATAACAGTTACTCCCATTGCACTAATTTGTTTAATAATATTTATTACCTCTTTAGATTCTTCACGGCCCATTCCAGCAGTGGGCTCGTCAAGCATTAATAACTTTGGCTTGGATATTAAAGCACGAGCTATCTGGACTAATTGACGCTCTACCCAAACCAGCTCATTAGTCCACCGATCGGCAAAATTTAAAATTCCAATAAATTTTAATATTTCCCAAGCCTGTTCTTTAATCTCTTTCTCCTCTTCATTAAATTGCCGAGGCTTCAAAAAAAATGATTTGACCAGATTAAGATTGGAATTATAATTTCCGGACATTACATTATCTAAAACAGTCATATTGGGAACTAATTTTCCAGCCTGAAAAGTTCGACTAATTCCCATCTTATTGATTTTCTCGGCAGGAATATTTTGTATTTCTAATGAATTAAAAAATATTTTTCCTTCTGTGGGAGGATATAGTCCTGAAACTACATTAAAAAAGGTTGACTTACCTGCCCCATTAGGGCCAATTAGACCGTGAATCGTATTTCTTTGAATGCTTATGTTTATATCTTTTAAGGCCTGTATTCCTCCAAAAAATTTACATAATCCTTCTGTTACTAGTATCGAATTATTTTCAGCCACCCTTGTAAAAAGCTCCTATTATTTAAAAATGATTATTCCTTAAATTATAATAATAATTTTTTTATACTTTTTTATTGTCTGAATTTTTTCGAAATTCCTATAATATAAAAAATAGTTATAACTAAATCTGGCAGAATTTTTCAAGCACTGTATGCCATAGGAAAGGAGATAGTATTCTTAAACTAAGTTTTAAATCCCAATCTCAAGATATTCAAGGGGAATACTTCCCCTTGAGAACCCCTGAATCAAAATCAAGATATATTGTTACTTATTGAAGAAATAATACTTATATTATCTTGCAGTATCTAAATTATTGAAATTCCGATACTACAAAACAGTTGAACCTTCTAATTAAATTATATCATTAACTCTTTTTTGTCAACAATATCATTTTCATTAATCCAAACTTTTATTCTTTTTTCCCTTTTAAAACCATTGGAAGGAGATAATGGACTATAAGCCCGGATAAAAAACCAAAAAACATATTAGTAACCAGAGCAATCATAATCGTTATAATCATAGGAATCATATCTTTACCTGGTCGAACATTTTTAACAAACTTGGTAAGCTCTATACCTACCATAAACATCATAGCTCCAATTATAGCCCGGGGGAATAAAGCAAATAGGTTAGCAATAGAGGCAGAAAGAAACAATCCCATGGCAATTTCTATCAATCCCTCTATAATGTTGGTTCCACCTGTGCGTGCTCCAAAATAATACTGCCCAGCCAATCCTCCTGCCCCATGACAGGTGGGCATTCCACCAAAAAAAGGCAAAATTAGGTTTATAATTCCTTGATTCCAGGCTAACCGTTTAACAGGTACTGTTCTTTCTGGCCAGTATGTTTTGATCAGGGAAGAAGTAGCAATAGTAGCATTAGTAACGGTCAAAGGTACCTGGGCAAAACCAGCCAACAACATGGTCTGCCCTACTTCTTTTAAAGAAAAATTGGTAAAAGTAGGAAAACTAAGCATCGGTGAACTGATTTGATTTAACTGCCCTTTCCAGAGCATAATCAGCAGCCCTATAACCATCAGAATAATAGCAGCAGGGGCATAGCGATTCTGTCGAAATAATATCACAATAGAGATCGAAATAATCCCTATCAGCCACCAGGTGGAAATCATCTTATACGCTTCAATGGCCAGCAATATACCTAAGGTAACCTGTATTCCTCTTATCACAGAATGGGGAGTCACTTTGGTGATCCAGTCAATGATGCCAGTAATTGCTAAAATAATCCATATAATTCCCATTCCGAATCCGGAGGCATAAACCATGGAAGGAGTCCAATGTTGAGCAATGGCTACAATAGCAATTATTTTCATTGGCTCAATAGGCATGGGAAGACGGTATATTAAACCAGTAACAATATTGCAAAGCCCCATCATAACCAGAAATCCAGCTGGATTCAGTCCACAAGAAATAATGTATCCGATAGCCAGAGGAAAAAGCGTACCGAAATCTCCCATGGAACCGGCCAATTCTCTTAAGTTAAATTCAAATGACTTAATTTTCATATATATATTATTCTCTCCTATTAATAAATCCATTTTCTTTGAATATTGTTGATACTCATCAGAAAAAAGAATAAACTAAAACTAATAAGCATCAGAAAACTAATCCTAGAAGGGATGATTCCCTTACCATTAATCGATGTTTTTAAGACATCCACTCCATAGGTTAGAGGTAATACATAGGATAGGGGTCGTAAAAATAGCGGCAATCTTTCCAGAGGAATGAACAATCCACAAAGAAACATCATAGGGAAACGGACAAAATTAGAAAAGGTTTGTGCTTCAAATACTTCACTGTCCGATACCGAGATAAAAAGACCCAGAAAAGCTGAAGTTATCGCAATAAAGATGATACTAAAGATTGCTTTAAACCAGTCAATACCCGAAAGATCGATAGCTAAGGAGGCAATAATCACGGGCAACAGGGCATTTAATATTCCAAAGATAATAGCACCGGAGGTCTTGGTTAGCATCAAGAGATTCAAACTAATGGGGGCCAATAATAGTCTTTCAAAAGAACGGCTTCGACGTTCAAAGGTAATGGTAACTGCCAGCATAGAAGTCGTTCCAAAAAGCACGGCTAAAGACATCACCCCCGGAAGAATTTCTCTGATATCGACCGCACTTTCTGAGCGTAGAAAAAACATCAGGGTCCAGGCAAAGGGAAAAATGATTCCCCAGCTAATATTGGTCGGCTTTAGATAATAGGTCTTCATATCCCTCATTAAGATACTCCAAAAAGCTATATATTTTCTCATTTCTTTTCGCCTCCCTTTTCCTTTTTCAGACGATCGATCTCTAGACCGGTAACCTTAACAAAGACTTCTTCCAGGGAAGGACGAATAATCCTTGCCTCCCTTACCAGGTATTTTCCCTCAGCAAAGAATTTCATAAAGGGCATCAGATCGATCTTTTCTGGGGAGCTAATGCGGAGGTGAAAATGGTCAAGGATATAAACATGGATACCAGGAAAGGTCTTTCGAATAGGTTCTTTTAATGGTTCTACCTCGTTTTCCGGGGTAAATTCCATAATATATTCTTTTTGGGCTTCCTGCAGCAGGTCAATAGTTTTACCAATTTTAACAATTTCTCCTTCCACAATAAATCCAATCCGTTGACAGAATCTTTCTGCCTCTTCGATATAATGGGTAGTAAAAAAATAGTTGTCCCCTGGTGATTAAGAGTTTGAATTAATCTTCTAATCTATCTGGCATTTTCCACATCAATACCGGTAGTCGACTCATCCAAGAATAAAATCTGGGGCTCGGGGATAATACCAGCCGTAATGGTCAGTTATCTTTTCATACCTTTAGAATAGGCTCTAAAGAATTTTTTACCAGTATTAGCTAAGCCGAACTCTTCTAATAATCTGCTAGCCCTCTCTTCTCTTTGCTTTTTCCCCATCCCATAGAGAGAGGCACAAAAGACCAGATTATCAAAACCATTCATCTCTTCATACAGGTTACTTTCATCCGGGACAATACCAATAAGCTGCTGCATCTTTTTGATATTTTTAATCCCATCTTCTCCAGCAATCTGTATGGTACCGGAAGTAGGTCTGGCCAGACCGGTAAGTATATTAATAGTGGTGGTCTTACCCGCTCCATTGGGACCTAGAAATCCGAATATTTCCCCTTTTTCCAGAGAAAAATTTATTTCTTTGACTGCTTTAAAGCCATCATAATTTTTACTAAGATTTTTTACTTCCAATATATTCAAAATGGAAAGCTCCTTTTTATTCTGGTTCTATCCTGATTTTATTCCGGTTTTTCGCTATCGCAAGGATGGCCTTCTTTTTCTACATGGCATTTTTAAATCTGTTCTTCGTCGCATTTGCCGTCTTTTGGTCTACGTTCTGGATATTTACAGGTGTCCTGGCTCATTTTGATTCACCTCCTTCGTGCTTGTGTTTACTGCAGCCACAGGAATTATCTTTTTTAGGGCAATCATAATGACAATTCTGATTTACAGGAATGACCCGGGATAACTGAATTATTCGATCTGCAGCTTCTTTTAATACTTTTCGATCTACATAATAGTGAGTATAATAACCTCTCTTCTCTCCTTTTACGATGCCGGCATCCCGTAATACTTTTAGATGCTGGGATATGGCAGATTCGGAAATATTTAAACGGGTAGCCAGTGCCCCGACACAAAGATTATATTTCAATAAAAGGTTAACCAACTTAAAACGTGTTTCATCTGCTAAGGCTTTTAATATTTTTATTAATTCCGCCACTAATAAGTTCTCCTTTTATTTAAGTTTTTACTGAAATAAATAATAATATACTAATTTAGTTTTGTCAAATTAATGGTAGATTAATGGTCGAGATTTGGGAGTTAAGTTCTTGAAATACAAATAATAAAAAGATATTCAGGGGAGGCCTCCCCTGAAACTTCTTTAAGAAAATACTTTAATTCGAAATAAACAATACACCAACCTGGCTGGTGGCTCTAACAAACCACTAAAAGAAGCTTACTTTTTAATGATTACCTTTTACTATTCTTTTTTTCTTGAATCTTATTTATCTTTTAAACAAATTTCTGCAAGCAATATATTTCTAAGTGAGGACTTCAGATAAAAAATATTCTGGTAATAAATTATAGTATATCATTGTCCGTTTATTTATAATACATTTTTTGTTTTTATCCTAACATTTTTCATTAAAAGGGAGGTTATACTATCATTATTTATTCGGTAACTATTTTTTCTCCTCTTTTTAAAGCTTCTTTATTCAGTGCTATCATTTTTTCTGACTTTTCACCTAAGGTCTCTTCCAGAACTCTAACTATGGTTTCCATCTTAACAGTCCTACGCTTAGCAATATAGCTTCCTAGCACTACCATATTGGCAACTCTTAAATTACCCAGTTCGTTAGCTATAT
>LDZU01004521.1_pt1 | contig 10723 bp, 10 predicted proteins | sample 615531 | NCBI WGS metagenome assembly LDZU01 (sample SAMN03408293, study PRJNA278302) | terrestrial metagenome | isolation source: oil reservoir sample SB2 | place: USA: Alaska, North Slope, Schrader Bluff formation | collected 2011-09 | reverse complement strand
TCTCGTCGAAAGCTCCGCCCTGTACTCGAAATTGAAAGGCGAGTATATCTTCTCGACGAAATCGATAACTCCCATTATCTCCTGCTGAATCTGTTCTCTGGTACAGAATATGTGAGCATCGTCCTGAACGAATCCCCTCACTCTGAACAGACCGTGCAGAACACCGGAACGTTCGTATCTGTGGACCTTTCCGAACTCAAAGAGTTTCATTGGAAGATCTCTGTAGCTCACAGACGAGGACTTGTAGACGATGATATGACCGGGGCAATTCATTGGCTTCACCGCAAACTGCTGGTCCTCTTTCTCCGTGAAGTACATGTTGTCCCTGTAATGATCCCAGTGACCTGATGTTCTCCACAGGGCATCCGACATAACCTGTGGCGTACTCACTTCTCTGTAGCCGTCTTCAATGTGCTTCTCTCTCGAGAATTGAAGTAGCTGATTGAGCATCTCCGTTCCCTTTGGAAGGAATACAGGCATGTTCCATAAACTCTCTGAAGCATCTTGTTCTTCTCATCGCCTCTCCAGTACGCACCGGATACCGATGTGAGCTTGAAATACTTAACCTTGCCAGTCGAAGAAATGTGAGGCCCCCTGCAAAGATCGACAAACTCTCCCTGCTTGTAGAATGTGACGGTTTTAGCGCCAGTGTCCTTTATCAGATCCTCAATAAGCTCTACCTTATAAGGCTGGTCCTCCTTCTTCATGAGAGCTACTGCATCGCTCACGGGCAACTCGAATCTCTCCACGGTGAGATCTTCTTTGATTATCCTGTTCATCTCAGATTCGATCTTCGGCAAATCCTCTTCAGTTATTCTTATATCGCCCAGATCTATGTCGTAGTAAAATCCATTCTCGATTGTAGGCCCTATGGCAAGCTTGACTTTCTCCTTACCATAGATTCTCATTACTGCTTGAGCAAGAATATGCGACATTGTATGTCTGAAAAAGACTGCCGCTTCAGGATCCTTATCAAGTACCAATCTAACCGAAGCGTCACTCTCAATAGGTCTTTCCAGATCCCACAGCTCTTCATCAACTACCGCACCGAAAGTTCGCCTGGCCAGCCCCTCGGAGATGTCTCTTGCAATCTCCGCTGGTGTCACTCTTCGCCCGTATTCTCTTATAGAACCGTCGGGCAGTTTTATAGAAATACCCATAGAGAATTTCCCCATATCCCTAACATAGATGTTCACTTTCACTATATTCTCCACACTCGACCCGCCGGCGGCGACTAACGCGAACAAATTCTCCAGTGACTGTTTGCATGCTCCCTCGAAATCTGTCACCAGCTCACCGGTCAACGGGTTGAGGGGGATCTGTCCAGAAACAAAGAGAAAACCACCCGCCGCAATCGCTTGAGAATATGGTCCAACCGCCGCCGGCGCCTTGTCAGTACTGACAACCCTCAACACAGTAACACCTCCTATTTTGGTTAATTATATCATTACGGAATAGATGCAGCGACGCATATGCACTTTCAAAAACGCATTCGCGAAGAGAAACAATGTAGAATCGATCTGTATATGATTGAAGAGATAAGAGCAAGTAAAGCCCTCACAAAATCAGGCATTCCTTTGACGGATTTCACGGTCAACCCTTATGTTGGGTGCACAATTGGCTGCAAATACTGTTTTGCAAGGTTCATCGGCTCTTTCAAGTACTGCCACGGCAGATGGGGCAGAGACGTTCAGGTTCGTAAGAATATTGTCTCTCTTCTGCGAAAAGAGATCACTAGCCATCCCAAGCGAGGCGTGTTTCTCAGCACGGCCTGTGATCCATATCAGCATATAGAAGAGAAGTATGAAATCACCCGTGAAATACTGAGAATACTTATCTCCCATCGGATTCCTGTATTAGTAATGTCAAAGTCCGCTTTGGTCAGAAGAGATATAGACCTGCTGAGAGCCTCTGAAGGAGAAGCGAGGGTTTTGATAACTGTAACTACGGACATAGACGATGTCAGAAAGATTCTTGAACCAGGTTCATCTTCCTTTGAAGAAAGGCTAGAGACAATCGACATGCTTATTGCCAACGGCATCGAGGTCGGCGCCTTTGTCGGTCCGGTTCTTCCGATGAACGCGACCAGAGTTGCCTTTGAGCTTTCAAAGAGGGTCGAAGAAGTACAGATAGATCCAATGAACTACACTTTTCAGATTAGAGGCATCTACAGAGAATTCGGCTGGCAGAGATGGCTCAGTACCGAGGCTTACGAAAATGTCAGAGAAGAATTCTCCCGATTATTGCACGTCGATTAACTAAAACACAAATCCCGCCGCAATATAAGGACTGAATTCCATTTTCTCGAGTGACGGCGTGAAATCGAGACTCAAGCCACCCTCAAGAAACAGACCGGAATCAGACACACCTAAGCCGGCCCGAACTCTGGCTGGTAGATCCCAGCCTTCGATTTTGGCTCCAAGTACGTCAATCAATCCCCTGACCTGAACCCCCAAGCCGGCCTTTATATATAGAACAGTTATGGGAAGTTTGAAATTCAGGCCTGCATAACTTAAGAACGGATCTGAAAACTCAATCCTTCTTTCCGAGGGCCACACTTGAGCTAAAGGTACATCCAGAGAGATAGGCCCGATACTGCCGAGAAGCGAAAGTCTGGCGCAGCTAAGGCTGCTTTGATCAGATTGAGTAACGTCAACGCCTATCCCAAGATCGATCTCTACAGCAATCATAGTAGAAACCAGTACTAGAGAAAGAATCATCAAAAAGAACACTCTCACAGACAACACCCCCAGATGAAAACGTTTCAGAAACAATAACCGAACTCATAACCTATTATAAACCAAGCGCATGGAAGAGCAAGAAAAAGTCATACGATGAATCCTCCCTCTTTTCACTATAAACCGGGCAATAGCGGCGATGGCTTTCAGAAGCATTTGCCGTGGTAGTCGATTCTTCTTTTCTAGATGAAAAGTGAAGGTATTTTCACTGATAGACTTCACCGGAAAACAATTCGCAGCTGCGAACAGTCGAACTATAGCCAAATAATCAATGTTATTTTCTTCTCTTTGATCGTGGTTGGCTATAACGGTATTGACGATCTGCACGAAAGAGATGGTACACTGTGCATGATGTATAATGCATCGTGTTCATTATTTGTTAATCTTTCTTCGCGAAGAGCGGGGCGTTCTACGATGGTCCCGCATATGGAGGTGTTTGGATGAAGCTAAACAAGGTACTCGTAGTCGCAATGGTCATGCTAATTGGGGTTGCTGCACTTGGTGCACCGATCAAGGTAGCATTGGTTGCACCATTCACAGGACTGGGTTCTATTCTTGGCGACTACATCAAGATGGGCGCACAGTTGGCGCTTGAAGAGATTAACGCTGCAGGCGGAGTCAACGGTGATCTGCTCGAAATGATAGTGTATGACGACGCAGCAAATCCAAGTACGGCTGCAAATGTCATAAGAAGAGCTCTCTTTCAGGACAACGTTGTGGCCGTATTTGGACCGAACATGAGCAGTTCAGTCATTGGCGTTCACCAACTGGCGCAGCAGGCAAAGGTTCCAATGCTGGTCGGAGCGACTTCTCCTTCATTCAGGTACTCGGTTATTCCCAATGATTTCCTCTTCAGACTCAGAGCCGACGACAAGGTCAAGGTTATTCAGCTGGTAAAATACGCAGTTGAGGTTCTTGGAATCGAGAAACCTGGAATTATCTACGGCTCAACCGACTACTGTATAGCTGCTCTTGAAGTTGCCAAAGAGGAGTTCCCGAAGTACGGAATCAAAATAGTGGCGATGGAACAGATCAAAGAAGGGGACAAGGATGCAACTGGGCAGTTGTTGAAGATGAAGAACGCTGGATTCGATGGACTAATAGGACTCACACACGAATCTGAAGCAGCGGTATCGGTTAACCAGCTGAGACAGTTACAGATCGATGTGCCCATTATTGGATTCTCTGCATGGGGTGTTCCCGCATTCACAGACCTCGCTCCTGAAGCGGCTGTGGGTGTGTATTCTGTTCAGGGCTTCAACCCGGTCGATCCCGATCCTGCGGTTCAGGCTTTTGTTGAAGCTTACAAGGCCAGATGGGACGGCAAAGAACCCAGCGACCCGGCACAGGCTTACTATGACGGAATGTATCTGCTCGCAGATGCTATAAGGAATGTAGGAACTGACGGAGCAAAGCTTGCGGAATACCTTGCAAATGAAGCCACGATTGTTGGCGTGCAGGGCGAACTGAAGTGCGACGAACACCATAATTTCACAAATGTCTGTCTAATCTCCCAGTTCGACGGAAAAGACTGGCAGATAATCACTAAGTTGTACTAAGCCTCTTTGCGGGAGGGGGCGCTCTGCCTACCTCCCGTTTACTTTCCTTACAAGGAGTGTGAACAATGCTTCAAGACATTCTCCAGAACATAGTTTCAGGGGCTTCAATCGGTGCCACATATGGACTTGTAGGACTCGGAGTAGTTTTCCTCTGGCTGACGATCTCCCGGATAAATTTCGCCAACATCTCGTCGGCGATGTTGGGAGCCTATCTTTTCTACAGTTTCTACACTCAGCTGAACTTGGGTTTTTTCATCTCTTTCGTTTTGTCTATAGCCGTAATAGCAGTCTATGGGCTGGGATTAAGAGTCTTTATATATGAGCCCATAAGGAAGCGAGGAGGTGGACGTCTCGAATTCGTTGTAGCCACACTTATGCTATGCACCTTTTGGCTCAACTTGATAATTGTCACTTACGGGGCTCTACCAAAGCCCTTTCCACCGGTATTTGGGGGAAGCAACGACTTCATTTCTTTAGGCGGAATAAGAATTCCCACTCTCTATCTTAATATCTATTTGGTAATCGGAATCCTTATGGTATTCATTTACTTCTTACTGAACAAGACGCTCATAGGAAAATCATTCCGAGCTGCCGCACAGAATAGGGAAGCCGCGGCTCTTATGGGAATAGATGTAAAAGTAACGACCTCTCTATCCTTCATTCTGGCGACTGTCGTCGTGGGAATCGCCGGAATACTCCTTGCACCCATCTACTTCGTGTCTCTAGAACTTGGAGGAGGCTCGATAGGGGTTAAAGGCTTTGCTTCGGCCGTACTTGGAGGATTGACCAATCCTTACGGAACGATACTCGGAGGAATATCTCTTGGCCTCCTGGAGAACTTCTCCACCCTCTATATCTCTTCTACATACAGAGACATCATATCCTTCTCGGTTCTTGTAGCCGTTCTGATACTGAAACCTTCCGGAATATTCAACTGGAAGAGTAAGAAGATATAGGGGGTGCGAGATGAAGAAGCTGATATTGGTTGTAGGAGCGATACTACTAATAATACTATTCCCTCTTTTCACGAATAACATGTATCAACTATACCTAATGAACAGAGCGCTCATTCATGCCATTCTTGCAACAGGATTGGTATTCCTAACAGGTTTTGCGGGTCAAATATCGCTTGGGCAGGCGGGGTTCTACGCAATCGGAGCATACGCTTCGGCGTACTTCACTGTTAAGCTCGGGCTACCGATTCCAATCGGAGTTATTGCAGGAGTAGTTCTGAGCGTTGTCGCGGGCTTTCTGTTGAGCATTCCCTCTTTCAAGCTGAAGGCCTTTTTCTTATCTCTAGTGACAATAGCCTTCGGGCAAATAGTCTGGATGCTTGTGATAAACCTCACACCTATTACCGGCGGACCGTCCGGCTTTTTTGGCATACCATTCTACTCGGTGGGAAACAACATGCTTTCTTTCGGGCAGGTCTTCTGGCTCTTTGGCGGGCTGCTCTTCCTATCGGTATTCATTATGTACCGCATTAAACACTCTCACTTTGGCAGAGCAATGCTTGCAATGAATGACGATGATGTGGCCACAGAAACCTGTGGAATTTCTACAAAGAGACTTAAGATGGCGGCCTTTGGCTTTTCTGCAGGCCTAGCGGGACTGGCGGGAGCACTGTACGCTCATCTGGCAGGCTTTCTCTCACCGGAACCATTCACATTCTTTGAATCATCGAATTTTGTCGCAATGGCAGTCGTGGGCGGTCTTAGACACATGAGTGGTGGAGTTGTTGGCGGAATAGGTCTTACGCTTCTTCCCGAGTTCCTGAGATTTGGAGGCTGGGAAAATTACTATCTAATGGTGACTTCTCTAATAGTGATAGTCATCATAATATTCGTGCCTATGGGACTTGGGCCCATTCTTGAAACCCTTCTAAGAAAGGTTTTCAGGATTAAGAGAAGCAATACAAAGACGTTGTAAGGTGGGTTGAAGATGGACATTCTTAGAACTGAAAACATGACCAAGAGATTCGGTGGAGTCGTGGCAAACGATAATCTGTCGATTGGAATTCCCGAAGGGCAAATCACAGCCTTAATCGGCCCTAACGGATCGGGCAAAACAACATTCATAAATGTTGCAACGGGAGTACACCCTATTACCAGCGGAAAGGTCTACTTCAAGGATCAGGACATATCGGGAATGGATATGAACAAGATAAGCAGGTTGGGTATCGCGAGGACCTTCCAGAAGATAAGGCTTTTCGAGAATCTCTCAGTGATTGAAAACGTTCTTGTAGCCAGAAAACCCTTCTACAAATCCGGCCCTGTGAGCGTAGTTCTCGGCACTCCCAAATTCAGAAAAGAAGAAAAAGAAAACAAAGAGAAGGCCATGGAACTTCTTAAGCTCGTGGGCCTTGAAGATAGGGCATACGACTCTCCGACAGGAATGGCGTATGGATTACGGCGTTGTCTGGAAATCGCAAGAGCTCTTGCACTCGAACCTCAGCTGATGTTCCTCGACGAACCTGCTGCCGGAATGACCAGAGACGAATTCAAAGTGATAATGGATCTGATGATGATTCTCAAGGAAAGAGGAATTACGACTCTTATTGTTGAACACACTATGGACTTTATCAAGGCCGTTGCAGACTGGGTCTATGTTCTGAACTTTGGTCAGGTGATTGCCAAGGGAAAATTCGATGACATAGAAAAGGACCCGCTAGTTCTCAAAGCCTATCTGGGGGAGGACTGATTATGTTTTTGCTTGAAACCCGTGATCTCTCAGTTTCATACAACGAGGTTCCCGCTCTCAGAAAAGTATCAATAAAGGTCTCCAAAGGAGAAGTTGTCTCCGTGCTCGGTCCTAATGGAGCGGGAAAGACGACTCTTCTGAAGAGCATTTCAGGACTTGTATCTTCCGAAGCAGGAAGCAAGGTCCTTTTGAACGGAGAAGAGATCCAACATCTTCCCCCACACAAGATAACCAGACTTGGGGTTATTCACGTTCCTGAAGGTAGACAGGTTTTCGCGGAACTCTCCGTTCAGGAAAACCTTGAAGTGGCAGCCACTAGAATTGGACTCGCAAAGGCTCGCCCAAACATCGAGAAAGTCTATGAGATTTTCTCGGAACTGAAGTCCCGGAAAAACCAGATGGCCGGCACTCTCTCCGGGGGAGAGCAACAGATGCTCGCAATTGGAAGGGCCATCGTTTCAGATCCATTGATTATGATGATAGACGAACCTTCCATGGGCCTGGCTCCTGTTATCGTGAAGAGAATATTCGAGACTCTGAAGAATTACGTCAGGGATACGGGTCTGACCATGTTGATCGTGGAACAGAACGCAAAGCTCTCGCTTCCAATGAGCGACAGAGTCTACATCGTATCACAAGGTCAAATAAAACTTGAAGGCTCTGTTGATGAAGTGAAGAGCGACGAGAGAATTCGAGAAATGTACTTCGGTGGTAAGTAAGATGAGATTCTCGCTTGACTATAGAGAGAAGGAGAGACTTCAGCTGGAAGTTCCCGCGGGAAGAGTACTTCTTCCGACCTCAACTGTTGAGAGAAGCGAAGAGGGAAGCTCACTGCGCGAATCGCTACTGAAGCCGTTTGGTGCTCCTCCGATCCTTGAGCTTGCGGTATCTGCGAAGGAGATAGTCCTTATCGTAGAGGATCACACAAGGCACTCTCCCATTTTTGAGACTCTCTCTTTCATGAAATCGCTTTTCGCCGAAAACAAGATTCCCTGGAGCAAAGTTTCCTTGCTTGTCGCGACTGGAACTCACAGACAAATGACGGCTGAAGAGATAAGCGAGAAATTTGGCAGTTTTTCTCTCGATACTAAAATCATCCAGCACGATGCGGAAGCAGCCTGCAGGATGAAAGACTATGGAGAATTCCTTGGAGTACCGATTAGGATAAACGAGGCGGTTGGAGCTGACCTCACAATTGGAGTTGGCTCGATCGTTCCTCACAGGTTCTCCGGATGGTCGGGCGGAGCGAAAATTGTGATTCCGGGCGTCTCTGCATATGAAACAGTCTTTAAGTCACACAGGATGGCAATACTGAAGAGCAGAGCCGACGTCGGAGTTCTTGACAATGAGTTCAGGGAACTTATAGATGAAACCGGAAGACGAGTGGGACTTGATTTCATAATCAATTTCTACTACGATATCGAAGGAAGAATCTCCGGATGTGTATCGGGCAATCATGTGACGGCACACAGGGAAGGCGTCAAAGTTGCGAGAGAAGAGCTGCTCCGAGAGTACTCGGAAAAAGCCGATGTCACCGTGATATCTTCATTCCCCTCTGTGACCGATTTCTGGCAGTGCGGCAAAGCGCTGTACACTTCCGATCTGGTTACCAGAAATGGAGGGGATATCGTTATGGTCTCTTCACTCGATGAAGGCTTTGGCGATCATCCTCTATTTGCCTCATTACTCAAGATGGAGGCAGAAAAGATCTTAGAAAGACTTGACGTGATCACTACCGAAGACCCGCTAGCATATGTGGCGGCCTATGCCGTAAGGAAAGTGATCGAGAAGAAAAGGATCCACATTGTGAGCAACAGTAAATTCGCAGATCAGTTCATTGAACTTGGTTTAACGGTCTATCCAGATATTCAATCGGTTGTTGACCGGGTGGCGCCGGCCGGCAAAAGCGTCGCGGTTCTTCAGAACTCACTTGTCTTGCCGGAAATATCGAATAAGGAGGCATAATAATGAAACCGAAAGATCTTGATTACATGAAGTTAAATGGAACACCATACTTCGATGAATCCCGCTGGGTTAGTCCTCTCAACTATGAGAGAGAAATCCGGGGAGAAAACGCAAAAGACAGTATCTACATACACGACGTCACGCTGAGAGATGGAGAACAGACTTGTGGTCTTACCTGGAGCGAGGATCAAAGGGTGAGAATCGGAGTTGCGTTGAATGATTTGGGTGTGAAATCCATTGAGGTCGGGATGCCGATAGTCTCCGACGAGAACAAGAGGGCGATACGTAGACTCGTTGACATGAATCTCGATTCGGAAATCGTTCCGTTCGCAAGGTCTTTGAAGAAGGATATCGATGAATCTGTCGATTGCGGCGCCACACGAATAGTGGTTGAACACGCGGTAAATCCATACGATAACGAACTTGTTTACGGTGTGTCTCCCGAAAAACTCATTGACAGAGTAGTTTCAGCGATTCTCTACGCGAAGGAACAGGGCATGAAGCCGACCTTCATGGGCTGGGACGCAACAAGATCGACCCCTGATTATGTCCTGAAAGTCTTCACACAAGTGGCAAAGCAAGCAAGACCGGAGAGCATTGTCTTCGTAGACAGTTTTGGAGTCGCCTCCCCATTTGCAATCGAGTTCATCTTTACTGAGCTTAGAAAGGCCATCCCGGACATCCCGCTCGAATTCCATGTTCACAATGAATTCGGTCTGGCAATGGGATCAGTTTTTGCCGCTGTAAGAGCCGGTGTATCAGGCATTCACAGCTCGATCAACGGACTTGGAGAAAGGACGGGCAACGTAGCTACTGAAGAGGTTGCCGCCGGCCTAAACCTCCTGATGGGGATAGATACCGGTGTCAATCTGACGAAGATCGGATACACTTCGCGACTGGTCGAAGATATTTCGAAAATCCAGGTTGCGAACAACAAACCGGTCGTTGGGAAGCGCCTCTTCTGGGTCGAATCAGGCATCGTCGTTGACGCAATCGACAAGTTAAATGCGGCCGGGATTAACGCCGCCATGACCCCGTACCTTCCTTCGCTCGTTGGAATGGGCGAGATAGACGTGAAGCTCGGTGCCTTCAGCGGCCAGGCAAGCATAAAATACTGGCTGAAGAGATTGGAAATAGAGGCGAGTGAAGACCAGCTTGAAGAACTGACGGAAATCGTGCGAAAGGAAGGACGAATAAGAAACACGGTCCTCGAACTTGACGAATTCAAGAGAATAGTCGGAGATTACATGAAATGAGTCTGATTCTCGTCATAAATCCCGGTTCGACATCGACCAAGGTAGCCGTCTTCGGAGATGGGAAAGAAGTGTTCAAGAAGACGCTTCCCCTTCACGATGACATGCTCGACCTTCCCCTCTTTCCCGATCAGTACACGATAAGGAAGGATCAGATCCTCAAAGAACTCGACAGAAACGGGATAAGGCCATCCCAAATGACTGCCGTGGCGGCCAGAGGGGGAAGATTGAAACCTCTGAATTCCGGAGTTTACCGCATTAACAGAGAGATGGTCGATGACGCCAGAAAGGGCCTTCAGGGTATTCACCCCGCAAATACAGCGGTCGTGATAGCTTTTGAACTGGCTCAGGAATTCGGAATGCAGGCTTTTACAGTCGACCCGATCAGTGTGGACGAACTGGCCGAGTGGGCAAGAATAACGGGAATAGAGGAGATAAGAAGAAATTCACTCTCCCACGCGTTGAACATGAAGGCAGTCGCGAAGAAAGCTGCTACTGAACTGGGAAA
>LDZU01009385.1_pt1 | contig 10726 bp, 9 predicted proteins | sample 615531 | NCBI WGS metagenome assembly LDZU01 (sample SAMN03408293, study PRJNA278302) | terrestrial metagenome | isolation source: oil reservoir sample SB2 | place: USA: Alaska, North Slope, Schrader Bluff formation | collected 2011-09 | reverse complement strand
TTTTAAGCCAGAAAAACTTAGATTAAAATTTTCTACACTAGTCATTGCTAAAGGTAAAGACCAACGATTTGGATTGCCCTTTTTAGCTAATTTTTCTAGAATTGGTCCAGCTGGATAGCCCAGATCAAGCATGCGACCAATTTTATCCAAACACTCACCAGCACTATCATCAACGGTCCAGCCCAGACGCTCATAATCTCCAATATTCTTAATCAGAATAAACTCACTGTGTCCTCCAGAAATTACCATGGCCAGTATTGGAAAATTTATTTTTCTGTTTATTTTTTTAGTTTTGGGTTGAAGCAAGGGGGACAGCGCATGAGCTTCAATATGGTTAATGGGAATAATTGGCAATTGCCAGTTCTTGGCCAATTTTTTGGCATAGTTAATGCCAACTTCCAAAGCCGGTGCCAACCCCGGCCCGACGGTGACAGCCACCGCTTGTAGCTGGTCTTTGATTTTATTCTCATCATGAAAACCGGCTCTTTTTAGCGCTGTCTGCGTGCATGCCTCAATGTTTTCTTGATGAGCTTGTTTGGCTAAAGTAGGAAAAACCCCGCCATATTGCTGATGAATATTGGTCTGACTCGCCACTACACTCGCTAGCACGCGAGCACCTGCTAAAATGGCCACGCTTGTATCATCACAACTGGTGTCTATCGCCAAAATTTTCTTTTCTGTGGCTAATTTTTGTTTTTTTCCCATAATTTAATTTTGCGCCAATGATCTTGGCCACTGAGATTGAGTTCAATAGCTTGTTGCTGAAAACTTTTTGGTAAAAATTCAACAATTCTATCCCACCATTCAATTAACACAACATTATTAGCTTGTAATAATTGATCGATTTTGAGCAAAAGCAACTCTTGTTTTTGATCAATTTTCCAGGCGTCAAGATGATAAAAAGTTCCTTGGCAACCCTCTCTTTGAAAATCATATTCATTGAGATAACTATAGGTTGGTGAGGTAATTTCTTCTTTAATTGTTAAAAATTTGGCAATGCCTTTGGCAAAAATCGTTTTACCCATGCCCAATTCACCACTTAGCCCAAATAATAAACCTGCTTTTTTGAGTCTGTTCCAGTTTTTCATAATTAAGCGCATTGCCAAATCCTGGGTTTCGTTTTCACTTTGAGAATTAAATTCAGTATATTCGGTATTTTTAGGCAGTTGCCCACGTAGTGCCAGAGGAGTAGAGAGAGTGGTATCGATGACCACTGATGGTTCATTTTTTGGCAGTTGCCCAACATCAATAATTAAATCAATCAATCCTTTTTGTTTATTACTTAAGTTATCCAAAACATCACTAATTTGGTAAGGGCGCTTTTTGTTTGAAGCATTGGCGCTAGTGGCAGTGATGCCATGACCCAATTTATCAATAAGTTTAAGCAGGAAGGGATAATCTGGGATGCGAATTCCTAGAGTGGCAAATTCACTAGCTACCCGTTTGTCAATGTTTGCCGTCTTTTTTAATTGGGAAATAACGGTATATGGTCCTGGTAAAAAACGCTGATAAAAATTTTGGGCTTGTTGATTGATGATTACGTAACGCTCAGCCATCGTTTGCTGGCTAACTGCAATGGACAAGGGTTTTCCTTCACGACGGCTTTTGTATTGCAGCAACTTATCAATAGCTTGTTGATTGTGCGGATCAGCAGCAATGCCGTAGGTGGTTTCAGTCGGATAAATAACTAAACCACCGTTTTTGATGACAGCAATAGCTTTGTCGATGAGCTGAGCAATTTCAGCTTCTGTGGCTTGTTTTAGATTCAGCTTTATAATTTTCATGGTCTCTTGTATGATAGTCTTTCTTAAGGTGCTTATTATACCTTGGAATATGGCAAAAAACGATTATTTACGTGATCTACTAAATGACATTAAACTGCGCTATCAATTGGGCGAAGATGCTTTTGCTGAAAGTTTACAGCCACTAGCAATCAGTTCACAACTAGAAGAAAATTCAGACAGTCAACAATTAGCTTTTACTTTAGAACTAAAAATTATTGAATTAAGACAATTAAATAATTTGTTAGCAACAGTCTCTGTGAAATCGGCAAAACAAAGAACACGCTGGCTTGATAATCATCAAGAATTTGTGGAGCAAATTAGTCAATTAATCATTAATCATTCAAATTTATCATTGATGGCGCTTAAGGGAGGTACTAGTAATTCTCGTTTGTCTTTGATCTTAGCTGAAGAAATTAAGAAAGCAATTAGTTTGATGAATACTATTTTTTTTGATGATTCTCTGTTTGAAGTATAATTAGCAGTCACATTAAACACTTGCTAAAAAATGAATTTTGTGATAACTTTTATACGCTTTACTAAACAATTATTAACTCGCCAAGCTTAATAAGAAAATAATAATTTTAAAATTGTAAAAAATTAGAAGCTATCAATAGAAGAAAGGTTTTTTATGTCCAAATTAGATGTTAAAAAACTCAAACCGACTGCTGGTTACATTTTAGTCAAACCCGCTGAAAAAGAAAAACAAACAGCTTCGGGCATTATTTTAGCTGTTGATGATAGTGAAAAACCTCAATATGGCGAGGTTTTAGCTGTTGGTGCTAGTACTTTTGACGATGGTCAGGAAATCAAAGCTCCTGCTAAGGTTGCTGATAAGGTAGTCTACAAAAAATGGGGTGGCAACGATGTTACCATTGATGACATTGAATATCAATTTCTTAAATTTGAAGATATTTTAGCGATTATTAAGTAATCAGTTTTTATCAAAATTAAATAGAAAAATTTTTAAAAAAGGAAAATTATGGCAGCAAAACAACTCTTATTTGGCGACAGTGCCAGACAAAAAATGTTAATTGGGATTAATAAACTAGCTGAAGCGGTGACCACTACTTTAGGTCCTAAGGGACGTAATGTAGCATTAGATCGCAGTTGGGGAGCTCCTCAAGTGATTCATGACGGAGTGAGTGTGGCTAAGGAAATCGAGCTTGAAGATAAATTTGAAAATATGGGTGCTCAATTAGTTAAAGAAGCAGCCGACAAAACTAATGAGGCGGCCGGTGACGGTACTACCACTTCTACTTTATTGGCTCAAGCCATTGCTAATAAAGGTATGAAATATGTAACAGCTGGTGCTAACCCAATGATCATGAAGCGCGGAATTGATCAGGCAGTTAGTGCTGTAGTCAAAGAAATTCGTCGTTTGTCTATGGATGTTACCGAAGCTGATTGGCAAAAAGTGGCTACTATTTCTGCACAAGATGAAATCATTGGTAAAAAAATTGCTGAAGCACTAAAATTAGTGGGCAAAGACGGCGTGGTGGAAGTCGAAGAAGGCAAGACCATGGATATTACCATTGAACATAAAGAAGGTATGGAATTTGATAAGGGTTTTGCTTCTCCATATTTTGTGACCGATAGTGACAGCATGGAAGCCGTCAGTGATAAACCATATATTTTGGTTACTGATCAAAAAATCAGCAATATCAAGGATATTTTGCCTTTATTGGAAGCCGTAGTTAATTCCAGTCGCGAATTGGTAATTATTGCTGATGATCTAGAGGGTGAAGCTTTAACCACTTTGGTAGTTAACAAACTGCGTGGCACCTTTAAATGTTTGCCAATCAAAGCTCCTGGATTTGGTGATCGTCGTAAAGCCATGTTACAAGATATCGCTATTTTGACCGGTGCTAATTTAATTAGTCAAGAAACTGGTCATAAATTGGCAGATGCCACTATTGACGATTTGGGTCAAGCAGACAGTGTGCGTTCCAACAAAGATAGCACCAGAATTGTTGGTGGCAAGGGCAAGCAAACTGATATTGATGCCAGAGTAGCGCAAATTGAGCGAGAAATTGCCAATTCTACCTCTGACTTTGACATTGAAAAATTGGAAGAGCGCCGTGCCAAATTAACTGGTGGTGTGGCTGTCATTCAAGTGGGAGCGGCTACCGAGATTGAAATGAAGAATCTTCAAGAGCGAGTGAAAGATGCTAAAGAAGCCACCAAAGCCGCTATTGAAGAAGGCATCATTGCCGGTGGTGGTGTCACTTTGATGCGGGCTGGTAAGGTTTTGGCCGAAGTTGAGAAAAAAGCTAAAACTGAAGACGAGAAAACTGGTATTAATTTGGTGGCTGATACATTGGAAGAACCATTGCGCATGTTGGCAACTAACTCTGGAGAAGATGCTGGGTGGGTTGTCGGTAAAGTTAAAGACAAAAATAAAATTAACTGGGGCTTTAATGCTCTTACCAATGAGTTTGAAGACTTGTTAGCTGCCGGTGTGATTGAACCTACCAAAGTAGCGATTGCTTCTTTAGTCAATGCTGCTGGAGTGGCCTCAATGATTCTAACCACTGAGTGTTTGGTTGCTGATATTCCTAAAAAAGAGGAACCAGACATGCCAGCTGGAGGTGGGATGCCAGGAATGATGTAAGAAACATTGTTACCGCTGATAAAAAAAGGAGGCCTTATGTCTCCTTTTTTAGTTTTTTTGTAGCGAGGGTGAGAGTTGAACTCACGACCTTCGGTTTATGAATCCGATGCTCTAACCAACTGAGCTACCTCGCCGTTAATGGTTTTTATTCGTTTGTTCTGTTAATCGGGGATATTTTAAGGTTTTTTCCCTTGAAAAACAAGCATGGCTTAGGCTATAATAGCAATCATCAAAACGCGGGATAGTGTACGGTGCACGTGGGGCTCATAATCCCACAGGCTAGGTTCGACTCCTAGTCCCGCAACAATATTCAAAACGACGTCCCGCAACAATATGTAAAACGACCTGAGGTCGTTTTTTTAAATCTTCCTTGAATCGTCGGCCCAATGCGAGAGCATTTGGCCAATGTGACGCCTTATCGCTTTCCGGCGCATTTTCTAGATAGTTGTCCAACCGCCATCAACAGCAATGGTTTGACCAGTGACATAACTGCTGGCCTGATCTGCTAAGAAAAGTAGGGTGGTATCTAATTCACCCCCTTTACCCACTCTTTTCATTGGACAGCTAATAGCTACATACTGTTGAAAATCTTCAGTATTAATAAATTCACCGGTCATTTCTGATTCAAAAAATCCTGGCCCAATCGCGTTGACAGTGATCTTGTATTTGGCCCATTCAGCTGCTAGAGCACGAGTGAGGTTGACCACTGCACCTTTGGTAGCGTGATAATTGGCTATATTAAAAGCACTATTAGCCACTAAACCATACATTGAAGCAATGTTAATCACTCGACCATATTCTTTTTCCTTCATTAAAGCTCCAGCGTGTTTAGCTACTAAAAAAACACCAGTTAAATTAACATCTACCACTTTTTGCCAGTTTTCGAGAGACATTTCTTCCGCAGGAGCCATGGTCGAAGTGCCAGCATTGTTAACTAGAATGTCTAATTTTTTCCACTCTTTTTTAATTTGAGCGAAACCGGCAATAATGTCTTTTTCTTTGGTAACATCCATGACCAACACCAGCGCTCTTCTACCAAGAGCTTCAATTTCTCTTGCTACTTCCTTAAGTTTATCTTCTCGACGAGCAGCAATAGCGACGTCAGCACCAGCACTGGCCAATAATAAAGCAAACTGTTTGCCTAGACCACTGGAGGCGCCGGTTACTAAAGCGGTTTGTCCTTGAAAATTAAAATATTGCATGGTTTAGACCTTTCTTTTTATTATTTTTTAAAAAGCAATTGCCACCAAGCTTGCCAATTTTCCAATCGATAGTCGCTTTGGTTTAAATTGCCTTCTTCTTCTATTATAGGGTTAAGTTCAGTTTTTTCTATTTGAATTACCGTTTCTCCTTTTTTGTTTTTAATTAATTCGTTTCTTAAGATTTTTTCTTTATATAGGTCGCTTTGAGTTTGCTCAAAAAAAGCTTCTTTATCAGCTACATTTTTTTCTAAAAGTTCAATATTTTGCCGATTTTGTTCAAGGTTATTACTGTCCAACACAGCTTTTCGTTTACTTTCTTGCAGGGAAAGCATTAATAGAACAGCTAAAAAACTAATTAGCACGATCATTAATGGATGTTCCAGAAGTTGTCGCTTATTTTTTACCATAATCTTTTTAATAAAGATTGAAAAAAATCCTAATTTATGATACTATAAGACCCTTAATAATTAATAAAAATATAAATTTTTAATCTGTCCTAGATTAGACACATTATGCCCATAAACTTAAATGATGCGCAAGTTAAATTTACTGAGCATCTAAAAGCCAGTGGAAAAGCCGATTCAACAGTTATTGCTTACAGTAAAGACGTAGAGCAACTGCTTGATTTTGTGGCTAAGAGAGGTAAGACTACCATCAGTGAGATTTTGCCTGAAGATATTGATGAATTTAAAGCATTGTTGAATAAACAGCGCTACACCAGCAAATCTATTTCACGAAAAATTAATTCCACCAAATCGTTTTTCCGGTTTTTAATTAGTGAAGGGTTAGTCGACAAAAATCCCACTATTAATATTAGTCATCCAAAAATTGAACAAAGTCCTCCAAGAGTGTTGTCTCGTCTCGAATATCGAGCCTTGAGAGATGCTTGCCGAGCTGACACTAGAATGTATGCCATTGTTGAATTGCTTTTGCAAACTGGGATGCGCATCAGTGAATTAGCGGCTTTAACTGTTACTGATTTAGACATGGAGAGAGAAATTATTCATATTCAAGCGCAAAACTCACGAGATGCTCGTCGAGTACCAATGAACAGTGCTGCTAAAAATGCCATTTTAGATTATTTAAAGGTTCGTCCTCGAGCCAAAGAAAAGACTTTATTTTTGACTAAAACTTGTCGTCCTTTTTTGGTGAGAAATATTCGCACAGCTATTGATCGCTTTTTCCGTTTAGCTGGTATCAAAGATGCCAAAGTTAACGATTTACGTCACACTTTTATTATTGAACAGCTCAAAGCTGGTACTCCATTAGTTTATGTTTCTCAATTGGTCGGCCACAAGCGCATTACCACCACCGAAAAATATCTAAAACTGATTGAAGCACCGGATATGCAACCCAACGTCAAAATTGAAGAACTTTAATTTCAGCATTTTTATCCCAATAATTCTTGGCTTGTGTTAAGATTAGAGGTGCTATGTCAAAAACTAAAAAAAGAGTTTTGTCTGGTATTCGTGCAACAGGTCATTTACATCTTGGCAATTATTTTGGTGCCATGAAAGGGATGTTGGCTTTACAAGAAGATAATGATTTTGAGACTTTTTACATGGTGGCAGATGCTCACGCTATTACCACTCCTTATCAAGTTGAAGAATTGCGCTCCAATCGTTTAAATGTCATTCTAGATTATTTAGCAGTGGGCTTGGATCCAGAAAAAAGTGTCTTATTTTTTCAATCAGCAGTGCCACAGCATTTTGAACTGGCTTTCTATTTATCTACTTTAATTTCGGTAGCAAAAATGCAACATTTGCCAACTTTTAAAGATAAGGTTAAACAACATCCAGAAAATGTAACGATGGCTTTATTGAGTTATCCAGTGTTAATGGCAGCTGATATTTTGTTATACAAGGCTGATCAGGTGCCAGTTGGAGTTGATCAAAAACCTCATATTGAGGTGGCCAGAGAAATTGCACGCAAAGCTAATAATCTCTATGGTACCCAATTTCCTATACCGAAGTTTTTTAATATGACAGGAGAATATGTGCCATCATTAACTGGTGAGGGTAAGATGAGTAAGTCGGTTGCTGGTAGTTATATTAACTTGAGTGATGATTTAATCACTATTGAGAAAAAAGTTGCCAAAATTCCTACGGACTCCGGTAAGGGAGAAATTAGAGAGCTAGAAGCAGAGAGTGATCAGCATCATGATTTAGTTTATATTGATGATCATGGCCAACAATCAAAAGGGGTAAAAGCCCTAATGACTTTAGTTGAGCTCCTTGCAGGTCAAGATAGTAGGAAAGAATATGAGACTGCTTATCAAAAAGATGGTTTACGCTACGCTCCCATCAAAAAGGATCTAGCCAAATTAATCTATCAAGAACTTCAGCCAATTCAAGAAAGAAGACGAGAGTTAGTCAAGAAAAAGGATTATGTGGCCGATATTATTGAGACTGGCAATCAACAAGCTAGCAAGGTAGCTAGAGCAACAATGGCGGAAGTCAAAGAAAAATTTGCTTTGAGTACTGTTGTTTAATGTTACAATAGTACTTCCAAATATATTAGTACCGCGAAATAAGGATTCATGTTCAAGAAGAGAAATTTAGACCAACCACCAACGACAGATTCAAAAAAGACCGAGCAAGACTCGAAAATTGATAATCAAGGAAAAAAACCTGATAAAGAGCAACTGGCAAGAGAAAAAATAGCTCGCGAAAAAGCTGCTAAAGAACTGGCTGATCGGATGGAACAAGTTCAACTACGTATGCCAATGGTAAAAAGTCGCAAGAAAAAAGTAATTAAAATTAATTTAAATCGCTTAATTTCGCGGAGTATTATTTATTTAGTAATTTTATTTTTATTTTTACCTTCACTTTTGAGTCTTTTTGGTTTAAATCAGGTTAGAGAACAAATTTCAGTTAGTCAAATGGTTAGAGACGTAAGAGATGGCCAAGTGGGAAGTATTGAGGTTTTAGGTCAAGAGTTGCGCTTATCTTATGTGGATGGTTCACAAAAAGTGACGAGAAAGGAAGAAGGTCAGCAGGCTTTAGAAATTCTTTTTGCTAGTGATATTGATTTAGCTGAATTAGATTTAGAGGTTCAGGATGCTAGTTTTGGTCAACTATTTTGGGAATTAGTGATTAATTTCCTACCAATTATTTTAATGTTTGTGTTTTTCATCATGATCTTTAAGCAGGCTCAGAGTGGCCAAGATGGCATTTTAGGCATTGGTAAGAGTAAAGCAAAAGTCTTTATCAAAGGCAAACAGGATATCAGTTTCAAGGATGTGGGAGGCATGGATGAGGCCAAGCGCGAATTGGAAGAAATTGTTGACTTTTTAAAGAACCCAAAGAAATATCAAAAAGTTGGCGCCCGCACTCCCAAGGGAGTGTTATTGATTGGTCCAGCTGGAACTGGAAAAACTTTGTTGGCTAGAGCGGTGGCGGGAGAAGCTAATGTACAATTCTTATCTATTGCTGGTAGTGAATTTATGGAAATGTTAGTAGGAGTGGGTGCTTCTCGAGTAAAAGACTTGTTCGAAACGGCTAAGCGTTTGGCTCCATCAATTATTTTTATTGATGAGATCGATGCCATTGGTCGAGCTCGGGGTCGTAATAGCTTTAGTTCTCACGATGAAAGAGAACAAACTCTTAATCAAATTTTAGTAGAAATGGATGGTTTTACCAAGAATGACAATGTGATTGTCATGGCGGCTACTAACCGCGGCGACATGTTAGATCCTGCATTAGTCAGACCTGGTCGTTTTGATCGACGAGTCCAAGTGAATTTGCCAGATCTCAAAGAGAGACAATTCATTCTAAAAATTCACGCACGCAATAAAAGTTTTAATGCCGACGTTTCCTGGGAAAAAGTAGCTAAAAGAACAGTTGGTTTTTCTGGAGCAGATTTAGAAAATATGTTAAATGAGGCAGCTATTTCGGCAGCTAGAGAAAGTCGCCAGAAGATCAATATGGAAGATATTGAAGAAGCCTCAATGAAGGTTAAATATGGTCCAAGCAAAAAGCGTCTTTTAGATGAATTAGAAAAGAAAATGACTGCTTATCACGAAGCTGGTCATGCAATTTTAAGCCATGTTTTACCCTATACTGATCCGGTGCATCGTATTTCCATTGTTTCTCGAGGTCAGGCTTTGGGTTATACTTTTACTCCTCCAGAAAAAGATAAGCTACAAATTCTCAAATCCGAATTATTAGAAAATATGATTGTGATGTTTGGCGGACGGGCAGCAGAAATTTTGGTTTTTAATGAACAAACTGCGGGTGCAGCCAATGATATTTCACGAGCTACTCGAATTGCTCGCTCAATGGTAGTTCGTTATGGAATGAGTAAATTAGGTCCAATGTACTTTGGTCCAGAATATGCTGATAATGACTACAATCGGGTGTGGGGCGAGCCTGAGCGACCTTCGGATAAATTTGCTCAAGCCGTTGATGAGGAAATTTTGACGCTAATTAGCGAAGCGGAAAGCAAAGCTTTGCAATTGTTAAAAAAGTATCGAAAAGAATTAGATAAAGTGGCTGAAGCACTATTGGACAAAGAAACTCTTGATTCTGATGAATTTACTAAAGTGATGGGTATGAAAAAAGCTAGGAGATAAATATTATCGCTTTTGTTACAATGAGCTCATGTTACGTCGTACTTTCCTCTTAATAGACGCTCATGCTTTGATTTATCGAGCTTATTTCGCTTTGCCTAATTTGACTGATCCTGAGGGCCATTTAGTGAATGCTGCTTATGGTTTTACCCGAATGTTTTTAACGGCCATTAGTCATTTTGAACCAGAATACAGTGCGGTTTGTTTCGATCATAAAGGTGAAACCTTAAGAAAAAAACAATATGAAGCATATAAAGCTCAACGCGCTAAAATGCCCGATGATTTAATTCCTCAAATTGCTTTAGTCAAAGAATTAGTTGATGTTCTTAATGTTCCCCGTTTTGAAATAGAAGGCTATGAGGCCGATGACTTAATTGGCACGATCAATCGAAAAGTTGAACACCTAGATAACAGTTTATTAACGGTCATTGTGACTGGTGATCAAGACATGTTCCAATTAGTAGACAATGATACTCATGTGTGGATGCCGGCGAGAGGCAAAAAGCAAGGTGATATGGAATATGATCGCGCCTTGGTGGAGAAAAAAATGAATATTAGG
>LDZU01004933.1_pt1 | contig 10733 bp, 7 predicted proteins | sample 615531 | NCBI WGS metagenome assembly LDZU01 (sample SAMN03408293, study PRJNA278302) | terrestrial metagenome | isolation source: oil reservoir sample SB2 | place: USA: Alaska, North Slope, Schrader Bluff formation | collected 2011-09 | reverse complement strand
GTTCAATCCCATAAAACGCGTAAAATCCGATATATTTGTGGGGAATCAGATTAGCTATTTCCCAGAAATTAGAGTTTTTTCACTAGAGTCATTAATAAATCGTAAAATCACTCAAAAATCGCTTCATATATCTGGTCTCGCGTCTCCTAATGTGGTAATATGCAGTCGAGGTAAATGATATATGGACAACAAAATTACAATCATTGAAGGCCCTACCCCAAATTTCGACTCCGTTGAAACGGACTTCATTATGGGCATTAACGGCTGGACGGCAGGACTGAGCGAAGGTCCGTACCTTTACGATACCGCCAGAACGACCTTACGAACCTTCAACGGACCTGCTTTGCTCGAACGCTGCCACAAAGCCTGGGCACACAAAGCGACCATGTTCCTTGAGTACCGCGATCCCATCGGTATGAAGAAGGAAGTTCCGATTGTTGCAGCCAGAACCGTCGATGCTGAAGATGGCGATCTGCTGATTTTATGGGTTCGAAAAGAACCTGAAGAAGACGAAGAAGCTGATTTCAACATCGATTTTGATGACATGGATGATGATTGGTAAACAAAATTGTAAAATTAAAAGTAAAAGCGCCCCGACGGGCGCTTTTTTGATTTTGTGATGCTCCAGGAGGGACTCGAACCCCCAACCTAGGCGTTAGGAGTGCCTTGCTCTATCCATTTGAGCTACTGGAGCTTTTGCGTTTTGAATTATAGCACACATCAAGGTAATACGGTCCACGGATTCAGGAATCCACCCAGGTATCGAACCTCAAAGTGCAGGTGAGGACCGGTTGAGTTTCCGGTTGAGCCGGCATAACCAATCACCTGTCCCTGCACAGCATTAGAACCGCAGGAAACAACCATTGAGGAAAGGTGGGCATACAGGGTGTGGTAACCATTCTGATGGTCAATCATGATCACATTACCGTATCCGTTACTGTCCCAACCAGAAAATACCACAACACCAGAATCTGATGCATATATTGGTGCACCGGTACCCGCAGCAATATCAATCGCCAGGTGACCGGACCAGAAATCATTGCCGGACAGGTAATGATTACCAGCAGGCCAGATAAAGAAGCCGCCGCCCCACAAACCGGGCCCGTCCACTGTACAACCGCCAGGGAGAGAGGCATTGGTGCCAGAGCGCCCTACAGCATAAGTTGGCACAACCCATTGCTGAAATTCTCGCTGACCATTGGGTATCATCACCAATTCGCCTTCATCAATTTCAGGGTTGGTCACATCCAATTTGTTTCCAGACCAATTCAGAATATCATCCACACTCGCTTGAAAATCCCTGGCAATATTTTCAAGGGTATCCCCTTCCCGCCATTCGTAAAGAATACCGTTGGTTGGCGGGATAATTAATTCCTGACCAGGGGAAATGGAGTGCGGATCATCTTTTAGGACGTCGTAGTTTGACCATAAAAGGGTTTCAGGGGAGATATTGAACTTATTAGCAATACTGAACACGGCATCGCCGGTGTCAACCACATACTTAACAGGCTCGCTGCGTGGACGTGTGGGTGCAATGGTGCGCGGTTCCGGATATCGGATCAAATGGTCGTCTTCTACCTCTGCTTCAAAATACGGCATACTTGCCAGCGCTTCAGCAGAAGCATCTGAAACCGTACCAACTGAAATGGCTTCAGTCTCGCCATTCATCTCCGCCATTTGCTGCGCTAAGATCGGCTGCCAGTAAAGCATTGAGACGAGAATTGCAACAATCAAAGCTGTCACAGCCCAGGATCCCCAAAGCCGCAGGTTTTTATTTTTTTCTTCTGATGGATTGACTGTTTCTGATTTTGTATCCAAAAGTGTCACCTGAATCTTATATTGCGATCAGTCGCTGTTGAGTGTTTCAAGAAATTCAAGATTGGTCTTCGTGCGTGCAATTTGTTGAACAATAGCTTCCATTGCAACGGCTGTATCCATCCCGGCCCCTTGCGGCGGCGAGCTGATCATCTGCAAATACATTCGTCGCATCAACCAGGCTCGTTTGAGAATGTCCGGACCAAGCAGCAAATCTTCTCGACGTGTGGACGATCGCTCAATATCAATTGCAGGGAAGGTCCTGCGTTCTTGCAGCCGCCTTGAAAGATGGAGTTCCATGTTACCTGTTCCTTTGAATTCTTCAAAGACAACGTCGTCCAATCGAGAACCTGTATCCACAAGGGCTGTTGCAATAATTGAAAGAGAGCCGCCCTCTTCGAGATTTCGAGCTGCGCCAAAGAAATTCTTGGGTGGATAAAGAGCTGAAGGATCCAAACCACCAGAAAGCGTCCTGCCTGAGGGGTTGACAACAAGGTTATAAGCACGCGCCAACCTTGTCAGCGAGTCCATCAAGATAACAACATCATGTCCTGACTCTACCAGGCGTTTAGCGCGTTCCAGGGCAATTTCTGCCATACGAACATGAGCAGTCACAGGCTCATCAAAGGTTGAAGCAACAACCTCTGCCTCAACCGATCGATCCATATCCGTCACCTCTTCAGGTCGCTCACCAATTAACGACATGATCTGGCGAACATCCGGGTGATTCGTGTAAATCGCGTTTGCGATGTCCTTTAATATCGTGGTTTTGCCAGCTTTAGGAGGTGAAACGATCATACCACGCTGACCACGCCCAATAGGCGCAATAAGATTGATAATCCTTGTGGAAAGGACTTTTGGATCAAATTCCAAATTGAATCTCTGATCGGGGAAAATCGGCGTCAATTTGCCAAATTGCGGCCGCTTTCGAGCATCTTCAGGTGTCATGCCATTAACATACTCCACCTTAAGCAGACCATAATGCCGTTCCGATTCCCTGGGTGGGCGAACGTGCCCAATCACCATATCACCAGAGCGCAGTTCATAGCGGCGCAATTGTGCCTGGGAAACATAAACATCCTCGGGCCCGATCCGATAATTCTGGCGCAAGAAACCAATACCCTCATTCATGATTTCCAACACGCCGCCCCGGATTTCAAGGCCCTCAGCTTCACCCATTGCCCTGGCTATGAGTAATATCAAACTTTCTTTTTTATGTCGTTGTGGTCGGGGAATGCCCAAATCATGGGCGATCGTGCGCAGCTCAGTGAGCGTTTTTTGTTCTAAATCTAATATTTCCATTGTTCAATTCTTCTTTTCTAAAAATCCTTATTAATAATTACTTAAAACGTGTGTATTTCACCCACATACACGTTGTATGTGCCCCATAAATTTCAAGAAGGGTAGATAATTGTGAGCAGTAAAAATACCATTAGGCAGTTGGTCATCCCGCGCGTAGAACAAGGTCAATTTCAGTCTGTTGAGAAAATTTTGTTAGTTCTTATGTTAAAGACATTCGGGAAACGTTCTTTCGCACGGCAGCTGAAATAAGAATTGTAATTTATATCAGCAACTTGAAGCCCACATTGGATAGCTCAAGTATTATATCAGACTTTCAAATCCCAGGCAAGCAAAACCAAGGCTTAGAATGCTTGCCAATTTCTATTTCATAATACTTGAAATTTTTGTTTGGTCAAGGTCTTTATTAAATGAAATCCCCTGGATTGAAGGCGCCCCTATCAGAACGGCACATTCGAAGATTAAGATTTGCTGTGCTATAATCCATTCCAGAAAGAACGGCTTTATTCTTATCAGGAGCACTGGATGGCACGTCGTAAAACGACAAAAAAAGCGAAACCAAGACAAAAAAGAAAGACCACATCAAAATCAAAACCCAAAATACTTGATTTATCGGGAATTTCACCTCAACGTCGCATCGACATATTCGCGATCTTCCTGGTACTTGTTGGTTTCCTGACGCTGATCAGTTTATTCACGCAAACCACCGGCAGTCTGACCGGGTGGTGGGTTAAAAACCTCAGCAAAGCGATCGGATGGGGCGTTTATATCTTGCCCATAGCTTTGATCGGTATTGGCGGCTGGCTCTTGATGCGAAACTTTGAGAAATTCCCAATAATTTCACCAGAGCGCATTATTGGTATCTTCCTTTTATTCATCAATCTAACTGCCTGGTTCCATTTTTTTATCGATGGCGATCTTATTGATGCAGCACTGGGTACGGGCGGGGGGTTCACCGGTGCAGCCATTAAAATCAGGCTGGTCAATGGACTTGGAAAACCTGGTGCAGCAATCGCATTGACAGCCTGGATGTTGATCAGCCTGATTCTGACACTCGACCTGGTTCTGGCAAACCTGATCAAAGCTCTAGGAAAAGCCTTTAAAAATATCATTGATCAAATAAATCAAACACTGCAAAAACAGATCTCAAAACTGAAAAAACCGCACCAAACACAAACCCAAACCCCTGTAAAAGAAACGGCGCAAGCTTTACCAATAACCGCAAGGCTGAGTCAATCCCAACAGGATGAAAAAGTCGGGAAGGTTTCGCAAAACGGTGACCAAACCAGCCTGTATTACAATCGGACGCCAAACAAACCGGTTTGGGTACTGCCTGATCCTGATGAGATCCTCGAACCCATCCTCCAAGCGCCGGATGACAGCGAAAACGACCGCCAGCGTGCGCGCGTCATTGAAGAAACCCTGCGTTCTTTCGGCGCACCAGCCCATGTCGTTGACATTAAGCGCGGGCCATCTGTCACGTTGTTTGGCGTTGAACCCGATTTCACCGAATCTCGCAGCGGCAAAACCCGCGTGCGAGTTTCAAAAATCACCGCCCTGGCTGATGACCTGGCTTTAGCATTAGCGGCCTCCCGAATTCGAATTCAGGCACCTGTCCCAGGCAAGGGTTATATCGGCATCGAGGTTCCAAATAATCAAATAGCCCTTGTTTCTTTGCGCGAAGTCCTGTTCAGTTCAGCATATAAGAATTTAGAGTCTCCCCTCAAGATGGCATTAGGGAAAGATGTCGCCGGGAAGGCTGTCGCAGCAGACCTTACTGCCATGCCACACCTGCTGATCGCCGGCACCACAGGCGCTGGTAAATCCGTTTGTATCAATGATATCCTTGCTGGCTTCTTGCTGAATATGACGCCAGACGAGCTCCGCTTGATCCTTGTTGACCCAAAACGCGTGGAATTGACGGGTTATAACGGCATTCCCCACTTGCTTGCACCAGTCATCGTGGACGCAGAGCATGTTGTCGGTGCCTTAGAGTGGATGCTGCGAGAAATGGACAGCCGCTACCGGAAATTTTCAGAAACCGGCACACGAAATATCGCTGATTACAATGCGCTCTGTGAAAAGACCTCGGAGAAGAAATTGCCCTACCTTTTAGTGGTCATCGATGAATTGGCAGACTTGATGATGCTAGCACCGGACGAAACCGAACGCACGATCACACGTCTGGCACAGCTTGCCCGCGCAACAGGCATCCACCTGATCATCGCCACACAGCGCCCTTCAGTGGATATTCTCACCGGTCTGATCAAAGCCAATTTCCCGGCACGAATCGCCTTTGCTGTCGCCTCATCTGTTGACAGCCGGGTGATCCTCGACCAACCCGGCGCAGAGCGCTTGCTCGGGCGCGGCGATATGCTCTTTCAGGCACCAGATGCTGCAGCACCGGTGCGGATCCAGACTGCGTTTGTCTCTGATGTCGAAATCAACCGGCTGGCAGCGTACTGGCGTGGTTTTACCGTTTCTCATGCAGCTCCTGAGCGTCCTGACCAATCAGCAGCCTTCCAAACTAAAAAAGGTGTTCCTCTCAAGCAAGCCCCGCTGTGGGAAGAAATCGAAGAAGAAAAAGATCTTGATCCAAAATTCAATGAGGCTGTAGAAATTGTTAAGGAAGAAGGGCAGGCTTCTGTATCGATGCTGCAGCGCAAAATGCGGATCGGTTATACGCGAGCAGCCCGCATAATCGAAAAAATGGAGGAGAAGGGCATTGTCAGTGAGCCTGATTCCAAGACCCAAATCAGGGAAATTTTACAGTCTGATGAAGATTAAAGCCTTTTCAGGAATCTCACCCTCAAATTAAATTGACAACCAGCTGCAAAACGGTACAATAGTGGAAGCTGATTGTATTCCTTTGGAAGAAAACAATTAAAGTTTTTGGGTTGCGAAGTTTAAAATAAACCCTTATAATCAGTGAGAAAATCAACTTTGGAGTTATAACTTTTATGGACCAAAATGAAATATTAAACACAACGGGGGAAGAAGAAGGTGAAGAGGAATCCACCAACAAGATGGAAGCCCTGCTGGCTGAGGAAGGTTTAACAATTGACTTTCCTAAACGCGGCGAAATCCGCAAAGGCACCATTGCGAGCGTCAGTGACGGGCAAATCCTCGTCAGTGTTGGCGCAAAATCAGAGGGCATCCTGGCTGGAAAAGAACTTGATTCGATCGATGATGAAACGGTTGAATCATGGAAAGTTGGGGATGAGATCAAAGTTTTTGTCGTTACGCCTGAAGATTCAAACGGCAACCTGATCCTTTCCTTTAACCGCGCTCTCGAAGAAGAGAACTGGCAAACAGCCGAAGAACTTTTGGAATCGAATGAATCATTCACGTCCAAAATCGAAGGCTACAATAAAGGCGGTTTACTGGTACCCCTGGGTACCATTCGCGGCTTTGTGCCCGCTTCTCAAATTGGCCTCGGACGCCGATTGACCATCACAGGCAATTCACCTGATGAGCGATACAGCGAAATGGTTGGTGAGGAGATTGAGGTTTGCGTGATCGAAGTTGATCGCGATCGCCGTCGATTGATCCTCTCCGAACGCGCTGCCAGCAGTGAGACACGTGATTCCATCAAGGAACGTGTGATTGACGAGCTGGAAGAAGGCGAAATTCGCACCGGTCGTGTGACCAGCCTTGCAGACTTTGGAGCGTTCGTCAATATCAACGGTGCAGACGGGCTTGTACACCTCTCCGAACTGTCCTGGGAACACATCAATCATCCCAGTGAAGTGCTGGAGGTTGGACAGGAAATCAAGGTTAAGGTCATCAGCATTGATGAGGATCGAAAACGAATTGGTTTGTCCATCCGTCGATTGAAGGATGATCCATGGGAAGACCAAATCGAAGCACTGACCGAAGGCCAACTGGTTGAAGGGAAAATCACCCGCCTGACCAATTTTGGTGCTTTTGCACGATTGCTGCTTGATGATGTTGAAGGTGACCTCGAAGGTCTGATCCACATTTCGGAGATCAGCGAACGACGCATCGAACATCCCAAAGAGGTTCTCAAAGAAGGTGAAGTTGTTACCTTGAGGATCATCAAGATTGAAGAAGACACACATCGCATTGGTTTGAGCATGCGCCGGGTTGATTCTCCCGCATATACCGATCTCGACTGGAAGACCCTCACAAACGAGTTTGACGTCGAAGATCTTTCAGATGAACTTGCTGAAGCTAAAGAAAAAATTGAAGAAACATCTGAAGAACTGGTTGAAGATGCCGGTGATAAGGTTGAAGAGACCAAAGCGCAAGCTGAAGACGTCGTTGAAGAAGTCGTCGAAGAAGGTGAAGAACTGGTTGAAGAAGCCGGCGATAAAGTCGAAGAGACCAAAGAACAGGCTGAAGAAGTCGTTGAAGACGTCGTCGAAGAAGCTGAAGAAGTTGTTGAAGACGTCACCGAAGAGACTGAAGACCTGGTAGAAGATGCCGGTGATAAGGTCGAAGAGACCAAAGAACAAGCTGAGGAAGTCGTTGAAGACGTCGTCGAAGAAGCTGAAGAACTGGTCGAAGAAACCCTTGATAAGGCAGAAGATGCTGGAGAAAAGGTTGCAGAGACTGTTGAAGACGTCGTTGATGACGCCGAAGAGCTGGTCGAAGAAGTTGTCGAAGACGTGAAAGCTGAACTCGAACCTGAAGATGACAGCGAAGAAGAAAAAGCTGAATAATCCAAAATGAACGAAGCGCACCGGGTCACCCCGGTGCGCTATGCATTTAATTTATGAAATTACTGATTGATTCCCACGAAGACATTGCCTGGAATATTCTCAACCTGAAACGCGATTATACGCAATCTGCTTATGATATTCGCCAAGCGGAGAAAAATACGCCCATCCCTGCCTTTAATGGCAGCACTTTATTAGGATGGCCGCAGTACCAGGATGCAAATGCTTTTATCATTTTTGGCACCTTGTTTTGTGAGCCCCGCAGATTGGATAATGGCAAGTACCCCGTACTGAATTACGAAACACCTTCTGAAGCCCACCAGTGCTATCGAAAAAACCTGGATGCCTACCATCAATTGACGGATGAAAACCCTGAAAAATTCAGGCTCATTGTGAATCAATCTGACCTCACCCAGCACCTTACCGCCTGGGATGCCCATGTAAACACACCAAAGGACACTCCCCCGCCTGTTGGTATCGTAACCCTGATGGAAGGCGCAGAAGGCATTACGAAACCCGCACAGGTGGAGGACTGGTATCATTGGGGCGTTCGGATCATCGGTCCAGCCTGGGCTGGCAACGCTTATTGCGGCGGCACCCGGGAACCCGGTCCGTTGACCAAAACCGGTTATGCTTTGCTTGAAAATATGGCGGATTTGGGTTTTATCCTGGATATCAGCCATATGGATCATCAATCTGCACGCCAGGCGCTTGACTTTTACCCGGGGCAGGTCATCGCTTCACATTCAAACGCTGAAGCACTGATCAAGAATATCCCTTTCAACCGCCACCTTAAAGACAAAACCATTCACCAATTAATTGAACGCGATGGCATCATGGGTATTGTGCCTTTGAATAGCTTTCTTGACTGGGATTGGCGTTCACATGGCGGCCGTCAATCGCTCAGCCTGGACAACATCATTGCACAAATTGATTATGTGTGCCAGATCGCCGGGGACACACGCCATGTTGGCATCGGCACAGATTTTGACGGTGGTTATGGTGTCGAATCGGTACCGCCGGAAATAGACACAATTGCTGACTTACAAAAAATCGCCCCTAAACTTGCTGAAAAAGGTTACAATGATGAGGACATTAACCTTATTTTTAACGGCAACTGGCTCAGGATTCTGAAGAGTAACTTACCCGCCTGATGATAGAAAAAGAAGATAAAACGCAAAAACAAACACAGATTTTCGACGAGGAAATCCTGCCTGATATCGAGGATACTGATCTAAGCCTCCCAAAGACAAGGATTCGCCTCGGTTTGATAATGGCTGTTGTGGGGTACTTTATATTTTTGCTTGGTGCCCGTCCAGGATTATTTGGTTTGGACCGCAGTCGCGTGATTGGATTTGTTCAAATATCCGTGTTTTTAGTCGGGCTAGCCTTCATTTCCCTTGGCAGCTACCTCACATTAAACGCAATGTGGCCGAACGGAAAAAAGACCATTGCAGCCGATATCGGTCTCCGATTGATCAGCACAGGATATGTCATATCTGTATTTACAGCAATGGCGGATATCTTTGGCATGGGCAGTCACCCACTTCCGGATGTCTTCTTTGGGCCATTACAGGCTCGGGGTATGGAACTCGGGATGATAACCATTGCCATTGGATTCTTATTACTCATTCGTTATAAACGAAGGAATAATCACAGTGTTTTTTCCGAAGAAAATGGGCAGGAAAAAACGGATGCTCTAAATGAAAACCCATCAGACGAGATCAGCCAGCCTTAAGCCTCTTCAATTATCTTCAGCATCGCTTCTTTTGTATCAAATTTAAATTCCGGCAGCCCTTTTTCGGCTGCTATTTTTCCCTCAACAGCCCACAATTTGTGTAATCCGGATAAATCAACAACAGGTTTACCAATTCTTGTGATCTGATCAAAGATATCCTGAATACGGGGGTTGGACTTTGCAGGCAGGGTGCCCAAAAACTGCAGCACTGCCCTGGCGCCGCGTTCAGCATCTTTGCGCGCCAGGCCTACCACGCCCTCCCCGGCAACCCTTGCCCATCCGCTGACAAATACATCCTTACATGTGGAACAAAGGTCTTCGTTAAAGACCTCATAGGAAATGCCGTCAATTGGGAAACGCGGTGTTTCAGTGGTGACGAAATTCGAACGGGCAACGGGCAGTCCAAAACCGGTATCAACCCGGGACCCAATGGAGAAGACAACTGTTTCAGCCGGCACTGTTTCCATCTCCCCAGTACCCACAGGTAGGATGCGGTCACCCTTTTGAATCAATTGATTGCGTTCAAATTGAATCGCCTTAAGCCTGCCGTTCTCATCCCCAATGAGCGCCCTGGGTGACAGCAAAAACCGCATTTGAAAATTTAATTTTGAATGACAGTCTTCTGCCCGGTCACGTGCCTTTTCTAATAATGCATAAAAGTGGTCAACATCCTCACCGATTTTTTCAAGTTCAGGGTAGGCGGCGTCAACTGCTTCTCTGATCGCTGCTAAATCCAAGCATTCTGCCACCGGCTCGAGTGATTTGTTATCAAACTTTACATGGCTAGGTCCACGCCGTGCATACGCTGTCACCCTGAATTCCTGACCCAATTGCTTGAAATAATGAATGATGTCAAGCATGACATTGCCCACACCGATCACAGCAATCTCAGATCCAAAGTACAGCGTTTTATCAGCATACCTGGGCAGGCGATTGTAATGAAAAACAATATCATTGGCATGATACACACCGTTTAGGTCCGCGCCAGGAAGATCTAAACTCGTGTTCACCTGTGCCCCCGTTGTCACCATAAAAGCGTCAAATCCGGCCTCTCGCAGTTGGTCCACGCGAATGTCACCAGACTGACCGACGTTCACATTCCCAAAATAATGCACATTCGGCATTTCGAGAATACGTTTAAATTGCGATATTAAGCCCTGGCGTAATTTATGCTTGCTTGGATAGATGCCATATTCAAC
>LDZU01004547.1_pt1 | contig 10757 bp, 10 predicted proteins | sample 615531 | NCBI WGS metagenome assembly LDZU01 (sample SAMN03408293, study PRJNA278302) | terrestrial metagenome | isolation source: oil reservoir sample SB2 | place: USA: Alaska, North Slope, Schrader Bluff formation | collected 2011-09 | reverse complement strand
CGCGGTGTTTCCCATCATAATTTCTGAACCGCTATTTGGAGACAAGAGCATCTCACCCATTTTCTTCATAAGATCCCACCTCTCGACAAGATTGTCGCCTATCAGTCAAAACTTACTTCCCAGACTATTTCTGCCACGCTGGAAACGGTTTTGTATACTGAACAGTATTTTGTTGCAAGCTCAAAAGACTTCTCAACCGAACTTCTGTGAGATAGATCTACTCCCTTGATCCCGACCTTTATCTCGCATAGTTTGAGAGTGGTGGGGACTTGTTCTCTCTTTTCTCCACTTACTTCAATATCTGCAGCAGTGAAGGCAATTCTCTTTTTGTCTAGAATACCAAGGAATGTAGCATGTAAGCACGATACCAAACTCATTAGCAGCAGGTCGTAAGGTGCCGCACCATCTGAACCGATTTTCACTTTGTAGTCGGAATCCGTTATTCCTGTCCCAGTGAAGCCTTCCGTGAACTCAACCTTCACATGAACTTTGCTTCCCATTTCGTACCTCCTTTGGTTGAGATGAACTACATTGAGTAAACCAACATCGTCCAAAACAGCTGTCAAATAGAAAAGACCACAAGAGAAGAGATACAGTTGATATCTATTTCAGATGGCCTAACCGCACTGCGAGCGAATTGCTTAATGATAATCAATCTTAGCATTCAGCTGTCCAGAAGAAGTTGTACACTGGCTAACCTAACGCAATGCTCGAAGTCAAAGGTAAAATACTCTCTGGGAGGTGCCTTATAAGTCTCGGTGCGCTGTTCAATTCATATCTATATCATGGCAATTCTCTGAAGAAGCGCTTCTTTGAGTGGTGGTATTTCAAGTTTGTTGACAAGAGAAAGGAAAAGTCGTTTGCAGTAATTCCTGGCGTCTCAACGGGTTCCTCAAAAAACGAGTCGCATTCTTTTATCCAGTTCCCTTCAGGCAACAGAAATGAATCAGGAAATTTCACTTATCCCTTCATGGATTTTCATTCCGACACAAAGCGATTCGCCGTCGAAATCGGAGATAACTACTTTTCGGCAGAAAGAGGGAGTCTCAGTATGAAGTATGAGAAAGTCAAGATCGCTGGAGAGATCAAGATAGTACACCCTTACCTCTGGCCCGTCAGATTCTACTCCCCGGGAATTATGGGGCCGTTTTCATTTGTGCCTTTCATGGAGTGCTATCACGGTGTGTGAGCATGGACCATTCTCTAGATGGAGAAGTTGAAGTGAATGGAGAAGATATAGATCTAAATGGAGGAAGGGGTTATATAGAGAAGGATTGGGGAAGATCCTTTCCAGAAGCCTGGGTCTGGATGCAGAGCAGCAACTTCGATCATGCCGGGACGTCGTTTATGTTATCGATAGCAACGATTCCTTGGTTGGGTAAAAGTTTTACTGGTTGTCTGTGTGCCTTTCTTTGTAAAGGAGAACTTCACAGATTCACTACCTATAAGGGAGTAAGAATCAAAAGAGTTGATACATCTGTAGATAGGATTGCAGTTGAATTGAAGCAGCGAGAATTTACGATACATGTGGATGCCAGAAAAACTTCTGGTGCGCAGCTTATTTCGCCGGTACAGGGCAGCATGAGTGGCAAGATCGACGAGTCGCTGACATCCGAGATTCGCCTGAAAGTAAACGAAGGCAGCACACTTCTCTTTGAAGGTACCGGGACCAATTCTGGACTGGAAGCTGTAGGGAAACTGAAGCTAAAGGATTAGTTTACAGGAAGAAACAGCCGTTTTGCTTGATTTGAAGACGGTTCTCAGACTAAGATTTGACTTTGTCGATGCCAGAAATTATCTACGAAAAGTACGACCCACTTCAAAGATGAAGGGCTTCCTTTTTTAAAGGATGCCCTTCTTTAGACAAGCTTTGCCACAAAGCTTTACACGATTGACTCTAGCCACTTCTTTTCAGCACACCTTTTCTCTTCGCCCATGATTCCATTCTTCTGAAGAAGAGAAGACCTGACGGCAGGAGAAGAGCACCTAGAAAGATTAAGGGCCAAACATCATTACTCATCTCGAGCATGGTTTTACCTTCAAGAATCGATGCACGCATGCCTCTCAGCGCGTAAGTAGCGGGAGATAGCTTTCCGACCTGCTGCATCCAAACTGGCAGAACGTCGATTTCATAGTAGACTCCCGAGAACATCAGAAGCAAGGCTTGAAAAATGTGCACAACCTGCACTCCCTTTTCCGGAGAAATCAACGGCAATACTGCAGCAACTATTCCCAATCCCACAAATGAGAAGCTTGATACTGCAAGAATTCCAGCTGCTGACAGGAGATTGGCACTACTCAGATCCAGATCAAAGAAGACCGAGACAACGAGCAGAATGAGTCCACTTCTCAGTATTCCATAGAGAATGGCATAGCCGCAAGTACTTAGTAGATGTGTTGCCCTCCTAACAGGTGCCATAAAAGTGTACTCGATTGTCTCTTCCCATCTTTCCCAGGCGACGGTTTCTGCCACTATTTCGAAGAGAATGGAGAGATATCCCCAGAGTATGGAACCAAGTAACATATAGAGGATCAAATAGCTCGTGTTAAGCTCAATTCCCGAAAACGACTCAACTCCTTTTCCGATGAAGCCCATAGTCACGGAGTTTGCAATAGTGTAGACAAAGAAAACAACTTCCCATTTCCAGTACCTCTTAGTGAAGTTAAAATTGCGCTCGATAAAGGCCCAGGAGGCGCGAAGCTCTTGGGCGAGTGCCTTTCCACTCATTCCGATTCTACCTCCTGATATTCGGCCTCCTCGATACTCATACCGGTAAACTCCAGAAATACATCTTCAAAGCTTGGATTATCGACCTTTCCAAGAAGCTGTTTTTTCAATTCGGCCGGTCGCCCCGAAGCAACGATTCTTCCAAGATGAATGATAGCCACGTAATCGCAAAGTTTCTCAGCTTCATCCATGTCGTGTGTTGTGAGAAGCATAGTAGTATTCATTGTTTGTTTGACATCTCTAATCAGATTCTGCACATCTCTCTTTGCTCTGGGATCGAGGCCTGTGGTTGGCTCGTCAAGCAAGAGCATTTTGGGATCTGTCATAAAGGCTCTCACGATTGCCACCTTCTGCTGCATCCCTCTCGAGAAATCTTCGAGCGGATCCTTGAGCCTCTTGAGATCCAGGCCGAATTTCTCGGACAGACAGTTTATCTTCTTCAAAGCTTCACGTCTCGGTATTCCGTAAAGGCCTGCAGAAAAACTGAGGTTCTCTACGGCTGAAAGCTTTCTAAAGAAGCTGGCCTCTACTGAGACCCTGTTTATCATTCTCTGAATGGCCACGGAATCGCCGACCGAATCGAATCCGAAAATGGATATACTTCCCCTATCGGGTATCAGAAGAGTGGAGGCGATTCTAATGAAGGTGGACTTTCCCGAACCGTTGGGGCCGAGAAGACCGTATATCTCTCCTTCCTTTATTCTCAAATTGACTCCCTTTAGTGCTCTTACTTCCTTTCGATTCTTCTTGAAAGTCTTAACAATATTATTGGCAAGCAAAGCGTCTGCCATTTTCTCACCTTCTTAAAGATAATGAGGTTTGCTGAATTTGCTCTCAATTTCCACTTTCTGTCTTTCAACTAGTCCATCTATAAAAACGTTCTTTGAACCTCGTAATCTCTTCATTATATGATTCTCCTCCTGTAAGATACTTCAATTCGGGAAGTCCATGAAACTTTCCGGTCTGTATATGACGGGTGGAAGTGCTGCGACGTCGCTTTCTCTCTTTTTTCTCGGTGAACTTATTACTATCAACATATTTACCCCCTTGATCTTCCGGAGAACATGGCCCCTTATAATGATCGAGCCTTCCAGTGGTTGTTGCGCCTAGTTCCCCTCTCTTTCGGTGTCTCTAACTCTTCTCTTTGATTTCCCGTATTCCTTTCATCAGAAACTCTTTCAAGCATTCTGCTCACCTCCCAACAGCCAAAAAAAAGGACCGTGGCTTCTACTCGCCACGGTCCTTCATACTTCCTTATCGTTATACGATCTTATACCTCACACGACGGAAGAAGGCGTGGCACAGTACGGCATCACCGGATACCCGGTTAAGGGAAACGGTTGCCGGAACTCTCATTCTAATGGTCATAAAACTATGCCTCCTTCCAAATAAGTCTCTATCGCTGAGAAATTATAGCACAGTGAATAAGCAATTCAAAGCAATTTGTCTAAGATTTTCTAAAATCAATCTTAATTGTGACAACCTTATTTTGTCATATGCTTAATAATTGTAGATTAGAGCAGCGAATCGTGAATCCTAGAAAGGTGGAAAACTTCGTGGACTCAAAAGGTACTTCGGTTCTTCCGGAACGACTGCGAACGAAAAGGGATAAGGGAAGATCCTTATCTGAACAGCCGGTAGATAAGTTCGCTGTTGTGATCTATTACATCGTCAGTAAAAGGATCCCCGGGGAACAGGAAAACCCTGCCCTGTCCGTATTCATGATCTATTGACTCTCCTTGCAAATCTGATAGTCCATCGAATAGAATTCCATCAAGTTCAGTTTCTTCGCCTGTTATTGTAGCCTCGTACCTGTTAGAAATACCCATTTCTTCGATAAGCTTGTTGTATGTGGCTAAAACATCACTGCTGATTTCATCACCGCTCCCAGTTATGATGAGTGTTCCCCCGTTCAAAACAAACTGCTTAATTATCTCAGCCTGTTGCGGCATGAGCATCTTCAGTCGTTCAAAACTTCCGCCAGCTCCGGGCAGTGGAATTATGAGAACATCGATTGTATTCAGTTCACCTTCCTTAAAAATCCTGTCGGCAGTCGAATACTTGTGACCATTTTCCTCAAGAAGCGCTTCGAATTTGCCTCTTCTATCGCTGGCATAGTTGACGTGACTCCTATCGAGCAAAACATTCAATGAATCTTTGCTCCTTATGTTAAGTTTGATGCTTGAGTATGGGACTGAATCAAGAAAGAAGGAGATGACTCCATCGTGCGCTTCTACTGTGCGCTGCAGATTCACAATCTTAGATTCGAATTTCTCCAGCATGACTGTCTCACTATATATTTCACCGCTGAGATTGGTTATTTGAATCATTGAGGAAGCTTCTTCGGTTGAAAGATTCGAGATCTGGAAAGAGAGTGTGAGGTTTTCACCGGGCTTAACGCTCTCAGGATACGCGCTGGGATTGTAGAGGTGCACAGGGTTTGATCTTTGAAACCAAATGGGTGAAGATACCGCTTCCTCGCCGTCGCTTCCCTTTACGTAAATGAAGAAATACTGGAACCCGGTTTCAATGTTCGCTCTGATGCTGAGATCTAACTCATGACTGTCGACCAGGAACTGCGCAAATAGACCATCCCGAGAAAAAATCTTCACTGTCTCCAGAGGATCGTAAGCAGTGTCTTCGATTAGAATTCTCAGCTCCACTTGATCGACGTCATAAACAACATCTCCCATGAACGCTTCTTCGGTAGAAAAGTGAATCTTAATGTTCTTATCTTCAGTTGCATATGTTCTTCTTTTCATAAATGCTTCCAGTATGGTTTCTTCGCTTAGATCAGTAGCATAAACGGCTGTTCTTGAATCGTTTGCTCCTCCCCAGTTGGGTTTGTGGTTGTCCTGACCGAGAGTCGCACCAATGTGCCATCCCTTTCCGAGTGCATCAATATAGGCTGAGAACATCTCATCGTTAATTGTGTCGTTTTCCCACCAGTTTCCATTGCCAACTTCAATCAGATTCATACAGAGATCTGCTTCAGGAGAATACTGGAACTCCTTGAAATTGTCTCCGAAATCTCTCACCGGATGGTTGAACTGGCCGACTGCACCGCGCTCTATTATCCAGTCATACAGATCCCAGAGATCAGACTTAACTCTATCGGTCCAGTCACTTGTGCCGTACACGTTTATGTGTCCGGTACCGGTTGCTGTCCACTCAAAACCCGCGAATGCAGCAAAGAGCTGAGATGAGGCTTCCTTCGCAGCCTCTATTGTTGCGGCTAACTTGTCCCTCCCGTCCGGGAGCTTCTGGGCAAAATAGTAGGCATGATCGGTAACTGCAAGGAAGTCAAGATTGGGTACTTCTCTGGCGAATGAGTAGGCTTCTTCCGGGAAACCCGTGCCGTCTGAGTAAGAAGTGTGAGAATGAGGATTTCCAAAGTAGAGATTGAGTTCGTTGCCCATCAAGGCAATCGATGCCAAAATGAGCAACACAATAATGGCAAAGCTTTTCATCAAATCACCCTTTCCTTATTCTCATATTTGTAAGAACCGAATTTTGAGACATTGACAAAAAGATTTGATCGATCCAAATAGCCTTAATGCGATTATCCAGTTCTTCCTTTAGTCGCATTTTTTACGTTCACCCAGGTAGAGTCTGCTCTGGAACATCTTCGAGAAGTCCGTCCACTTGCTTTCGTTTGAAGTCATCAAGGCATGGGTTTCAAAATTGTCAAGCCTTGAGTCCAGATTGTCACAGAGCCAGATTATTATTGATTCACGGGTCTTCGGCGTTACAGGTGAACCGAACTGTACTTCTCCATGATGACTGAGCACTATGTGAATCAACTTCCTTCTGGTTTCTTCTGGAAAGCCTTCGATACTGGAAATTTCCAAATCAATCAGTCTTGCTCCAATGGAGATATGTTCCTCCAGGTAACCGTCATCGGAGTAATCAAACTCGAAAGCTTCAGTGGTATAAGTTTTTACCTTTCCAATGTCGTGAAATAGTCCACCAATGACAACGAGGTCTCTGTCGATGTTTGCTCTGGAATCTGATACCTCTGTCAATGCAAGTGCATATCTGACCACAGAGAGGCTATGTTCTGCAAGACCACCGATTCTGGCATGATGATACATCTTTGCCGCAGGAGCTTCGAAGAAGCCCGGGCAGACCCCGTCATCCGAAATGAGCTCTATTGAGAAGATCCTTCTGATTTTGATACTTAATCCGAATCTATCATCTACTAGATAGTCCGCAAGAGCCACAGTACCGGCAACCGGTTCCAGGCACCCCGATTCACTAATCCATGCTTTTGCTTCCTTCCTATTTTTGTAGTCTCCAACCATACAATCATAGTAAGGGCCCCTGCTCCCCTCGACCTTTTTGGCACCAAATACGAAAAAAAAGCCTTGCTTTGAATTGACGAAATTCTCAAACCTGTCAGAAGAAGCATCATACTCCCTTAGGATTTCGGAAAGGATCGGATAACTGCCACTCTTCCCTTCAATCATTGTAATTCTCCTCACTGAAGGTTATTGAAGTCTTTTTAGTCGAGTATCGTAATAGAGAGACCTACTCCCCATTCCTTCTTGAGGCAGACTTCATAAGCAATTTTATCATTATGAAGAAAGCGATCGTAGCCAGAAATGTTGTTGGATAACCTTCAAGAAAAATCATGATACTCTTCGAAACGGCTTCGCTCATCGTTCAAGCTCCTTTCATTCATAGAAAGAGTGCGAGTACTATACTGCCAGCCAGAACAGAACCTATCTGTCCGGCAACGTTTGCGCCAGTTGCATACATTATCAGGAAGTTATTTGGATCTTCTTCAAGCCCCATCCTGTGAACAACCCTGGCGGACATCGGAAAGGCAGATATTCCCGCTGCACCTATCATGGGATTTATCTTCTGTTTTCTGAAGAGGTTGAATGTTTTTGCAAAGAGGATTCCACCCATGGTATCGAGTATAAAAGCAACGAGTCCCATGAGAAGGATCAGCAGGGTACTTTGATTTAGAAACGCGCTTGCCGTCATCGTTGAACCAATAGCGATCCCCAAAAAGAGAGTGATAATGTTGGAAAGCTCATTCTGGGCAGCATTACTAAGTTTGTTCAGGACTCCTGATTCTCTTATCAAATTTCCGAACATGAGCATTCCGATCAATGCAACACTTACCGGAGCAATAATTCCGGCCAGAAGGGTAACGAGTATTGGGAAGAGTATCCTAACATACTTGGGAACTTTCTCGGTTCTGTTATCCATTCTGATCCTTCTCTCTTCTTTCGTAGTAAGCAACTTGATGATAGGTGGCTGAACTACAGGCACTAGAGCCATGTATGAGTATGCGGCGACTGAAATCGGGCCAAGCATATGTATGGCAAGTCTACTTGCAACATATATGGATGTAGGGCCGTCCGCAGTGCCAATGATACCGATGGATATCGCTTCTTTGATGTCGAATCCAAGTAGGGCTGCTACGATTATCGTGAGAAAGATCCCCAGCTGTGCCGCTGCTCCATAAAAGAACATCACAGGCTTTTGCAGGAGAGGTCCGAAATCGATCATCGCTCCTATTCCAATGAAGATTAGAGCAGGAAAGAGTTCATTTGCTATGCCGGCTTCATAGAGAATTGTGAGCACACCGTGCTCTCCGATGGCCGAGGATCCCGGAATATTCGTGAGAATTGCCCCGAAGCCTATCGGCAGAAGTAACATCGGTTCATATTGTTTCTTTATCGCCAGGAAGATCAGAACTCCACCTATTGCAAACATAATGAGATTTCCCGCGGGGACCAAAAAATTCGATAGCAAATTCATCAATGCTGCCTCCCAGATTTGAAGTCATCTCTCGAGCGCGGAGAATCAAAAAACACTACGGATTCAGAACCGCTTCATCACATACAATATTAATACAATCCGTATCCCTTTTGATCAGAACAAAAGGGTTTTGGGGGTTTTCTTTCAAGACTTTCCAGCTCAACTTGATAACTCCAATGGTATGGTAGGATTTGTCTGTTGAGATGAACTGAGGAGGGAAATACCTTGGCAGCGGGTTTCCCTGACGACTTTCTATGGGGTGTTGCAGCGGCAGGTTATCAGATAGAAGGAGCCGATCTTGAAGAAGGTAAAGGTCCTTCAATGTGGGACGTTTCAGAGAGAGCGTAAAAGATGGCCTGATCGGTCTTGCGAATGTTTCCACTTTTGATGGGAATCATATCGACGCCGTTTGATTTCTGGGGAGTGAATTATTGCACAAGAAACCTCGTTAGAAGAGAAGAATCAAGCATGCTTGGCAGCGAAGTCGCTCAATGAGAACTACAGAAGAGCGAGATGAGTTGGGAGATCTACCCGGAGGGCCTTGAAGCTTTTCTCTTCAGGACCTACAAAGAGTTTGGCAAGAAACCGATATACGTTACCGAGAAGGGTATTGCGGGTAAAGATACATTGTTGTATGGCTCCGTTGATGATTATTGTAGAATTGAGTATCTGAGACAGCATTTTTCCGCTGCTCTTAATGCAATAAAAGGAGGGGTGAATTTAAAAGGTTACTTTGTCTGGACTTTGATGGATAATTTTGAATGGGCGCGTGGTTATTCTAAGAGAGTTGGCCTGGTGTTTGTGGATTATAATAATAATGATCTGAAAAGCATCCCAAAGACGAGTTTTGAATACTACAGGGATTTCATTAAAACGTGGTGAAGCGTGCTGCACATGAATGGTAATTAGTGTTGGGTTGTTCAATATGTTGGCCATAGGAAGCCTTTCTAAACAGATTGGCGAGAACAGCGGTCTTGTGAAAGCAAAGAGAGACCTTTTTTGACAGGGGGTTTGCCAAATGATTGGAGTCATAGTGGATTCAGGATGTGATCTTCCTGATTCGATGAAAGAAAGAGATAACGTTAGAGTCATTCCACTGAAGATAATTCTCGATGGTAAGGAATATAGAGACAACATTGATATCACTACTTCAGATCTTCTTCGGTACATGGAAGACAAATTTCCAAAGACATCGCTTCCAAGACAGTCGGAAATCGGGGAGGCTTTTGACAGCCTTTACGAGAAGGGATTCAGGGAGTTCCTTTATATTGGAATATCTAGCGGTCTAAGCGGGACTCTGGGGCAAGTGAAGACTTTTGTCAGAGACTTCTCCGAAAAGCATTCCGATGTGAATGTCGAGGTAGTAGACTCAAAGAACATTTCGATTGGTTCAGGACTGCTTGCTATGAAGGGGATTGATCTGATCCGGCGAGGGTTGGCCTTTGAAGAGGTAGTGAGCGAGATCCGCGATTCTGTGAGTAAATCCAAGGTCTTCTTCTGCATACCTGTCCTAAAGTTTCTTAAGGCTGGAGGACGAATTGGAAAGGTTACCGCAACAATCGGGGATTTTCTCGATCTGAAGCCTGTAATAACCGTTGGCGAAGATGGGGTCTATCACAGCGTTTCAAAAGAAAGAGGCATGAAGAGAGCCGTTAAAGCTTCGGTGAATAAACTCTTGCATTTCATTGAGGGCAAAAAATTGCTGAACATTGCCGCTTATACATCGGACAAAAGTGAGAAGACTAGAGAGTTTTTCAAGATGGCTGTAGACGAGATTGAGGCAGCAGGAATAAGTGAAATAATCACGGGTCAGATCTCCCAATCACTTGTTTGTCACACAGGCCCCGGCTTAATTGGTGTTGCCGCAATCTTTGAGTAAAAAAAAAGCCGCCAGTGTGGCGGCTTAAATCGGGATATTCCAGGGGGTTTCAACATGCCTGTCCTTCATCCATACTTGGGGGGTGATGGGGACTTGCATATTGGTCTCATGTACTTTGCCTTTTTTAATGACCGTTCGAGCTTTTGGGGTTTCAAGGGTTACTTATCTATTTGATTTAATTCTACCCAAAGAAGTCGGGTTTGTCAATATAGTAGAGCAGGATTATCGGCTTTTATTTGTAAACATTTTGTTAACTTGAAATCCTGCTGATTCCGAAACTGATTCTTGCCAAATGAAACCTTTTCTGGTGAACGGTTTTGTTTGAAACTTTGCAAATGGAAAATACCTGTTCCAACATACTCATAGCCGTAGATG
>LDZU01008381.1_pt1 | contig 10797 bp, 8 predicted proteins | sample 615531 | NCBI WGS metagenome assembly LDZU01 (sample SAMN03408293, study PRJNA278302) | terrestrial metagenome | isolation source: oil reservoir sample SB2 | place: USA: Alaska, North Slope, Schrader Bluff formation | collected 2011-09 | reverse complement strand
AACCATTCCTTTATCCGCAATATCAGCAGATAATTCTGGAGGTGTTCTTTCTAAAACCATCCTAATAGCATCTAATATTGCCTCTAAACTTTTAGAAATTGCCTCCAATACTTCAGAAGAACCAACTTCAATAGTTTTTGGTAATCCGGAAAGCAAATCCCTTCCTCTAATCTCGGCATACATTTCGTTTTCTGGCTCCATGGCAGTCCCAATTTCTATTTTTAAATTTTCAGCTGTTTTTTCGCCAATCATTAAATTATATTTACTTTTTATATATTTTATAATATCCTCATCAAGATTATTGCCAGCTATTCGTAATGACTCGCTTTCTACAATTCCTCCTAAAGAAATGACTGCAATGTCTGTAGTTCCACCTCCTACATCTACCACCATATTACCATAAGGTTCACTGATATCTAAACCGGCACCGATTGCGGCAGCAATAGATTCTTCTACCAGATAGGCCTTCTTGGCACCCGCCTGAACAGCAGCCTCCAAAGCCGCTCTTTTTTCTACTTCAGTACCTCCCGCCGGGACACAAATTACCACCTGTGGTCGAAATAATTTTGAATTAGAAGACACCTTTTTTATAAAATAGGTTAACATCTTTTCAGTTACTTCATAATCAGCAATTACTCCTGCTTTCAAAGGTTCCAGGGCTATAATATTCCCGGGAGTTTTACCTAACATTTCTTTGGCTTCTTTCCCCACTGCAAACACTTTCCCGGTATCACGATATATTGATACAACAGAAGGTTCCTGTAGTACAATTCCTTTGCCTTTTTGAAAAATTAATACACTAACTGTTCCTAAATCTATTCCTAAACTTTTATCCATTCCCAGCATATGGAAAGTTACCTCCTATTAATCTTCTATTGCCTAATTAATTACACTTATAAAAAATAATAAAATCTTATATCTCAAGATATTCAGGGGACTCTGTCACCTGAAACCCCTCAAATTAGTATACCGTATTACGTATTACGTATATAGTAAATTTAGTTAAAAAATAAAGAAAAATACTTTTTAAAGAAATGCTATCTTGTTTTCCCAACAAGATATTCAAGGGGAATTCTTCCCCTTGATAACCCCTGAATAAGTTTAAGGTAATATTTATCACCCTCACCTTACCTCTCCCTTCTAAGGGAGAGGAATATGGTGCTAGAATATTATATTCTTTAAATTAAGGATAAAGATTTTTAAGAATATCGAAATTGCTAGGCAATTACTATATTCAGGGGAGGTATCCCCTGAAACCCCTCAAAGAAAAGTAATATCTATTTCTAATATTTAGTAGTATATTTGATATCTATTACCTATCTTGTATCGTTTATTTTAGTATATTTAAGAATATCGAAATTACCTTGCAATTCCGATATGTAACGGAGAATTTTTCTCTTTAACCACCCTTGAATTAATTCAAAACCAAGCTTAATAAATATTATTTCTTATTTTATCACAAAATCAGATTATTTATCCTTAATACTTATACCATCTATTCTCTTCTGATATTGGCACCTAAAGCTCTTAACTTTTCTTCCATCTTAACATAACCTCTATCAATATGGTACACTCTACTTATCTCAGTAGTACCTTCTGCTACCAATCCAGCTAAAACCAAAGCTGCTCCACCTCTCAAATCAGAAGCCATAACTGGAGCAGCGCTTAACTTTTTTACACCTTTAATAATACTATTTCTACCTTCTATTTTAATATCTGCCCCCATCCTTCTTAGATCTCCAGCATGGGCAAAGCGACTTTCAAAAACATTTTCGGTGATAACACTGGTACCCTGGGCAATAGTCATTAAAGCCATAAATTGTGCTTGCATGTCGGTGGGAAATCCAGGAAAAGGCATAGTTTTTATATCAACTGATTTAATAACCCCTGAATTAGAAATTATCAAACTATCATTTTCTTTTATATCAACTTTTAAACCAGCTTCTTCTAATTTTACAATGCACGATTTTAAATAATAAGGATTAACATGTTTAATCTCAACATACCCACCAGTAATGGCGGCAGCAACCATATAAGTGCCGGCCTCTATTCTATCAGGTATAATTTGATAGCGTACTCTCCTTAATTTTTTTACCCCATTAATAGTAATAATATCACTACCTAAACCATTTATCTTTGCTCCCATTTTATTCAGGAAATTACCAAGTTCTATTATCTCTGGATCTTTGGCAGCATTCTCAATAACGGTAGTCCCTTCTGCTAAGGAAGCAGCCATCATAATATTTTCAGTAGCACCCAAACTGGGAAAATCAAAATAAATATCATTTCCTTTTAATGTTTTAGCTTCAGCTTTAATATATCCTTTTTCAGTAACAATATTTGCTCCCAGAGCTTGAAAACCTTTCAAATGAAAATCAACCGGTCTAGCACCAATAGCACATCCCCCCGGAAGAGATATCTTTGCCTTTTTTAATCTAGCCAATAAAGGACCCATTACCAAAAAAGATGCCCTCATAGTTTTAACTAATTCATAAGGAGCTTCATAATTATTAAAATCATCGGGATCTAGATAAAGAGTATTTCCATCTTTCCATTCTACCTGAACTCCCAAAGTTTTAATCACTTCAATCATACTATAAACATCTTTTAGTTTAGGAACATTTTCTAAGATACTTACCTCATTAGTTAAAAGACAGGCAGCCATGAGGGATAAGGCAGAATTTTTGGCACCATCAATTAACACTTTTCCTTTCAATGGTATTCCCCCGGTAATAAAAAATCTTTCCGGATTTTGCAATTTTATTCACCACCAATCCTTTTTCCCTAATAATTTAGTCTTAAATTTTGTAATGTCTTACCATAAGGGGGTTTAATTATTCCATATTCGGTGATAATTGCTGTTACATTTTGATTTGGAGTTATATCAAATACTGGATTATATACTTCAACATCATCTGGAGCAATTTTCTTCCCCATAACAGAGGTAACTTCCTTAGCATCTCTTTCTTCAATAGGTATGCCCTTACCATCCTTAATGCTAAAATCAATGGTAGAGAGGGGAGCAGCTACATAAAAAGGAATTTGATGTTCTCTGGCTAGAACAGAAATGCTATATGTTCCTATTTTATTAGCCACATCACCATTGGCAGCTATTCGATCAGCACCAACAATTATTTTTTTGATTCTTTTCTGATACATTAAAAATCCTGCTACAGAATCACAGATTAAAATTACAGGAATATTATCATATTTAAGTTCCCAGGCAGTTAACCGAGCACCCTGTAAAGCAGGTCTTGTTTCATTTACAAAGACTTTAATTTTTTTCTTTTCTTGGAAAACTTTTCGAATAACACCTAAGGCTGTGCCATAAAAAACAGTAGCTAAGGAACCCGCATTACAATGAGTCAAAATAGAATCATCATCTTCAAAAAGAACTGAACCATGTTTACCAATCAAATAATTAGTTTTTATGTCTTGCTCGGCTATTTGTTCTGCTTTTTGCAATATTTCTTCTCGCAAGCTATTTATTGATTTTTTTTGATATTTCTCTACTATGTTCCATATCTCTTCCAACGCCCAATTTAAATTTACTGCAGTTGGCCTAGCACAAGACAACTCTTCTTTAGCTTTTTTCAATTCCTTTATAAAATCAGATAAATTTGTTGCTGTTATATTCTCGGCTGCCAGAGCCATTCCATATGCTCCAGCTACTCCAATAGCAGGAGCACCCCTGATAACCATAGTTCTAATTGCCTCAATTATTTCTTGGTGACTGATGCAGGTTAACAATTCTAATTTATGAGGCAACTTTCTCTGATCAATCATTATTACTCTATTATCTTTCCATTCTATTGTTCTTCTCATCCCTACCATAATAATTATCCCAATATTTTTATATTTTTTATTCAAAGTTTAACTTGTTAGTTATTATTATATTATTTTACTTAAGCAAACAAATTGATAATTCCCAAATTTGCCCCGGTAACAATTAAACCGGCTACAGCAACACCTGCTATCATCATAGGAAAAGCAAACCAAAAACGGATACCAAATATAAAAGCTACTACTGAAGCAGTCCAAACTCCTGATCCTGGAAGAGGTATAGAAACAAATAAAAATAAGAATAATGCACCATATTTTTCATATCTTCTTTCATACCTTCTAGTTCTTTTGAATAGCCAGCTAAAAAATAAATCAAAAATAGACCATCTTCTCAAAAAATTCGAAAATGGTTTTAGATATATTAATAAAAAAAATGCTGGAATAATATTTCCCAATACTGCAAACAGGTAAGTAGGCAATACTGGTAAATGATATAAACTTATACCAACAGGTATTGCTCCCCTTAATTCAGTTATGGGAAGTGTAGATAAGATTGCAACTTTTATTAAATTATTTAACAATAGTCTTGATAACCTTTTTTACAATCTGAGACAATAATAGCTCTGACTTAGTTGCTGCATTTAATATTTCTTGAAAATGAATCTTTTCTACCACACCATCGATTGCTAAATCAGTGATACATGAAATCCCTAATACTCTCATCCCCATATGATTAGCAGCAATTACTTCCGGAATAGTAGACATACCGACCGCATCAGCACCTATCTTAATCAGCATTCTATATTCTGCAGGAGTTTCTAGCATAGGGCCACTTAATCCAGCATAGATTCCCTTATGCAATTTTATACCTTCTTCCAGTGCTACTTTTTCTGCCAGGGAAATTAATTCCCTATCATAGGCTTCAGACATATCGGGAAAACGAGGTCCTAATTCCTCTTCATTTATTCCAAGCAAAGGATTATCACCCATTAAATTAATATGGTCATAAATAAGCATCAAATCTCCTCTTTTAAAAAAACGATTCATCCCTCCTGCGGCATTAGAAATGATAATTAGATCAGCCCCTAATTTTTTCATAACCCTTACCGGAAATACAACTTCTTGCATGCTATACCCTTCATAATAATGAAATCTACCTTGCATCGCCACTACTGGCTTACCTTCTAATTTACCTATAACCAGATTTCCACTATGTCCAGGCACAGTAGAAACAGGAAAATTATTTATTTTATTATAGGGGATTACTGTACTTTCTTCGATATCTTCCGCAAGTCTACCCAATCCAGTACCCAAAATGATAGCAATTTCAGGTCTAGTTTGACAATGTTTTTTAATAGCTGCAATGCTCTCTTTAACTTTTTCCATAATATTTTCCATCAAACTCTCTCTCCTTTACGTTTATTTATTTTAGCATTATTTTAAATAATCAAAGTTATACTCTGGGAAATGCTTTAAAATACTCTTCTTTAATCCATTTTCTACTAACATGAGTATATATTTGGGTAGTGGAAATATCTGAGTGTCCCAACATCTCCTGAACAGTTCTTAAGTCAGCTCCATTTTCAATCAAATGAGTTGCTAAAGTATGTCTTAAGGTATGTGGTGTTACTTTCTTCTTAATTCCTGATTTTTGGGCATAATTTTTTATTAAATAAAAGATAGCCTGTCTGGTAATTGGTTGTCCAAGATTATTTAAAAATAATATATTTTCATCTTCCATCTTTACTAATTTGGGCCTAACTAATCTAAGATAATCAAGCAAAGCATGATGAGCTCTGTCAGTAAAGGGAATCCATCTTTCCTTATTTCCCTTGCCAGTGCACTTCAGTAGCTGGTGATCTAAATTGATATCATTTCTTTTTAAACTAATCAACTCAGTAACTCTCATTCCCGTTGCGTATAATAGTTCAATAATAGCCTGATCTCTCTTTCCTAATAAACCTTTAAAATTATCGGGAGTTAGAAGTCTATCTAATTCTTTTAAATTTAATACTTCAGGTAGTCTCTTTTCTAATCTAGGAAATTCAATAAAACGAGTCAGGTCATTTTGAATAAATCCTTCAGTAAACAAAAAACGATAAAACATTTTTAGGGCTACTAAATTTCGAAAGATAGAATTTATTCCTAAATTAATCTTATTTAAATAATGATAATATTGAGAAAGGGTTTCTCTATCAACCGTTTGAAAAGTAAGTTTTTTTTTCGTGATTACAAAATCATAGTATTTTAGTAAATCATAGCGATAGGATATTACAGTATTAGAGGCTAATCCTCTTTCTAAAGTTAAATACTCTAAAAAATATTCTATTAATTCTTTTTGTTGATTTATATTAGAATTCATAAAAATTATTTAGTAGTAATTAATTTCCGTATCAGGATGTATTACTTGAATCCATACATTCCCAGGTTGTACTGCTAATCGATTCCCGTCTTTATTAAAAAAGTAGGTTTTAGATTCTAATGTTTCTTTTGACCAGGTAATTTCTTCTGATCTCCCATTAAAAATAATCAATCCAGTTCCCTTGCCAATAAAATCAATGGCCAATCTTCCTTCATCATCTAATATCTTTTTATTGTTATGTTGAATAATGAGATTTTTTACTTGCAACTGTCTACCAGTTTCTGCATCTAGATGCGGCTCTCCATTTATAAAACGTGCATACCTTTGTGATTCAGGAATATATTGATAGGTTACCGTATAGTTATTATTATACTTTATATCTATCTTCTTAATTTCTCTCCCCGTAAGTAATTCATTTTGGTCAGTCTCAAACCGATAATCTCCTTTATTAACCATTTCAATATAACCTAATCTTTTTGCTTCATCTCTTAATTTTTGAATTGAAGTATAAAGATTATGAGGGGGTTTTCGTTCCGGAACCCGCCAAAAAGGTTGGAAGTGTACTAATTCATTGATTTCATCTATTCTTTCTTTTCTAATAAATATGGCTGCATCAGGACTCTCTCCTACATGAACATAAATAGCATTATGTTCTAAAGTCTTAGTAATAAAGTAAGGTCTGGCACTACGAACAGGTCCAACTTTTTCTGCTTCCTGACTGGCAAAAATGGCTAAAAAGCGAGTTATTCCGCCTTCTGCAAGAACTTCATATACAATATCTGCTTTATCTAATCCGCTTTGTGGTCGTGAATCCCGTGCATTATCAATCATTATAGCTAAGGGTCGATTTCCAAAGGGTGACTCTTTCTCTTTTATTTTAGGTAAAGTACTTATTTCACCAGGCGTTACCACTGTACCATAAGTTGATTCAATACGTTCCCTGCCTTCCAACCCTAATCTTGCTTGAATTTCAAATTCTCCTCTTTCTAATACCTCCCCTTCTATCTCTTTTCGACTGGAAATACTAGGAGTTAGTGCTTTTGTAGCTATTTGAATATCATGTCTTGGTGATACTTCTTCCTCGGTTGGCGCTACTTCTTCTCTGGCCGGTATCTCAATTTCAGGCATTTTTACTTCTATTCTGGGATTACTTTCTGCTTTAGCTTCTTCCATCTCTATCACAGGTTTAGTTTCTACTTCCTGAATTCTAGCTGGCTCTGGTAATACAGGTTCTGCTTTCGGCCTTACACTTATCTCAGCTATAGGCTCTTCTTTAGTAATTTCTGGTTTTATGGTAGTAGGATTTTTCATAGAGGGTAGTTCCACTAAAGTAACCATAATCATTTCTTCTTCTTTTATCTCTGGTATTTTCAAAAAATCAAAAGAGATAAAATTATTAAAAGCAAAAATAAATATGATATTCAAAATAAGTGAAATTAAAAATGATCGTCCTAAAAAATTTTTAGAATGTATTTTCCTTCTTTGTGCTCTATATCCCATCGTTTTAATTATTTACCTTTTATTTTTATCATAAATATATAGTTATTTATTTCTTGCCAATAAATACTTTTTTATATAAACCAATTAAATTTATAACTTCAGTTAGTCTTGCCTCGGTTTCGTAGCTATGGCTATTCTTTCTGCTCCACCTTTCTTAATAAGATCCATAATTCGAACAACTTTTCCATGAGTAACATTTTGATCGGCTTCTAAAACAACTAAAGAATTAGGATTGTTATCTAATTCATTTTTTACCTTCTCAGATAATTGATTAGGATCAACCAAACTATTGTTTAGATACAACACATTGTTTTCAGTTACTGTAACTACTATATTTCTTTTTTCATTTACTGCAGCAAAATCTCCACTAGGCAGATCTACTTTAACGCCACTTTCCACATTTATAAAGGTAGTTGTCAGCATAAAAAAAATGAGTAATTGGAAGACTACATCAATTAAAGGAGTCAAATCAAATTTAAGAGATTTACTATTGGGGTGATAAAATTTCATCTACTTTTACCTCTTCCTCATTGATAATTTCACGTTTAGCAGTTAGTAGTTCCAAAATTTCCACACTGATCAATTCCATCTCCTTTATCTGTCTATCCACTCTATGGATAAGATAATTATAAGCAACAATAGTGGGAATGGCTACCGAAAGACCAAAGGCAGTAGTTAATAAAGCCTCAGAGATTGCTCCTGCCAATGCTTCCGGGTTTCCAACACCTAAGGCAGAAATTACCTGGAATCCTTTTATCATTCCAAAAACGGTTCCCAGTAACCCTAATAAAGGAGTAATATTTCCGACAGTAGCCAGTATAGGCAAATTCTTTTCCAGGACAGTTACTTCCTTATTGGCAGTATCCTCAATGGCTTCTTTTATTTCTTCTCGTGAGCTACCATATTTTAATAAAGCAGATAAAATTATCTGAGAGATTGGAGAATAGTTTTTACGACAGGCAGTAATTGCAAAATTAATATTCCCTTTTCTGACCAAATCACTGATTCGATTGCTAAATTTTCGAGTAGAGGTTTTCACACTTTTCAAGTAAAACATTCTTTCAAAAAAGATGGCAATCGCCAATAATGAACAGAAAAATATGGGATACATCAAGAAACCGCCTTTTTGAAATAATTCAAACATTAAATAGTTGCCTCCTCATAATCATATAATATCAATATTTTTAATAACTTTTTTAGTTATCTATTTACTAAAAAACTTTTTAATTAACAATCATCCAATTTATTTTTTCTAGTTTGTACTTTCTAATAGTAATTGTAAATGTTCCCGAGCACTATCAATATAAGAAGTATCTGAACAATTTTGTATAATCATATTGTACTTTTCTTTTGCTTTCTTTATTTCTCCTAATTCTTCCTGACAAATAGCAGTAATATACAAAATATCACACATAAATGTTCCTGAGGAAAAATTATTCAGGTATCTTTCCCCAACTTCTAGGGCTTTATCACATTCCCCCTTTTTAAAGTAACTTAAGCAAAGGCCATATAGAGAACCTGGTAAATATCTACTATCAGGGTACCTTTCCATTAATTTTTCAAAATTGATAATACTATCAATCCATTCTTCTTCTGCTAAATCAATCTGAGCGATAATATATAAAGCTTCTTCTATATATTGACTTCCCGGATAGAATTTTATGAAATCCTGTAATTTAATTCTGGACTCACCATAATTATTTAATAAAAATGGTATCTTGCCTAATAAAAAATTACTTTCCTCCACAAATTGACTTTCGGGATACTTCTCAATAAGCATATTAAATGATTCTATTGCCCTTGTAAAATCACCTTCATTTAAATAGCTCCAACTAATACTGTATTGTACATGTGCTGCCAGAGAATGTGCACCATAATAATTTAGAAAATCTTGATAATATCGAATTGCCTTGATATAATCTCCCTCTTGATAATAGGTCTCACCTAACATATACAAAGCTCTAATAGCAATTTCATCACCGGAAAAATAATCAATAAGTTGGAAATATTCTTCCGCTTTAGGATAATTCCCCAAACGAAAGAAACTAAGTCCCTGCCAATAATTGATTTCTTTCCTAATTTCTTCTGTAATAGTCATATTTTCGATTATTTGAAATGTATGAATTGCTTTTTCAAATTCACCTTTTTCGTAGTAAGATTTAGCCAGGGCAAAATAACCCTCTACCCCAGTAGTTTCATCTGGATACTTTTCAGCCAATTCTTGATAAAGAGAAAATAATTTCTCATCATCATTTATTTTACTCGCCGCATCTATTTTAAGTTCCATTGCTTCTTTATTATCAATATCTTCTAATACCATTAATACATCCTGATATTGACCTAAATAATAGTAACTGTAGGCAAGTTCTATAGTAGCTATTTTGGCCAATTCCCCCTGGGGAAAATCATCTATAACCTTTTTAAAATAGGGAATTGCTCCTTTGTTATCACCTTTTCTAGCATATGCCAGACCCAGATCAAATAATACTCTTTCTAACATAGTATTATCCTTTAGTCCGGTATCCACTAAGGAACGATTAATACTAATTACTCTATCATATTCCTTTTGCTCTAAAAGTACTCTTGCTAAAAGATATAATGCTTCATCTCTAATGGAACTATTTTCCTTTTTAACTAACTCTTCTAAGATTAACTTGGCTTCTTCATAGCTACCTTCCTCAAATAAGATATAACTATGATAATATTGAGTTTCATTAATGAATTCAAAATTAGGTTTGTTAGTTACAATATCGCTAAAAATAATTTTTGCCTTATCATAGTTTCCTTCCCAAAAATAAGACTGCCCTAAGATATAATTAAGCTCATATTTATCAAATTCTAAAGAACTACTTGCTACTAAATCCTCATAAAGACTAATAGTTTGGGCATACTTTTTTTCTTTAAAATATACCCTTCCTAATTTGTAAATACCTTCCTGGTAAAGGGGACTTTTTGGGAAATTATTTACTAATATTTCCAAAACATTTTCCGACTGGGCAAAATCACCCAACAAATAGCTACACCATCCACTTCCTAATAAAGCATTTTCATAGTATTTACTATCCATAAAATTATTTATAATATATTGATAATGTTGATTTGCTTCCTTATATTTTCCTAATTGGTAAAAAGTTTCTGCTATAAGAAATCTG
>LDZU01004243.1_pt1 | contig 10807 bp, 12 predicted proteins | sample 615531 | NCBI WGS metagenome assembly LDZU01 (sample SAMN03408293, study PRJNA278302) | terrestrial metagenome | isolation source: oil reservoir sample SB2 | place: USA: Alaska, North Slope, Schrader Bluff formation | collected 2011-09 | reverse complement strand
AACACTGAGGGTTGGTGAGATACTTGAAAAACAAGAGAATCTCTATCATGCACTGGGTGTGAAGCCGCCAGCCTCGTTATGAGTGGGCGGGAATATAGGAAGTATCATATCAAAGCACTTATCCCTTTTCTTTGGAATAATACTATGGGAGTTAAGATCATTCCATGATATACCTCATAACTGGCGGCGCAGGATTCATCGGCAGTAATTATGTCAATCACTTACTTGCAGAAAACCGGCAGGTGATCATCCTCGATTCCCTTACCTATGCTGGCAATCTGGAGAATATCTCCTCACATCTGAATTATGAGAATATTCTGATACCAACTACCCACAGACGCCTCTCTCCAATCAGTATTGAGGATGAGTCACCTCAAACAATCAGAGTAGAGTATGATAGCAGTACAGAGAAGAATCGCCTTGCCTTCAAGACGAAGGGCTTTCATTCGCGAGCAGTTAATGTTGAATCCATCGCTGATTCTGTGCAAACGTTACTCCAACAACACTCTCTTATCTTTGTCTATGGCAGTATCGTTGATTCGGATCTTGTTTCTGCACTTATGCCGCTCTGTGACATTGTTGTGAACTTTGCCGCAGAGACCCACGTAGACCGCTCTATTCTGAACCCGGATGAGTTTATCAGAACGGATGTCTACGGGACCTATGTCCTCCTTGAGGCAGCCCGGAAGTGTGAAAACCTGAAGAAGTTTGTTCATATCTCAACAGATGAGGTATATGGCGTTGCAACAGGTCACAGCTTTACTGAATCCGATCCCATCAATCCGCGGAACCCATACTCAGCAAGCAAGGCGGCAGCTGATCGGCTTGTCTATGCATATAATCAGACATACAATCTCCCGGTCACCATCGTCCGGCCTTCCAACAACTTTGGTCCCTATCAATATCCTGAGAAGCTGATCCCGGTGATGATCATCAAGGCGTTGCGGGATGAACCTCTGCCGGTCTATGGGGATGGCCGGCAGATCCGCGACTGGCTGTATGTCAACGATACTGTCAGGGCACTGGACTGCATTGTCAGTGAAGGTGGAATTGGCGAGGTCTACAATATTGCAGGCGGGAATGAACGGGAGAATATTGAGGTCGTGCGTTTTATCCTTCAAACACTGAATAAGCCCGAGACACTCATCCAGCATATCAAAGATCGGCCCGGCCATGACAGGCGATATTCTCTTGATGATACGAAGCTCTGTGAAGAGCTTGGGTTCAGGCATTCCGGTAGTTTTGAAGAGAATCTAAAATCCACAATCCAATGGTACCTTGACAATAGGGAATGGTGGCAGCGGATCATCGAATCAGATAGCGATTATACGGAATTCATTCAAGCCTGGTATGGATCAACAGTAAACGCGGGGAAATAGTGATGAAAGGCATCATTCTTTCAGGGGGTAGCGGCTCACGCCTCTATCCAATTACGCTGGCTTTGAGTAAACAACTCATCCCGACTTGCAGTTATGAAGAATATCTCCGCTTTTTATCTTTGAAGAACGAAAGGAGTGTTGAATGATCCTCTGCAAAAATTGTTCCAATCCAATTCAATATAATGGCGAGCAATATCTTTGTTCGTCGTGTGATCTAAACTATCCAATAAATAACGGAATTATTGATTTATCAAAAAATCTGGATGAAAATAAAACATACTATCCAGAGGATTCTTTTGATACACTTTATAAAATTGAAGAAGCCAGTTTCTGGTTTAAAGTAAGAAATACAATTATCAGCCAGACAATTACCCGATATCTGCCTCCTCCTGCAGAGGTTATTGAAGTTGGATGCGGTACAGGCTTTGTTGCTTCAGCAATGCATAAGCTGGGATATACTGTTGATTGTGCCGATCTATTTCCGGAAGCCCTGGCATTTTGCATGAAGAGGAATGCCGGACGTCACTATTTCACCTTAAATCTTGAAGAAAGAATTTTTGTTGAGGAGTATGATGCTGTTTGTGCATTTGATGTCATTGAGCATATTGAAAATGATCTTCTTGCTTTAACGAATATGTACCGTCTCCTGAAAAATGGTGGTTATGCATTTATAACTGTGCCGGCATGTCCATCGCTCTGGAATGCCGGGGATGTGATCTCTGAACATAAGCGGCGGTATACAATGAAGGAATTATCAGATAAAGTCGAGGAAGCGGGGTTCCGAATATCGAAAATGACCTATTTTATGGCGCTACTTTTCCCACTTCTTTATATGAAGAGAAAGATCACTGGAAACTCATTGAATGATGACAGTTGTTTGCAGGATATTAAAGACGATTGCCTCGCACAATTAAATCCAAATCCACTTGTGAACAAGCTTCTCTATACAATCTTTAGCATCGAACCACTACTATTACGACATATGAACCTTCCAATCGGGGGCTCACTGCTCTGTGTGGCACAGAAGAAGGAGAGAACAAAATGAAAGGCATCATTCTTGCAGGTGGGAGCGGCTCACGCCTCTACCCGATCACGCTGGCTCTGAGCAAGCACCTCATTCCAATCTATGACAAGCCAATGATCTATTATCCACTCTCTGTTCTCATGCTCGCAGGGATTCGTGAGATTTTCATCATCTCAACACCGGAACATATCCCACTCTACAAGAAGATTCTGAAGGATGGGCAATGGCTTGGCCTTGAGATATCGTATGCGGTACAGGAACAGCCACGGGGTCTTGCCGATGCATTCCTTGTTGGCGAGGAGTTTATCGGTGGAGAGAAGGTGGCCCTGATCCTCGGGGATAATGTCTTCTATGGCCAGGGGTTCTCCCCGGTGTTAAAGGAAGCAGCAAACCTGAGTGAGGGAGCAGTCATCTTTGGATACTATGTCCAGAACCCGCAGGAGTTTGGTATCGTTGAGTTTGGGGAGGGGGGATCTGTTCTCTCGCTTGAAGAGAAGCCCGAGAAACCCAGATCACATTATGCCATCCCCGGACTCTACTTCTATGATGAGCAGGTGGTTGAGATGGCCCGGAATCTGAATCCATCGACCCGGGGAGAACTAGAGATCACCGACCTGAACCGGGAGTACCTGAAGATGGGAAAATTAAAGGTTAAGGAGCTTGGGAGAGGATTTGCCTGGCTGGATACCGGGACCTATGATGGCCTGCTTGAGGCATCGAACTTCGTGGGAACGATCCAGAAACGGCAGGGTCTCTATATCGCCTGTATAGAGGAGATTGCTTATCACCAAGGGTATATTGATCGTAAACAGCTTCTGAGACTTGGTGAGGGATTGAATAATACAGACTATGGGAGATACCTGCGAAAAGTCGCAGGATGTGAGGATTTCTAACGGAGTATCAAAATGATGATTCCATTTAACAGGCAGGTTCTCATGGGTAATGAACTGGAATATATCCAGGATGCCTATTCTCAGGGTAAAGTATCCGGGGATGGGAAATACACAAAACTTTGTTCTGAATTCATGGAGCGGACGTTCTCAGCAAAGAAGGTGCTACTTACACCTTCCTGTACGCATGCGCTTGAGCTTGCCGCTCTTCTGATTGATATCCAGCCGGGTGATGAGGTGATCATGCCATCATACACCTTTGTTTCAACGGCGAATGCATTTGTGCTGCGGGGTGCCCGCCCGGTCTTCTGTGATATCCGGCCAGATACCCTGAATATCGATGAGGAGAAGATCGAAGCGCTCATCACCGAACGGACAAAGGCGATCGTCCCGGTTCACTATGGCGGGGTCGCCTGCGATATGGATCGGATCATTGAGATTGCAAAAGCGCATGATCTCTATGTCATTGAGGATGCTGCCCAGGCTGTGAATGCCCGCTACAAAGGCAGGTACCTCGGCACCATCGGCCATTTCGGGTGTTACAGTTTCCATGAGACGAAGAACTACTCGATGGGCGAAGGTGGTGCAATTGTCATCAATGATGAGCGGTTCATTGAGCGGGCAGAGATCATCAGAGAGAAGGGAACCAACAGAAGCAAGTTCTTCCGTGGCGAGATCGACAAGTATTCGTGGGTAGATATCGGGTCAAGTTATCTGCCCTCAGATATCTCGGCAGCGGTGCTCTGGGCGCAGCTTGAGAAGCTGGATGAGATCCAGGAGAAACGACTTTCGATCTGGAATGCATACTATGCAGCACTGAAGCCTTATGAAGAAGCGAAAACAATCAGATTACCAATTGTTCCTGATTATGCAGAACATAATGCCCATCTCTTCTATGTTCTCTTTACTGACGAGCAAACACGAGATAAGGCGATGGAAGATCTGAAGAAACAGGGCATACACGCAGTATTTCATTACATTCCCCTCCATTCAGCACCCATGGGGCAACGGTACGGCTATAGTGAAGGGGATCTGCCGGTGACCGAGGATCTGAGCGGGCGGTTGTTGAGGTTGCCGATGTATGCAGGAATGAGAGACGATGAACTGCAGTTCACAGTATCCAGAGTGGGGGATTTGTTGAAGAACCCCTCAGATAACCCCAATAAATCTCTTACTCGCGATCATCACAGGGGACGAATTTCTAAAGGTTTAAGAGATTGAGGCTGTTAATATCCGCCGCGAGACCGGTTCGGATAAAATTTTTTATTAAGGCTGCCATATAAATTATCTGTAGGAGGTAAATGGAGGAGCATGTGGGAAAATGTTTTTGAGGCGATTGGCATCGGTACCGATATAGAAGATGTTCAGCGGTTTGAAAATCTCAGCGACCGGTCATTTGTGGCATTTCTCAAAAAGAATTTCACAAAAAACGAACTGGACTACTGCCTGTCGAAAGACGCCCCCGCACCGCATTTGGCCGCGCGCTATGCCGGAAAAGAGGCCGTGATCAAAGCCCTCTTCAGTTTGAATATCACTCATATCTTCTACCCTGCCATCGAGATAGTAAACAACGAGCGTGGAGTCCCCAATGCCAGAATCAACACAGATGGGAACGAAAAGATACACATAAAACTTAGTCTGTCGCACAGTTCTGGTATGGCACTGGCATTCTGCATCGTTCAACAGGAGGCATAACGTGACATTATTTGACGAAGGTAAAATTAAAAACATCTTTTGTGAAGTCCTTGGACTACCAGCACAGGAGGTAACTGATACGCTTGCCTACAACTCCTGCGTGCAGTGGGATTCATTAAAACATCTCCAGTTGGTGGCCATGTTCGAAGAGACCTTTGATATCGAGATCGAGATGGACGATATCATTGCAATGGAAGATTACAGTAAAGTGAAGGACATTCTCCACAAGTACCTTGTGTAACCAATTATGAATTTCGTTGAATATCTCTTTGAACACATCCAGAACCCCTCAAGAGAGTGTATCCTGTACCGGGAGGGCAGCCTCACGTACCGGGATATAATGTCTCAGGTCGACGATCTCGCGAGGTATCTCGCTGCCACCATAGGATGGGGGAACGAGTGTCTCCTGCTTTCAGAAAACACGCCCTTTTTTGTAATTGCCTACCTTGCTATCATAAAGAGCGGGAATATGGCACTGCTTGTGGAGACGCAGATATCAGACGAATCTCTGGCAAGCATCTTCCGCGAATGCCGTATCCAGGCATCATTTGTCCAGAAGAAATACCGATTAAAGATCGCAAACACAGGAAATATCTTCACCGAAGATCTTCTCATGGCGCTTCCGCATACAAAAACGCCAAAGACCCGCTGCGTGGAGGATAATGACGTCGCGGTGGTGATCTTCACCTCCGGGAGCACCGGTGCAAAGAAAGGTGTCATGTTGACGCACAGGAACTTATACGCCAACACGGAATCGATCGTGCAGTATCTCAACCTGACAAACCAGGATCGGATCTGTGCCACACTCCCGTTCTTCTACTGCTACGGAGCGTCCCTGCTGCATACCCACCTCCGGGCCGGCGGAAGCGTTGTGCTCTCCAACAATATTTTCCTTGGCGGGGTGATCCGGGATATCAATACCTTTTCGTGTACCGGCTTTGCCGGTGTCCCGAGCACCTATCAGATTCTGATAAACAAGACCCCGTTCTTAAAAGAGAAACTACCGACACTCCGGTATATGATGCAGGCCGGGGGGCAACTGCCGAACAAGTACATCCGGCTGATCGCAGAGACATTCCCGAAAAAGGAGTTCTTTGTGATGTACGGTGCGACCGAGGCCACCGCCCGACTCTCGTATCTTCCCCCGGCTATGGTACTCACCAAACTTGGTTCCATTGGAAAGGGCATTCCGGGAGTCACTCTTGAAGTACTCAACGGAGACGGGAAACCGGTGCAGCCCGGGGAGACGGGTGAGATCACCGCACGCGGTGACAACATCATGAAGGGCTACTACGGAGATCCTGAAGGTACACGAAGCGTCATAAAAAACGGCCGGCTCTATACCGGGGATCTTGCCACAGTCGATGACGAGGGGTATGTCTACATCATCGGAAGGGCCAAAAACATCATCAAATCCGGCGGGTACCGCATCTCCCCCAATGAGATCGAGGAGTTCATCTGTTCTCTCGATGGCGTCAACGGTTGCGTGGTGCTGGGGCTGCCGGACGAGATCATGGGAGAGGCCGTAGTTGCCGTTGTCCAACCGGGCGATATCCCCGGGCTATCCCTGAAAGAGGAGATCCTTGCACGGTGTACGCAACACCTGCCATCGTATAAGATTCCGACAGCCGTTTATTTTGTCCGGGAATTTCCTCTCAACGCTTCAAATAAAGTAGACAAGCAGGCGCTTGTTACCGAACTGGGAAAGAAAGAAGGGGTGGTACGATAATGCCAGACGCTGATCCAATCCCATCAAAGGGGGCATGGACCCGCGATACAATCGTTGCCCTGCCCCCCTACTCACAAGACGACCAGCACAAGAATGAATTTCTCCTGCCGATAATTAAGGAGCAACTGGAGATCGCCCGACGCAACAACCGGCAGATTGACAATTATTTTTCTAAACAGGGCATAGAAATCGATGCCATACAAAGACTGGAAGATGTGCCGTATATCCCGGTGCAGATGTTCAAGGTTTTCGATCTCAGAACCCGCCCTGAGCAGGAGATCGTAAAGATCCTCCAGTCCAGTGGTACAACCGGCGGCACGCCCAGCAGGATCCCGCTTGACAAAGCCACAACCTTAAACCAGATAAAGGCCCTCAAATCCATCCTCTCTGATTATCTGGGAGAGAGGCGGAAGATATTCCTCGTCATTGATCACGAGGGCATCAACAGCCCACAGATGGCGTTTTCTGCACGAACCGCCGGTGTTCGGGGGCTAAGCATCTACGCAAAAAAAATCTTCTACCTGCTTAAGGAAGAGGACGGAAGACTCTCCCTGAATATGCCGGTCATCCGGGAGATCGTCGAAAACTATTCGCATGAAGATGTATACGCGTTTGGATTTACATACATTATCTGGACGATCTTTTATGAACAGCTCAAAAAGGAGGGAATGCGGTTTTCATTTGAAGATTTCACGCTGTTCCACGGGGGCGGCTGGAAGAAGATGCAGGAACTTGCTGTTTCGAAAGAGACGTTTTCGGATACGATTGCCGAAGTCTTCTGCACTAAACGAGAGAACATTCTCGATTTTTATGGGATGGCAGAACAGACCGGCATCATCTTTGTCGATTGCCAACACGGTAACAAGCATGTGCCGACCTTTTCGCAGATCATCATCCGCGATCCGTTTTCGCTTGAACCCTGCGACATCGGAAAGACCGGGCTGATCGAGGTGATGAGCATTCTCGCTGACAGTTATTACGATCAGGCCATCCTGACCGAGGATCTCGGTGTTCTGGTCGGCGTGGATGACTGCCCCTGCGGACACAAGGGCCGGTATTTCCAGTTTGTCTCGCGGGTCGAGAAAGCCGAACCGCGCGGGTGCGGCGATACGTTCCGGGAGTCGGGCAGATGATCACCTGCCATCTTATGGAAGGGAAGTTTGAGACGCGAGTCTGTCAGGGCTTTGACGAAATTTCCCGAAGCGTCGATACCTGCAGGGAAGCCCTCGCTGCGATCCCGCTTGACGCTATCATAAAGATCCTTGATGCCCTGGGGAAACGCGTTCTCAACAACCCGGATATCAATACGCTGCCCGGGGTCAGTTACATCTCGCTGTGGTTGCGCCGTGAGAACCTCGACCGGATCTGCCGGGTCAATTTTTCTGATAAACGTTACCTGGACGGGTTCTATCAAAGCGAGACGAACGTCCTGATGATGGCGCAGCCCCGTGGGATCGTGTGCCACTGGATCGCGGCCAACATGCCGACGCTGGGATTCTTTTCCATTGTCCAGGCAATCCTTTCAAAGAATGGGAGCATGGTCAAGATGCCCGGAGAGTATGTCCCGCTGATCCTCTCCATCCTCCGTGAACTACCGGAAATTTCTGTAGACCATGAAGGTACGACCTACTCAGGAAAGAGCCTCCTTGACGCGATCGCCATCGTGACGTTTGAGGGCAGATCCACCAGTGTGAGTGAGAAGTTTTCTCTTGCGGCGGACTGCAGGATTATCTTTGGGGGGAGCGAAGCGGTTCGCGCGATATCACGGTTACCCTGCCGGGACCATTGCGAAACCATCATCTTTGGCCCGAAATACTCGTTTGCTGTCTTCGACCGGGAGTATATCGAATCTGATGGCTTCAAAAGATCACTCGACCAGTTGGCAAAAGATGTGGCGGTCTTCAACCAGATGGCCTGTTCCTCTCCGCACGTAGTGTTTGTGGAGAAGAGCCGATATTCAGTGGAGGTCATTGCCTCGTGGCTGCGCGATGCATTTGAACGACTGCCGGGCGCACTCCGCAACCAGGAGATCTCGTCGGGCCTTTCAGCGAAGATCATCAATGCCCGGGCCCGGTACCTCCTCTCCGATGGAAAGAACTGCGTGGCCCCGAGGGATCTGGGCTGGACGATCCTTATCGATCAGAAGATCTGCCTGGAAGAACCGATTCAGGGAAAATGCATCTTTACAAAAGAGATTACTTCGGTTGATGAAGTAATCCCCCTGGTGAATCATAAGATCCAGGCGATCTCGATTGGAATCCTGGATCCGGCAAAACGAGATGCCTTTGCCAGGCAGGTGACGTACAGGGGTGCTGACCGGATTGTTATCCCCGGCACCATTCATGACTTCACGCTACCATGGGACGGGATCATGACCCTCAACCGTTTGGTGCGGTGGGTAATCCTGAGAAGTAATTGACAGGGTGAGTTGTATGCTAAATAACAAGGTGATGCTTATTACAGGGGCCAGCAGGGGAATCGGGCGGGCAACCGCCCTTCTCGCTGCGGCAAACCATGCAAAGGTCATTGTGAATTATCATGTCAACGACAGTGCAGCAGGGGAGCTGGTTGATCTGATAAAACAGGATGGCGGAGATGCAATTGCCGTTCAGGCAGATGTTTCAAATGAAGATGATATTAAACGGATGTTTCGGACAATAAGAGAAACATATGGCCATCTGGACATTCTTGTGAATAATGCCGGAATAATGAAGAACAACCTTCTCATCATGACTCCCACGGCAGAGTTTGACGAAGTGGTGGCAACTAACTGCAAAGGTTCGTTTCTGTGTTTACAGTACGCCGCAAAGATGATGATGAGAAAGAGGTCCGGCAAGATTATCAATCTGTCTTCAATAGTCGGAGTCAATGGGAATAGCGGTCAGATTGTCTATTCTGCAAGCAAAGCATTCGTCATCGGCATGACAAAATCTGCCGCCAAGGAACTGGGGCAGTTTGGAATATCGGTTAATGCTGTGGCGCCAGGTATTATTGATACGGATCTGAACTGCATTATTAAAGAAGAAGTTTTAGAATCCTTAATCCAGAATAACATTGCATTTAAAAGGTTGGGGACTCCTGAAGATGTCGCTAAAGTAATAATTTTTTTGAGTTCTTCACTTGGGGACTATATTAGCGGCCAAGTTATCGGTGTAGATGGTTGTCAAGTAATGTAATTTTGGTAGATTGATGATACATATGCAGAAATGCCTGGTCGATTGGGATACAACGTTATTCAACAAGAACGTTTTTGAAATTCACGACAGTGATAGTTTTGACAGGCGCGAATTAAAAGAGATTGACAATAGTTGTTATTTCGATGAGGCGTTTATGAGCTTTATGAAAGTGAATAACCACGATCTCGAAAAGATACATTATCTGGAAGAACTTGGCTTCAATTATATGGAATCACAATATGAAGTTGAAAAATCACTTGCTGTCCCGTACAAGGTTTCACCTTTTTCAAAACATTGTTCATTACACGTTCTGGATTATTCAGATACAAAAACGATCGAGAATATTGAAAACATAATTATAACCGCCTTCGATACCGATCGCTATTACCTTGATCCCAAATTGGATAAGAGATGTTCGGGTTTGCGGTATAAAAATTGGTTTTTAACTTCATTTGATGACCAAAATTTTTCTACATATTATTATACATCAAGAAAACAAGATAAAATCGTTGGATTTTTAATGGTTAAAACCGAACCCAATGAAGTCTATCTCGCGTTAGGTGGTATTTCACACGATTTTAAAGGTTATGGGTTCTATGCCAGTTTGTTAATCGATTATCTAAATTATGCATTTTCACAAGGAAATAAAAAATTTTATTCCTCAATTTCAAGTCACAACTTGGAAATCCTGAACATTTACATATATTTAGGTTTCAGTGTGGTTGATGAGAAAATTGTGATGAGAAAGATCTATCAGTAAACGAATTCGAAGGAGGAGGAATAATCTTGAATGCCGCATGTTTCCATAAAAGCAAACACCTATCCGAACCCGATCTATGTGAAGAAGACATTCATTGCCCTATCTGTCAGTCAACAAATCGAATAAATCGTACAATCCTCCAGGAAGCGCCAGA
>LDZU01003769.1_pt1 | contig 10809 bp, 8 predicted proteins | sample 615531 | NCBI WGS metagenome assembly LDZU01 (sample SAMN03408293, study PRJNA278302) | terrestrial metagenome | isolation source: oil reservoir sample SB2 | place: USA: Alaska, North Slope, Schrader Bluff formation | collected 2011-09 | reverse complement strand
TGCCGATCGTCCGCGGGAACTACATCGCCTGGTACGACAACAGTAGCGGCAGCACCAACATCGTCCTCTACGACATCGCCGCCGGGGACGTGAAGGATGTCATCAACTGTGACGCAAAGACAACGATACCCTACGGGTCGACCGGGTTCAAACCCGCACTCTCGGAGAAGTATGTCGCCTGGGTGGAAGAGGATGATGGGAGGGTCTATTACTACGATATCGAGGCCGAAGACCCAGTAGGCCCGGTATCCACGAGCATGGCGACTCAGGCCTGGCCCTCGCTATACGGGAGCATCATCGTCTGGGAGGATTACCGGCATGGAGGCGTAAACCCTGACATCTACATGGCTGATCTCGACAACCCGTCCGCCGAAGAGACGCAGATCACCTCCGACACCGGGGAACAGGTCTCGCCGGTGATCAGCGGGAGTATCATCGCCTGGGAGGACAAGCGGGTTCCGGCGCGGAGCATCTTCATGTACGACCTCTCCGTCAGGGAGGAGCTGTCCGTAGTTGAATCCGCAGACAACTACGATGAACACCTCTACCCCGCCGTCAGCGGCAATACGATCGTCTGGCAGAGGGGCTCAGGCACTAACTCGAACATCTACATCTTCGCCTACGAGCCTGGAGCACCGGTCGAACCGGTCGCAATGAGTATCGGGGTAGATCCGTCCACGCCCACAATCGCGGTCAACGACACGGTGACGTTCGAGGCAACCGTCCGCAACCAGTTCGGCGATCAGATGACCGGTGTTGAGATCGCCTGGACAAGCGACAACGAGACTGTCGGGACCGTCGACGATACCGGCCTCTTCACCGCTCATGCTGAGGGCACGGCAGATGTCACCGCAACCGCCGGAGGCGTCTCCGGGAGTGCGACCGTTACGGAGTCTTCACTGCTCTTGCCGGGGGCACGGCGACGATCACCGCAACGGCAGGCGGCGTATCCGGGAGTGCGACAGTCACCGTCAACGCAAAAGAGCCGGTCGGACCGGTTCTGACACGTATCACGGTCACGCCGCCCACAGTTACCCTGGGTGTCGGAGATATCCAGAGATTCATCGTGACGGCCTATGACCAGGAGGACATCGTCATCTCCGCCGGTGAGGTCGCCTGGGCGAGCAGCGATGACACCGTCGGGACCATTGACGCAAACGGGCTCTTCACCGCCCTCGAGAGAGGCACCGTGACCCTCACCGCATCAGCTGACGGGGTATCCGGAACCGCCTGCGTGACGGTCAAACATCGAGGTCAAACAGACCACGGCCTCCATCGAGGCTGGAAAGACCCAGCAGTTCACGGCGACCGTCTTTGACCCGCGCGACAACGAGACGAACCGGGTCAGGGTTGCCAGGTCGTGTTCCGACCCGGACGTCGGCATGATCGGCAGGACCGGGCTCTTTACAGCGTTCGCAGAGGGATCGACAGACGTAACCGCCTCGGCAGGCAGCGTGGAGGGGACCGTTGCGGTCACCATCCCCGCCGATTGGCTTGAGGAGCACACCATGACGCCGGAGGGTGTCAGGCTCATGCGCTACGTCAACGGCGGCTGGCAGATCCTGAAGACCGAGGTCATCGGTGAGGAGAATGGGAAGTACCGCCTCCGGACAACCACGCCCGGGTTCTCCACCTTCGCCATCGCTGCAGCGCCGATGAACGTGACAACGATCAAGGAGACGAACGTCACGGCCACGGCAACCGTGACCGAAGAATTGACGACGGAGCCGCCACCGTGCCGGCGACGACACCTGTGGCCCCCTCGTCTACGCGCCACTCCACCCAGAGGCCGACGCCTGGATATCCCCCGGAGTATGCCCACCCACAGGCCCTGCACCCATATGGGTACATGAAAAATTCCTGTTTTTATTATAAAATTCTCAGAATAAATCACCGTAAAGGATATATATTTATACCGCCATTCCCCCCTTCACCGGCTACCCTATGACCGGGCCTTAAATCCGAACTCGCAGTACGCCTGCCGGGTGCTCCCGCGAGCACCTGCTTCAGTCAGCCCGTTTGTGCCTACCGGCAGGTATGCACCGCGGTCTCGCAGGCAGAGAGCGATCGACAAGGGGGAAATGAATGACAAAACACACGCATCTGGCACTGTTGTGCGCAGTCGTCATCATCGGGCTGCTGATGCCGCCGGTTATGGCGGTAGAAGTTGCGCCGGGGGCATCGCAGGATTACCTCCTCCCCGGCGGAAATGAACACCCGGACGTCGACGGCAACATGATCGTCTGGGAGCGCAGCCTGCTGAGAGGGCCAAAGGACATCTATTCCATGACCACTTCCGGCAGCGACATCCGTTCGCTCACGAACGACAACGCCTCACAGGAGAGGCCGTCCATATCGGGAGACTACGTCGTCTGGCAGGACAACCGGAGCGGGGACTGGGATATCTATCTCTACTCGTTCTCGGAGAACACGACCTCACGACTTACGAACGACACGGCCGATCAGTGGCTGCCCGTCATCCACGGGAATTACGCCGTCTGGTACGACAACCGTGAAGGGAGTACCGACATCGTCCTCTACGACATCGGCGCCGGAGAAGAGAAAGCGCTCATCGACTGCAACCCGGCGCTCGGTACTGACGTGACCAGGTTCAAACCCACGCTCTCGGACGAGTACGTCGCCTGGGAGGAGACAGGTGCAGGGATCCTGCTCTACGAGATCGCCACGGGGACAAGCCGGGCGGTATCGCCGAGCAGCATGCCCCAGTCCTGGCCCTCGATAGCCGGGGACATCATCGCCTGGGAGGACTACCGGTGGGGAGCAGCGTGGGAGTCCGCGATCTACCTCCACAGTATTGGCACCGGCGAAGAACTCCAGCTGACGACGCAGAGTTCCGAGCAGGTCTCGCCGGCACTCACCGAGAGCCTCGTCGCCTGGGAGGACAAGCGGGATGGTCTGTGGAGCATCTACATGTACGACCTCTCTGACGGAGTGGAGGAGATGTCCGTGCCCACCACCGGCGGCGAGCAGCTCTACCCCGCCGCCAGCGGCAACACGATCGTCTGGCAGAAGAACCGGGGCGAGAACGCAAAACTCTGTGTATATACCTATATTCCCGGCGACCCGACACAGACGGTCACGGAGATAGAGATCGAACCGTCCACGGCCATGATGGAGATCGGCGAGGAACTGAAGTTCAACGCCACCTGTTACGACCAGGACGGTAATGTCACACCCGGTCTGAAGGTCACCTGGTCCTGCAGCAACACCACCGTCGGACTCATCGACCCGGGAGGCTACTTCAACGCCGCTGCCGCAGGCACAGCGACCATCACCGCCGCAACGGCCGGCGTCTCCTCGACCGCGAACGTCACCGTCAACGCTACCGAACTGATCCTTGAGAGCATCACGGTCGCACCGACCACGGCCACCCTGGAGATCAACGGCACAGAACAGTTCTCTGCAACCGCTCTCGACCAGTTCGGCAACGCCATGACCGGAGTTTCGGTCGCGTGGACAAGCAGCAACGAGACCGTCGGGACCGTCGATGAGAACGGGCTCTTCACCGCGCTTGCCGAAGGCACGGCCGATGTCACTGCAACCGCCGGAGGCGTCACCGGAAGTGCGGCTGTCACCGTCAGTGCCGAAGAACCGGTCCTCGATAGCATCACGGTCGCACCGACCACGGCCACCCTGGAGATCAACGGCACAGAACAGTTCTCCGCAACCGCTCTCGACCAGTTCGGCAGCGCCATGACCGGAGTTTCGGTCGCCTGGGCGAGCGGGAACGAGACTGTCGGGACTATCAATGAAACCGGCCTCTTCACCGCTCTCGCCGAAGGCACGGTGACCATCACCGCGACGGCGGAGAACAAATCCGCTGAAGCAACCGTCACGGTCACCGCCGAAGAGCCGGTCACGACAAGCATCACGGTCACACCGCTCACGGCCATCGCCACGGTCAACGACACCCTGGAGTTCACCGCAACCGTCCGTGACCAGTTCGGCGGCGAACTGTCCGACGTCGAGGTAACCTGGACGAGCAGCAACGAGACCGTCGGAACCATCAATGAAACCGGCACTTTCACCGCCCTCGCCGAAGGTATAGCGGCCATCACTGCAACAGCCGACGGGGTATCCGGGAGTGCGGCTATCACCGTCAACCCTGAAGAGCAGACCGAACCGGTCCTCACAAGCATCCGGGTCACACCGTCCGGGGCCACCCTCGCGATCGGCGACACCCAGAGGTTCATGGTGACCGCTTTCGACCAGGACGGCACCGCCATGCCTGACGTCGAGGTCACCTGGGCAAGCAGTGACGAGACCGTCGGCACCATCGGTGCGGACGGGGTATTCAACGCGCTTGCCGAAGGCACGGCGAACGTCACCGCAACCGCAGAGAACATAACCGGGACCGCGGCCGTCACCGTCAACGCTACGGAATCGGCGCTCGCTATGGTTGCGGTCTCTCCTTCACCGCAGCGGGAGACAACGTCACCGGAACCTCAACCGTCACCGTGAACAGTGACGCCCCGGTCCTCACCAGCATCGCCGTTACACCATCGGCGATCACGCTCGCCGCCGGTGACACCGAAACATTCACCGCGACCGCTCTCGACCAGGACGGCATCACCATGCCTGACGTCGAGGTCACCTGGGCAAGCAGCGACGAGACCATCGGCACCGTCGGTGCGGACGGGGCATTCAACGCGCTTGCCGAAGGCACGGTGACCATCACCGCAACGGCGGAAGGCGTCACCGGGACGGCGGCCGCAACGGTTACCGATGTCTCATCGGGGGTCGTGATCTCACCGTCGGAGATCATCCTGGATGTCGGGGGCTCCCGGCAGTTCACCGCGACCGTGTATGACCCTGAAGGCAACGTGACGCCCGGCGCTGTGGTGACCTGGTCCTCCGACGACGACACCGTCGGGACGATCACCGCCGACGGGCTCTTCAACGCGCTTGCCGAAGGCACGGCGACCATCACTGCGTCGGTTGACGGGACCGACGAGACCGGGACCGCGACCGTGATGGTTCAGTCGACGTCGTCGGCACCCGGCCGCATCAGGATCACCCCGTCCGAGCTCACCCTGGCCGCCGGCAACAACATGACGTTTGCTGCCACGGTTCTCGACCAGGACGGCTTAGAAGTGTCCGACGCCGAGGTCACCTGGGCAAGCAGCGACGAGACCGTCGGAGTCATCGGTGCGGACGGAGTCTTCACCGCACTCGAGGAAGGCACCGTGACCCTCACCGCATCGGCGAACGAGACCTCGGGCTCAGCCCAGGTGACCGTTGAGCCCTCGCTCCCGGCCCCGGCCCGCATCGAGATCTCCCCGGCCACGGCCACGATTCCGCCCGGAGAGACCCGGGAGTTCACGGCCACCGTCTTTGACCAGCGCGACAGCGAGATGGACTGGATCAGGGTTGCCTGGTCGTGCTCCGACACGGAGATCGGCACCATCGACAGGGCTGGCCTCTTTGGAGCGTTCGCAGAGGGATCTGCGGATGTAACAGCCTCGGCAGGCGGCGTGGAAGGAACAGCGGCGGTCACCGTCTCGGCAACCGTTGTACCTGAACCCACCCCCGGGAACGGCGGCGGTTCAACGAACGGCGGCGGGGGCGGCGGTGACAGCAGTCCCTCCTTCTCCGCAGGGATACGCGAGAACCTGAGAAGCGGCGAGACGTTCACCTTCTCAGAACTGACCACCACATCGGTAAGCAGCGTGAACGTCACGGCAGCCAGCACCATCCCGAAGATGATGCTGACCGTGAAGAAGGCAAAAGCGCCCTCGGCTGCGGAGCCTCCCGCTAGCGACGTCTACGAGTACATCGAGATCACCCCCCAATGGGTGGGCCCAAACCAGATCGGCAACGCGACAGGAGGTTACCGGGACACCTGAGGAGACCGGCAACGTAACGACGGAGCCGACCACCGTGCCGGCGACGACACCGGCGGCACCGCTCGTCTACGCGCCCCTCCTTGCCCCGCTGGCCTTCCTCCTCTGGGCGAGGAAGAAGAACTAACCCCACCTTTTTTTGACGCTGTTCTGTGGATCTTCCCGGGATAACATGCAGGAACCGTTCGCGATACGGGAGAGCACGACCTCCGTACGGCTCGCTGAAGACCGGATGAGAAGTGCACGCCCCGGAGCCTTCAACCATCGCGACGATACCCGCTTACCGGGTAAAAATTGCCAGGGCGACGCCGGAACCACGGACGGCGTCAGGAAAGGGGAGAGCCCGGGGGTCTCCTACTCCACGACGAAATCGCCGGTCATCTGCTGGGGGTGGACGTCGCACCGGAAGAAGTAGGTGCCGGGCTCCTCCGGAGCGGTGAAGGTGTAGGTGGTCTCGGCAGGCCCCGTGATGGTCTCGCCCACGAAGATCTCCTCGGCTGCTGAGGAGTCCGTGTAGACCGCGAAGTTGTGGAGGATGCCGACATCCTGGTTGTCGAAGTTTATCGTCACCTCCGCACCCGCCGGCACCGTGATCGTGCTCGCATTAAACGCGAGGTTATCGGCGGCGAGGTCGATGGTCGCAGCCTCTCCGCCCGCTACGGTCGTCGCTGCCGTTGTGACGTTCGCGGTCTCCGTTGCGGTCGGAGTCCCGGTTCCGGTCGGGGTCGTTACCGTCTCCGTTGCGGTCGGAGTCCCGGTTCCGGTCGGGGTCGTTACCATCTCTGTGGCGGTCGGGGTCCCGGTTCCGGTCGGCTGGGTGACGTTCCCGCCCGGCGCGGTGCACCCCGCGGCCAGTATGCCGGCGCCCACGACGAGGAGCGCCACCAGAAGGACCAGGTTGGGCTTCATGAGGGAGGCGATCCTGTACATGCTATTTATATCTATCCGCGCGGGAGGTCTGCACAGGAGAAAAGGGTGGGAAGAACGGGACAATCCCGCCCTTCGCACACCGGTTCGTTCCAGGTCACTCCACGATAAAATTGCCGTTCATGGAGGGATGGACGTCGCATTGGAAGTAGTAGGTTCCGGGCTCGGACGGTGCCGTGAAGGTGTAGGTGATCTCGGCGGGCCCCGTGATGATCTCGCCCACGAAGATCGCCTCAGTCCTGAGAGGGCCGTCGTAGACCGCGACGTTGTGGGGGACGCCTTCATCCCGGTTGTCGAAGCCCAGGGTCACGTTCGCCCCCGCCGGCACCGTGATGGTGTCCAGATCGAAAGCAATGTCCTGTGCGGTAATATTCACCACCGTCTCGTTCCCGGCCGTCGTCGGGCTCGGCGTCACGTTCCCCGTCGCGGCCGGGGTCACATTGTCCTCGCCGAACCCGCGCAGGAACATGCCCAGGGTCTCGTTCTCGCCGGAGGTGATGTTCACCATCTGGACCTCCCACATGGCGTTCGCCTCGGGGGTCAGGTTCGCGGCGGACTGCGGTGCGGCCCATCCCGCCGGGGGTTTGGCGGCGAGGAGAGTGCCGTTGCCCACCGTCCGGCTGTCGCTCCAGTAACCGAAGACGTACCTGCCCTCAAGATCCGGAACGGCGGTCCCGCGGTAGACGTTCCCGCCGACGACGACGATGCCGAGGTCGCGGCCGCCCTCGAATATGGGGCCGATCAGCGGCTCTCCCAGGTAGCCGGTGGTGTTGCAGGACTCCGGCGGGGCCGTGGTGGCGTTGGGGTCGAAGCAGTGCGTGCCCTCGCGGATGTTCCAGCCGTAGTTGCCGCCGTTGTAGACGACGTCCACCTCCTCAAAGAGGTTCTGGCCTGCGTCGGCGACGAAGAGCGCGTTGTTGCCGCCGGAGTCAAACGACATGTAGGCCGGGTTCCGGAACCCGTAGGCGTAGATCTCGGGCGGGACAGCATCGTAGGCGTAGGTGTCGAGGATCTCGGTCTGGTTCTCAGCAAACGGGTTGTCGGCGGGTATGCCGTAGAGGCTGCCTGCAAACGTCGTCCACGTCGGATCGGGCGGGTTTGCGGTCCGGTTGACGCTCATGTTCTCCGTCTGGTTCATCATCCCGGTCACGTTCTGCGGGATCGTTACGTTCCCGTCGGTGACATTCTCCACGTCGATCCGGAGCATCTTGCCGTAGATCTTCGTGAGGTCCTGGGCGTTCCCGATACCGGGGGTGTGGCCATTCCCGACGTCGTTTGCCCTTCCAGCATCCCCGAGCGAGATGTAAAGGTAGCCGTCGGCGGGGCTGAAGGCGAGCTGGCCGCCGTTGTGGTTATGGTAGGGCTTGTCGATGTACATCAGCACCTTCTCGGAGGTCATGTTCACCCGGTTTTGGTCCTCGGGGTCGACCTGGAACTCGGAGATGTGGTTCGTGCAGTTCCAGTCCTCGGGGGCCTCCGGCCTTAAGGGTGCGCTGTAGAAGGCGTAGACCTTGCCGTTCTCCGAGAAGTTCGGGTGGAACGCGATCGAGAGCAGACCGCGCTCGTCGTAGGTCGGGTTGAGATCGACCATCCTGTCCCGGAGGTCCAGGAACGGCTCGGGAAGCGTGGTCCCGTTCGCGTCGACAACCTGCACCACACCGATCTGGTCCACGACGAAGAGCCTTCCGGTCCCGTCGTCGGGCGCCGTGATCGCAAGCGGCGATGTGAAGTTCTCCGCCACGAGTTCAAGGCCGATCTCGGCCGTAACGTTCGAGACCGTCAGGTTCGTCCGGGACGTGTTGCCCTGGAGTTCCGCGGCAAGCATGGACCCGGCGTTCGTAAGGTCCGTCGCGTTGCCGCTCATGTTCTGCGCACTTGCGCCTTCCATACCGATCGTCTGGTTTGAACTCTCGTTGATATCGCTGGTGTTGCTCGATCCCACCTGCGCTGCACCCGCACCCGCGATGAGTGCGAGGATCAGGAGGGATGCTATGACAGGGGTAACTTTTGTCATGCGAGGCAGGACAGGGTATCCGGGCTGATAATGGTTACGCCGGACGGTGTCATGAATGAGGAGAGGGAAGACCCCGGAGGTATTCCATCCGGGGGGAATCTACTCCACGATGAAGTCGCCGGTCATCTCCTGGGGGCGGATGTCGCACTGGAAGTAGTAGATCCCGGGCTCTTCCGGCGCTGTGAAGGTGTAGGTGATCTCGGCGGGGCCGTCGATGATCTCACCCACGAAGATCTCTTCGACCGCTGAGGAATCCGTGTAGACCGCGACGTTGTGGGGGATGCCGTCATCCATGTTGTCGAAGTTCACCGTCACGTTCGCCCCCGCCGGGACCGTGATGGTGTCCATGTCAAACTCGACATCCTGTGCGGTGATATTCACCGTCTCGAACGTGAGCGGGATGAGCGGCGTGTGGTCGTTGTTGACCAGCTGGACCGAGAGGTTGTGCTCGCCCGCCGTCACGTTCTCCCAGGTGTAGGAAGTGTTCGCGGAGACGACGTAGCCCCCGGTCTCCGGGATGGCGGGCTCGCTCTCATTCGTCGGCATCGGGGCGTCCAGGTAGTAGTGCAGGTGGCCCTCGCCCGCCGCGTTCGCCTGCCCGGTCGGCTCGACCAGCGTGAAGTTCGTGACGTTCACCTCGACGGTCACGTTCCCGACAGCGACGCTGGCGTTCGCTTCCGGCGACGTGATGGTGACGTTTGCATCAGCGGTCTGGGCCGGAGTCTGGCCGCCCCCATACTGGGCGACCGCCCCGGAGAAGAGGGCCACACACCCTATCACCAGGGTGAGGATCAGGAGTCTCAACAGTCTCGTCATACGGGCCAGGGGAGGGAAGCGAGTAGCATATACCTTTCGCAAAACTGCCCTGTGCGCTCCGGATAACCCTCGCTGGCCGGAATCCTCCTCCATACGCCCCCGGTTCCCCGGGGTGCAGGGTTAAGTAGGGACCCGCCGTATCCCCGCCCATGATGCGCACAAAAAGGGTCTACGAAGAACCCTCCGGACCTTGCACCGAGCAACGAACTGCGGCGGTGGTTCGGGCACGACCCGGCGAAGTGGGAGGAGTTTCTCCGGCGCTACCGGGCCGAACTCGAGGGGAAGGAGGAGGCGCTCGACCGGCTCCGGCAGGAGGCGAATGACGGGGCCGTCACGCTCCTCTACGCCGCCCGGGACGAGGAGCACAACAACGCCGTGGCGCTGAAGCGGTATATCGAAGAGGAATAAGGCTGCCGGCGGGACAGGAAAGAGTTTAAGGCATGGCGGCCGACAGAAACCTGAATGGGCTCTGGATACCGGACGGGAGCGGACTTTCTCCTGATCAACCTTCTCCTCCTCGTTCTCACCCAGCCCGGCGCACTCGTCCTGGCCGGATTCGATCCGCCGTTCGGCCTGGCGGTGAACGCCACCATGTGGATGGCCGCGTTCGTCGGCGCTTCCCCCCTCGCCGTCCTGTATCTCCTCATCAGGAGCGAAGCCCTCGGCAGGCGGTTCCTCCCGGCAGCGGCGGCGTACATCGCTCTGGTGCTCGCCGTCGCCTATGCATCGTACCTCATGCAGCAGCCCCTCTTCGAAGGGTTCAGGGCGCCGGGCTACTGTCAATGGCGGTGTAAAATTCCTCACTTTCGGCGGGATAAAATTCCCCACCCGATAACCTTCTTTCACTTTGCGAATCCCTTTCAAAAGTACCACTTAATTATATCCTGAACTCCCGGAAAACGTAGTCACATGATCCCAAGTGCTTCAAGAATGAGCCGCTGTTTCTTTGTCATCTCAGTCGTCATCACCTGTCCATCTGCAAGAGTGATCTTTTTGAGCTTATCGAGCTCAAGCAAGAGGCTCTTAACAGAATAGTCCTTTAGCAACCCTGCTTCCGTCATCATTCGTAGCAACCTGGCCCGGATGATTAAAGCCACAAACACAATAAAGATGAAGCCGCTTGTGGTACTGTCCTTATGCGTATTCAGAGGGAGAACATCCAGATCCGACTTCATCATCTCAATCTCC
>LDZU01009446.1_pt1 | contig 10816 bp, 13 predicted proteins | sample 615531 | NCBI WGS metagenome assembly LDZU01 (sample SAMN03408293, study PRJNA278302) | terrestrial metagenome | isolation source: oil reservoir sample SB2 | place: USA: Alaska, North Slope, Schrader Bluff formation | collected 2011-09 | reverse complement strand
AAGATCGTTGTTAAAAGAAAAGAAAAATTTTCTTTCTTGGGAAAGAAAATTTTTGCTAGTTTGTTAAAAAGAACGATCGTTATTAAGCTCCAAGCCAACAAAATAAACTTTAACCAAAATAAGCTCCCACCAAGCGCCGCCAGAAAATAAATTAACGGGGTTTTGTGATCATAAATATCCCGATATAAAACCAACCCCTGCCGCAATCCCTGACCAATAGTTAGGTAAATTCCTTCGTCACCATACCAGTAGGGCTCAAAAAGAGAAGGTAGACGCAGAAGAAAAACCAAGAAAAAAAGCCAAAACCACTTTTTAGGAACACTTTCTACCTCTTGCTCCAGTTTTTGCCAAAGCTCTTTTGCTTTTTTCATCTTTCTTAATTAAACATATTTTAAAAACGATGTCAATAAAGCGTTGCGATGCTCAAAATCGATCTTATTTTGACTTAATTAAACCAGTTTTCCGCCGCTTTTTTTGGTTTGCTTTATGTTTTTAAAAAAATCTTTGAGAATTTCTTTGTGATTAAAAGCAATCTCTAAATTATCAAGCTCTTTAGAAGAGAAAAATTTAATTTCGCTAAATTCGCTTTTATCATAATCAAGTTTTTGGGTGCTTTTAATATCACCAAGAAAACGAGTAGAGCGCCACTTAATCCCGCTTTTTTTGTCAAACCCTTTTACCTTTTGGTAAAAAATAGGCTTGAACTTAAGACCAATCTCTTCCTTCACTTCTCTTTTTACCGCTTCTTCAGCGCTTTCCCCCTCTTCCGGCTTGCCACCGATTAAAGACCATTTTCCCACTTCCATACCCCCGGCTCTTTTACCTAAAAGCACTCTTTTCTTCTCGTCCAAAAGAATTGCCCGTGCTTCTACCTTAAAAACAGGGCTTTTTGGCATATCTTTACAATTCATTACTGCCGATAAACTACTCCAAAGGCAAGTTTATGCCTACACCTTCTCCGTCACCCGATACTCTAAATATTTCCCCAGCATTAACCTTGTGTGGGCATCAATGCCGGGTAAGGCATTAAAAAAGAAACCCACTACCGGCATAAGAATAAATTCCAACGGCACCAGCGCCGCCCGCCAGCGAGAAACTTCCTTTGGTCGCGACGGCTGCTGTTTGGCGCTTACCCAAATAATCACTCCTAAAAATAGGGTCGCCGCGGTGAGAATAATACTGGAAAGACGCGGGAGGGTATGACCAAGAGCGGTTTTGGAAAATTCCGGATTTAAAAGAATGGGAATATTAAATCCCAAGGTGATAACAAACCAGTTTACCGGCCAAAGAAAATGGTCTTTAATCACCTGAAACACCCGGAAAATTTTCGTAGAAAAAGAAACTGTCTTTTGGGTGAGAAACTGCTTGATAATATAAGGGTCATCGGAGGTGCCCCAAGCCCAACGCTTGTATTGCTCATACTGATTCTTAAGCGTTTTTCTAAAAGATTCCGATTCGGCGGCATCAACCCAAAGAGGGAGAGGAATCGGATCTACCTCCACCCGCCCCTCCTTGGCAAAAAAGGCCTTAAAGAAAATCCGATAATCCTCGGGAATAACATGAGGATCCCAATAACCAACTTCGTCAATTAATTTTAAAGAGGCAGAATAATTCTGGCAATTAATTAAACGATCGGTTCTCACAATTAAAGCCATATTCCAAACCGTGCCAAAGGTGTTGGTTACCCTTGTCGCCGCCGGAAGACGCCAAAAATTGTTATAAAACATGATCGCCGGCTGCCAAAATTTTAAGTACCGCTGGGGATCGTCTAAAAACTTATAGGCAAGACAGGAAAAATGCTTAGGATGATAGCAATGATCAGCATCGCAACTGGTAACGGTTAGGTAATCAATTTTATAACCAAGCTCGTCAACCAAATATCTTTTGGCTTCTCTGCCGGCATAATTTTCGTTAGACCCCTTGCCTGCCACCTCGCCGGGTTTAAGCTCATGGACAGTAATCAAAAGATGGCCAAATTTTTTCCCAAACTCTTTTTTTAAGGCTTTTACCTTGGCCGCCCGTTCTTTTTCGTCCTCCTTTTTTTCCATCGCCAAAACCACCGTTATTTGCTCCAAGGGGAAATCTTGATTCGCAATTGCTCGTAAAGTCCGCTGTAAAATATGAAGCGGCTCTTTATAGGTAACCACAATAATCACGTGGTGAACTTTCTTCCAGTCAGGAAAAAGCTTTACCTCCCCTAACCAATCCATTACTTTTGCCGCCTCAATTTGATAATGAGCCATCAGGCTGGTAATTCCCAAAAAAGCCGACTGATAAACCCAGTAAATATCAAAAACCAAAACATAATAGGCAACCGCTTTGGGAAAAATAAAAGAGCCCCAAAAAGGAAAAAGAATTAAGTTCCAGGAAATAAAGCCGGGCAAAATTTCTAAAAGCCGGTTAATTTGTCGCTCGTAACGGGAAAAAAATTTTTTCATCTTTCAATTTTGGGAAAAAGTAAAGGCACTTTTTCTAAATTCTTTTGGGCGAAAATCTTCTTAACCGCCGCCGCGCTTTGAGGCAAAAAAGGCTCAAGAAGCGCAAAAAGACGAACAAACTTTTCCTGCGCTGGCGCTAAAATCGAAAAAAGTTTTTCTTCATCTTTAATTTTCCAGGGCTCGTTTTGATTAAGATAGCGATCAATTTCGGCCGCTTCTTCCCTCAGGGTGGCCAAAACTTCTCGCAACTGATACCGGCCCATCATTTCCCGATAGGTTCCCGAAGCCACTTCTAAAAAGTTCGGCCATTTCGCCTTTGATGACCAGCCACAATTCCGCGACAGACCAATCAAACGAGCCGCCAAATTTCCCAAGCCGTTCGCTAAATCAGCGTTATAAACCACCGCCATCTTCTCCCAAGAAATTTCGCCATCATCGGCTAAATTTTTACAACTAACCAAAAGATAACGCGCGCCGTCGGAACCAAATTGTTCCACCACCTCTTTGGGCCGGATTAAATTACCGGCGGATTTGCTAATTTTTTCTCCCCCAAAACTAATAAAACCGTGAGCATAAATTGTTTCCGGCAGAGGGAAGCCGGCTGATTTTAGCATCGCCGGCCATAAAAGAGCGTGCCAACGAGTGTTATCCTTGCCTAAAAGATGCAAATCTGCCGGCCAAAAGCCCTTGGGCGCGCCGGTTAAATAATTAATTAAAGCATCAAACCAAACATAAATGGTTTGTTTGGGGTCGCCTGGCACGGGAATTCCCCAGGAAATATTCTGCCGAGAAATAGAAATATCCTCCAAGCCTTTTTCCAAAAAAGAAAGCATTTCCTGACGGCGACTTTCCGGCTGAACAAAAGAAGGATTTTCTCGTAAATAACTTTTTAAGAAATCCTCATATCTTGACCAGGCAAAAAAATAGTTTTTTTCCTTAAGTTTTTGCAAGGATAAGTGAGGATGGAAGGGACAATGACCATCAACCAAGTCGCTCTCCGTTTTATACTCCTCACAACCGGAACAATAAATGCCTTCAAAATCAGCCAAGTAAATATCGCCGTTTTTTTCTACTTTTTTAAAAAATTCCTGAACCAATTGCTGATGGTCCTCGTCGGTCGTCCTGATATAGCGATCGTAAGAAACATTTAAGCTCTTAAGCTGTTCCTTATTGGCGGTGGTAATTTTATCGGCAAAAGTTTGAGGGCTAACGGCCGCCTTGCGGGCTACTTCCTGGGCTTTAAAACCATGCTCATCCGCGCCGGTGAGAAAAAAAACCTCTTCCCCCAAAAGACGATGATAACGGGCAAGAACATCCGCGACCACCTTCTGGTAGCCATGGCCGAGATGAATAACATCGTTAATATAGTCAATCGCCGTCGTAAGATAGAATTTTTTCATTTCTTGAAAAATAAGAAGCACTCCCTTTTAATGATAGCACCAAAAAAACTACTTTTAAAAAGACGAAGAAAAGTTAAGAAGCTTTAATTAATTTCTTAATTTTTTTCTCCCAATTCCCAGCCCACTCATCGATGGCCATTTTCTTAATAATCAATTTTACCTCCGGCTGGTTGACTTGTCGCTTAAAACGCGCCACTGTGGCCGGAGAAACCAAGAACGATTTTCGCACCCTTGCGTAAGAGGCGCCTTTCTCTAATTCAGCAAAAATTCCCAATCTTTTGGCAATGGCCATTTCCTCCCCCGGACTTAAAATTCCCCGGCAAAAAGCTTTCGCTTCTTTTTCATTTTTAATATCCACCAAAAGTTGATAAAGGCGCTCTTTAAGCTCCCGCTCTTTTTCTTTGGGTAATTTCTTTTCTGTTAACCGCATATAGTCCAATAAATTAAACCACTGATACTATTATATAATGAATAGTCAAGTATTTCTGCTTTGCAGGGCCACCGGGGTGGCAAAACAATCATTGGAAATAAGTTAAAAGGGGGAATATGAAAGCAATATCTGAAAAAAACTTTAATAACAAAACCGTTACTTTCATCGAGGTTGTTTCCTCCAACAAGAAAAACAAAATCCAAAGACATCATCAACAGGTAAGATTTATTTCTAGGGTGCCGTTGGATAATCAATTTATACCGGGAAAAAATGGCGTGGAAACAGAAGAAAGAATTTTAATAGAAGTTGGCAAACTACCAAATTACTTGTCGTGGTTAAAATACCCCACGGGCAAGGCTCAATATCGCGCTTTTTTAAGACATATTAAGAAATAAAATACTATGTAGTATTTACTCTGGCGGGGCATAAATATAAGGCGGTAAACATTATTTCGGCACAAGCTAATTGCCGCACCATTCGGCATAAGGCACAAGTCTGGCTACTTTAAAACAAAATGGAGCAACGCGTGCCCCGTTAGAAGCAAAATTATCGCCTGCCTCAAGCACCATAAATTTTCCCCCTTGACATCTTAGCAAAAGATATGCTATTCTGCTAATAGCTAACTGAAAATTTGATCTGGTAATTTCTTTTTCAACAAAATAGCAATCTATTTATCATTCTTTGCATCTTTATTTTCTTTGTATTGTGTCTCATTTTGAAAAAGGAGGTGAGAAAGGATGGCAATTGTCAAGTCGGACCTTAACGACTGGCCTCGCTTTTGGCTAAGACCCTTCTTCGAAGAGGAAGAATGGGGAGAAGCGGCCGACAGCCTTAGCGCCTACGAAACCGACGACGCGTTTGTGGTTAAAGCCAATGTGCCCGGCGTCCCTGCCGACAAAGTGGATGTTTCGGTAGAAGGAGGGGTGGTTACCATTAAAGCCGAGCATGAGGAAACAAAGGAAGAGAAAAGCAAACGCAAAGTTGTTTATCGGGAAGGGCGCATGGCTAAATATCTTTACACCACCTCGATCCCCTGCCCAGTTCTGGCTGATAAAGCCAAGGCAGAGATTGAAAATGGGGTGGTAACGGTTACTATCCCCAAAGCGCCTGAGGCCAAGCCCAAGAAAATCAAGGTTTTGGCAAGAGGAAAGTAACTTTCTTGTTCTGCCCCTCATTCTTAAAAATCCCCTCTTTTTTGAGGGGATTTTTTAAGTTGTAATTTTTCCTCGCTCTATGTTAGAATAAAGGACATTGTTTCATTATTGCGAACTAAATATTTCGTAATACGTAATAAATAATGCAAAGAAAACCTAAACCAAAGTTCAAAAACAACAAATAAACTCAAATCGCAAAACTCAAAACTCAAAACTACAACTCAAAACTCAAAACTAAAAGAACAACTTTAAGCTTTAAAAAGTTTTGACATTTACCATGTAGTTTTGCCATTTGCCATTTGCGTTTTGAGTTTATTTTTCGTGTTAATTCGCGTCTTTTAACAATTTAACAGTTATTTCTCATGCCGGTAACCAAATCCGCCCAAGGGGCGTTAAAACAGCAACAAAGGCGCTTGCAAGAAAATAAGCGCACCAAACGTCTTTATAAAGAAGCCATCAAGGAGTTTAAGAAAAATCCCGAGGAAAAAAATTTATCGCGGGTTTTTTCCCAAATCGATCGGGCGGCCAAGAAAAATGTTATCCACAAAAATAAGGCGGCCAGACTAAAAGCGCAATTTTCTAAACTTGCTATTAAGCCTAAAACTCAAAGCAGAAAAAAAAGCACTTCTAAATCTTCCTCTAAAACCCCTAAAAAATCCTCTTAAAGATTCCCGGCAAAAAAATACCCCTTGACAAAATCAAATTTTTTTTCTACCCTTTTTTCAGGAATTTTTAACGATGGCTAAAAAGTTTAAAGTAAAAACCATTATTATAACTTAGAAAAGAGCCTTAGGGCTCTTTTTTTTGCCTAAAATGACCAAAATTATAAAAAAAATCCTTCTTTGCCCACCGGATTATTTCCAAGTCCGTTATCAAATTAACCCTTGGATGCGTCCGGGAAGTGTTGATCAAGCAAAAGCTAAAGAACAATGGTTAACCCTGCTTAATCTTTTCCGCTCCCTAGGGGTTAAAGCCGAAACGGTAAAACCCCAGCCAGACCTGCCGGATATGGTTTTTAGCGCCGATCAGGCCTTAATTAAGGGGGAAAAAGCAATTTTGGCTAATTTTCGCTTTAGGCAAAGGAGAAAAGAAGGCAAAATATACCGGCAATGGCTTGAAAATAATGGCTTTAGAATTTTTAGCCTGCCTGCCTTTTCTTATTTTGAAGGCGGCGACGCTCTTGAAGCAGACAACAAAGTTCTTCTCGGTTATGGCTTTCGTACCCACCCCCAAGTAGCAAGCCTCATTAACAATTTATTAAAAGTGCCCGTTATCACTCTAAAATTAGTTAATCCCCACTTTTATCACCTTGATACTTGCTTGTTTATCGTTAATCAAAAAACCGCTTTTTATTACCCCCCGGCTTTTGATAAAAACTCCAAAACAAAATTAGCTTGCCTTTTTACCAACCTAATTCCTTTGCCAAAAAATGAAGCCTTCGCCCTTGCCGCCAACAGTCTTATTACCGATCATCAGGCAATTGTCCCCCAGAAAAGCCCCTTTCTCACCAAAAATCTCAAAAAATTTGATTACCGCGTACACCAGTTGGATATCAGTCAATTTCTCAAGGCAGGAGGAGGTATTCATTGCCTTGCCATTACTACCCATAATCAACTATCTAACTAATCTTTCCGCAAGACCCCTTTGACAAATTGTTAAAAACTTTCTATACTGTTTTAAACTCTAAAAATTAACTGCCTGCCAAATGGCTGCCAAACAAAAAGAAATCTCTCTTTTACCCGAAGAAAAAACCGGACTCCAGTCAACTTTAGAAAAAGCTTTTGACTGGCTGGTGAATACCGGGCGGTGGATTATTGTCTTCACCGAATTAATCGTTATTTTAGCCTTTCTCTCCCGTTTTTGGCTTGACCAGCGGCTGGCAGACATCTACGCTAAAAATATCCAAAAAATTACCATCATCGAGGCCGCTTCCGACTTTGAAAATGAATTCCGGACTTTACAAAAACAAACTGAACAAATCGGCTCACTTCAAAAAGAGCAGAAGAACCAAGCCGAGGTTTTAGAAAACATCGTCGCTCTCTTGCCTCCGGATATTTATCTTACTTCTCTGAAGGTTGACGATAAGGCAGTGGAGATGGAAATTTTTTCTCTCCAAGAAGAAGGCTTGGTTACTTTTTTTAAAAACCTCATTCTTACCCCCTTCTTCAGCGAAGTAGAAATTGCCAATATCACCAGCTCCACTTGGGGAAAAGAAACAAAACTAACCATCAAAGCCCAGCTATCAAAAACAAATATAAATAAAGACTAAAAAATGGAATTCCCTGATTATCGTCAATATCTTACTTATATTCCCCAGCCCATCAGGGCGCGGGGGCGCGATTTTGCGGCCGTTACCGCCTCTCTTTTTCTCACCGCTTTTTTCCTCTTCTTTGCCATCAGACCCACTGCCAATGCCATTGCCGAACTCTTAGGGGAAATAAAGGCGCGCGAAAAAAGCGATGTCCAATTACAAGAAAAAATTGACCAAATTATTAAAGCGCAAAATTTTTATAACCAAATTTACGACCGGCTTTTTTTGGTAGAAGAGGCCCTCCCCAAAAATCCCCAAATTGCTTCCTTGGCAAAAGAAATTGAAGCCCAACGACTAAAAGAAAACCTTGACTTAAGTAAATTAGGTTATTCTTCCCTCGTTTTAACCGATGAAATGAGCAGCAAAGATAAGAAAAAGGAAGTTGCCAGCTTAACCCCCCTTAATTTTACTCTTAGTATGGCCGGTCAATATTTAGACTTTAAAGATTTTCTGAAAAATGTTTTTGAACAAAGGCGAATTATCCATATCAATAATTTTGAAATTCAGCAAGCAAAAGAAAAAGAAACAATTAAACTTGATATTTCGTTAAGCGGCAACACTTTTTATCTTAACTACCATGGCGACAAACCAGAAGAACAATAGAAAAAAAACCAAGATCAGCCAAGACCTTTTTGTTCTTTCTCTTCTTACCTTAATAACCGTGGCCGTCTGGGTAGGAAGCGAAGCCTATCATCGTTTTATTGCCAAGCAGGCAATAACCGTTCCCGAAAATCTTCTCACTCCTCTTGAACCAAAAATAAATATGGAGATTCTTGACCAACTTGAGGAAAAGAAACAACTAAGCGAAGAAGAAATAGAACAAATTTTAGGCAACGTTTCTCCGCCAGAAGCCACCCCCTCTCCTCAAACCGAGGTTACTCCCACACCAAACGTGGAGGCAGAAACAGCCACCTCTTCTGCCCAAATCAGCCCTTCGCCCATACTTTCTCCCCCCCAAGAAGTTTCGCCAACTAAAAGTCCAGAAAGCCTAAATTGGCCTTATCGCCAAAAAGAAAAGGGGCGTCTCCTATGAATCAAAAAACTATCCCCACGTTATTGGGCCTGCTATTAACCACAATTTTAGCAATTAGTGGCGGCTATCTTATCCAAAAATTTCGGGGCCCAACCACTCTCTTGGCTCAAGAAAAACCTTTTTCTGTCCAAGTTACTAATATCGCCAGCCAGTCTTTTACCGTTTCTTGGCTTACCGAAGGAGAGACCACTGGCAGCATTAAAATTAACGACCGAATTTTTCTTGACCAACGCGACAGAGAAGGTCAGTTGGGTTCCTACCAAACCCACTATGTCGTCGCGGAAAATCTTGAGCCTAAAACAGAATATTCTTTTACTATTATCAGTAATGGCAAGGAATACCAAGAAAAAAACTATCGGGCAAAAACCGCCAACATACCGCCCAATATTTTACCTGAAGCTGATTTTGCTTTCGGCATTATTTTGGATGAAAACCAAACTCCCCTTAAAGACGTCCTCGTTTTTCTAAGCCTTGCTAATGCCTCCCCCCTCTCTGCTTTAACCAACAATGAAGGATACTGGTCAGTTTCCTTAAGTAATGCTTATCAAAAAGATTTGAATAACTTAATTGTCTATGATCGCCAAAATCAAACGGTAGAAATTACCGTTGTTGCTAGCCTAAACCGCAGTGTTAACGCAACCACCACCACCGGCAATGACCATCCCGTTCCCCCCATTGTTTTTGGCCAAGTTAACAATTTTATCTCTTCCCAAGGAAGTGTGATAACTCCTCCCTCTGCCATATTACCACCAAGCGCTACCCCTTCCCTAATAGAAAGTGCCCCAACAATCGCCCCCATTATTTTGAAAAACCCAGAGGAAGGAGAAGTAATTAAAGACCTTCGGCCAAAAATTGAGGGCGAGGGGCCACCCCAGAAAAAAATCCAAATAATTGTCCAGTCGGACCCGGAATTTAGCGCCGAAATTATTATTGGTCCTGACGGCTCCTGGCAATGGGCGCCTCCCCAAAACTTATCCCCGGGTGAGCATACTTTAACAATTAATTATTATGATGAAGAGAATGTTCTGCAAACGATTACCCGCCGCTTCCAAGTGGCCGCCCAAGAAAGTGTTTCTCCCACTCCCACCCCGATTACTCCCCTGCCCACTAAAATTCCCACCAGCGCTCCCACTCTTATTGCCACCCCCTTACCATCGCCAACAACAACCCCCAAGCCAATTATTACCATCACCGTTTCTCCTACCGCCACCATCTCCGGCCAACCAATTACGGGAAACTTGACGCCGTTAATAATTTTTGTTAGTTTAGGGATAGTCATCAGCAGTTTTGCTTACTTTTTAATAAATCAAGAAAAAAATGGCACTCCCTAAGCAAACTCTCCTTCCACCCCCAGAAAATCAACCTTCTGAGGGGTTTGTTGACAGCGCAGAAAGCAAAAAAGAAATTAATGGTCAAGCCAACTCCAAAATTGAGGAAAAGGCATCGTTATTAAATCCGTCTTCTCCCTCCTCTCCTCCAGAAAATCAAGGCGTTTCCTTTTTTAAAAAAAACAAAACTATTGCCATCGCTCTTTCCCTTATTCTTGCTCTTGTCGCCATTGGAGGAGGCGTTTACCTTGTCCAGCAAAGACAACAACCCAAAGAAGAAGCAGCTTTTCCTGGAAGGCTAATTTGTATGCCGATTGATGACCAAGGTAATATTACCGACGAAAGATATCGTTACCACCGAATTAAAATTAAAAGCGAGGCCAATCAAAACATCCAAATTAAAGTCCAAGAGAATTTATGCCCATATCAGGCGGGTCAACCAAGCGGAGGTTATCGTTGTGATAGTTATCATCGTGCTTACCCTTTAATTATTGGACCCGGGCAGGAAATCGTGGTTTCCTTAGACGTTCCTTGCGAAAAGATTGGCCAGTTAGACGTTTCTAAAGATAGAGATTATTACACCAGTATTGGCGTTGATCCAAATACTATTCCCGACTGTTTTAATACTGTTGTCAATCGAGAATGGGACGGCGGAGTTGCCTTTACCATTAAGGCAAATTCTAACCCTTGTATCACTTGCCCCCAAATTAATTTCACCGCCT
>LDZU01003578.1_pt1 | contig 10833 bp, 9 predicted proteins | sample 615531 | NCBI WGS metagenome assembly LDZU01 (sample SAMN03408293, study PRJNA278302) | terrestrial metagenome | isolation source: oil reservoir sample SB2 | place: USA: Alaska, North Slope, Schrader Bluff formation | collected 2011-09 | reverse complement strand
AGCCTTGGTATAAGCTCTCATCGTTTCAGCGAGAGTAACTCGGTCTCGGTCGCCCATCCTAAGCTTGAATGTAACCGTTCTAAGCACGTTCATATATCAGGTGGTTAGATGATATATACTGTTCGGAGGTGGAAGCACGCGCTCCTCCCCGGCCTAAAGACCGGGGTCTCCGCGCTGCTACGAGGATGAAGAGCGACGACGGCGAACTCCGGATCGCCGATCATCGTGAGGGGTTCTGACCTTTGCAGAAGTAGGGGCTCCGGAGAAAGGTGGCCTTCTCGATCAGCCTCTTCGTCTCCTCCAGGTCGGCGGAGCCGAGGTCCACCAGGTTGTCGTTTCGGAGGAGGCATGGTTTGAGCCTGCCGTCGGAGGTGACCCGGAGCCTGGTGCAGTTGGCGCAGAACTCGGTGTTGTCGATGGGCCGTACCACCTCCACCTCGGCGCCGTCGATGAAGTACTTACGCCTCCGGTGCATATCTCTTGTGACGATCTTGTCTGCCCGACCTTCAAGCTCCCCCTCGATCCGCGAAAAGTCGCCCCCGAGGCCTCGACCTGAGAAGTCCAACAGCTCGATCAGCTGGAGGATGACGCCCCTACCTCGCACGAACTCCACCATATCCCAGACCTCATCCTCGTTCTCCTTCAGGACCACCACGTTCACCTTGACGGGGACGAGCCCAGCCTCGACGGCGGCGTCTATCCCCGCCAAGACCTTGCGATGGTCCTCAACGGTCCCCCCCGTGATCCGGGAGTAGACCTCGGGGCGGAGGGAGTCGAGGCTCACGTTCACCCTCCCGAGGCCCGCCTCCGAGAGAGACTTGGCCCTTCCGGCCAGGAGAGTGCCGTTGGTGGTTAGGGAGAGGTCGAGGCCCCCGGGAAGCTTTTTGAGGATCGATTCGAGATCCGACCGCAAGAGGGGTTCGCCCCCGGTGAACTTGACCCTCTTCACGCCGAGATCGACCCCGGCACGGATCACCTTCACGATCTCATCCTTTGAGATCTCCCGAGACCCTGTGGGGTTCGCCTCTTCGCCCTCATGGTGGCAGTAGAGGCAGCTCAAATTGCACCGGGAGGTGATCGCTATCCTGAGGCCCGTCACCTTCCGGCCGAAGGGGTCTACCAGACTCATCGAGGCCCCCTTGATACTGATAGTATTTAGATTTTGGACCGGAAGGCTTAAGATTTTCGTAAACCTCTCGCAGAGATGATGGTTGACGATTCGAGCCTGACGGGGCTCGTGCTGATTGCATACCTATTTGCCATGATGGCCGTCGGGGCCGCGGCGGCGAGGCGGTCGAAGACCCTGGAGAGCTTCTTTCTCGCCGGGCGGAGCCTGAAACCGGTCCTCCTCACCGCAACCCTCACCGCCACCACCCTCGGGGCTTCCTCGATCCTGGGGATGGCGGGCCTCGGCTTCAGCGAGGGGCTGACGGGAGCCTGGTGGCTTCTATCGGGGACCCTGGGCCTCCTAGCCCTCTCCTTCTTGCTGGCGGAGAGGGTGAGGGCCGCGGGATGCTACACCCTCCCGGAGCTGATGGGCGAAGAGTACGATCAGCGGGTCAGGTTCGGGGCATCGGCCCTGATCCTCGCCTCCTGGATCGGGATCGTTGCGGCCCAGATCGTCGCCTCGGGCAAATTGCTGGCGGTCCTCTTCAGCACCGGCGCAGAGGCGTTCATGATCGCCTCGGCCGCCGTCTTCGTACTCTACACCGCCCTCGGAGGCCAGAGGTCCATCGTAAAGACGGATGCTTTGCAGCTTTCGATCCTCATCCTTGGCCTTTTCATCATCTCCTGGAAGGCGTTTCAGCTGGCGGGCCCCGACATCCTGGCGGAGACCAGCTTTCCCACCTCGGCGGCCCGAGACGGGGACGACGTCATCGTCCTCATACTGGTTGTCGGATCCGCCTACCTGGTGGGCCCCGACATCTACTCGCGGCTCTTCGCGGCGAAAGATCCAAAGACAGCGAGACAATCTGCCCTGGCCGCTGCCCTGATCCTCATCCCCATCGCCTTCGTCATAACCGGCCTGGGGATATCAGCCCGGATCCTCTTTCCCGGGATCTGTCCCGAAGAGGCCCTCCCAGTCCTCATGGCCGAGACCCTCTCGCCCCTGGGAGTGGGGATCGTGGCCGCAGCCCTCCTCTCGGCCCTCATCTCCTCAGCGGACACCACCCTCCTGACGGCTACGTCCATCTTCGCCCTCGATCTCTACAGTCTTATGAGACCCGGAGCTTGCGAGAGGGAGGTTATGAGGGCCTCAAGGGGCGGGACCGTTCTCATCGGGTCCCTCGCCCTCCTCTCGGCTCTCCGCCTTCCCGAGATCATCGGGTCTCTCCTCGCGGCCTACACCGTCTTCGCAGGGGGGCTGATCGTCCCCCTTCTCGCAGGGTTCTGGAAAGAGAAGCTCCGGCTCACCCCGGGGGGGGCTCTCGCCGCCCTCCTGGGCGGAGGGGGGACTGCGCTCTTCTTAGGCGAGAGATGGCCCCTTCTGGGGATGATCGTGAGCGGAGCGCTCCTATTTTCTGTGAGCTGGCTATTGCCTCAGTCGAGAAGGCTCATCAGAGGATAGTCGGTCTTTTGGTCGTATTCGAGCTTCGCTCTGACCTTCTCACCATCGTAATCTATCTCAACCAGGGCTCTGATCATCTTTCCCGCCAGCTCGCCGTAACCGAAGACGTTCTCTCTCAGCATATCCCGGTCGATCTCCACCGAGACGGACCGGACGTGAGGCTGGAGGGATATGCTCTCTTTTATCGCCGTCTCCAGGCTCTCCGCCGTATGGGCCGAGACGGGCGACCCCACGAACTGGTGGTAGATCGCCCCCAGCTTTATCCCCGCCTCGAAGGCGGCAGTCTCCCTCTTCGTCGGCATACCTCTATCACCACCGGTGAGATGAGATAGCCGATCAGAGCTAAAAATACGACCCCCGCCGATAGCTCGATCTCGCCTCCGTGCCATGCCGCTGCCGCAGCCGCCCCCAACGCCAGAACGGGGAGGACGAGCCTGGGGTCTCGCAGCTTGGGGTACGGGATCGTGGTGATCATCAATAGAGAGATCGAGCCCATCAGAAGGGCCGTCAGGAGGGGGCCTTCCAGAAGGACGCTCACAGAGACGATGGCTCCAGCCCCAGGAATCGGCATCCCCTGAAACTCGCCGCCCTTATTCTCGACGTTGAAACGGGCGAGGCGGAGGATCCCGCAGGCTATGTAAAATGCGCCCAGGATCGAGAAGGCAGATCCGAAATCGGAGCCGAAGACCGCCCAAGCGAGATATGCCGGAGCCGCTCCGAAGGAGATGACGTCCGCCAGGGAGTCGATCTGGGTCCCCAGGGGGCCGTCTCCCAGCCGCCGGGCGAGGAAGCCATCGAGTCCGTCGGCGGCCATGGCGAGGAGGATCAAGGCCGCTGAGAGGGCGTACCTCCCCTCCGAAGACGCGAGAATGGAGCCAAAGCCGAGGGTGGCGTTGAGGATCGACGCTAAGTCGGGAACTCGGATGAGCCTGAAGATCCCGGTCATCTCTTCTTCACCGCGACGATCGTCTCTCCGGCCCTCACCCTGTCCCCCACGGCAACCCTGAGGGCGTATCCATCAGGGATCGAAAACTCCACCCTGGACCCGAACCTGATCATCCCTATCCTCTCTCCCCTCTCCACCAGGTCCCCGGGGCGAACGTAGCAGACTATCCTCCTGACGAAAAACCCGGTGATCTGGCGCAGCCTCAACTCCCCATCGGGGGTATCGAGGACTATCAGGTTTCTCTCGTTCTTCGATGACGACCGAAGGAAGGCGGGCCGGTGGCCCCCGCCCGAATGCTCGATTTTGGCCACCCTCCCCTCCAGAGGAGACCTGTTGACGTGGACGTTCAGATGGCTCATGAATATCGCCACATCCTCATCCGTCGCCTCCACCACCAGGCCGTCGGCGGGAGAGACCATCCCCTCCTCCGGGGGGGCTCGTTCCGGGTCTCGATGGAAGAAGGCCATGAGGGCGGCGAGGGCGAGGGCGACGCCCAATAGCGGCCAGATCTTCGCCGGCGTCAGAATGAAGGCGGCGAGGAGGGGACCTAACACCCAGCGCCGCGAGCTCCTCGCAAGCTTCATGCAGGCTCACCTCCGCCGCGCCTTATATCGGAGGCGAGCTCGTCGATCATATCGAGGAGCTCCGGGAGGAGGAGGAATACGATGTAAGCTATGGCGAAGAGGGCGACGGCGGAGCCCACCTTTGCGATCACGTTGTGAGCGAGGTAGAAGCTCTCGGTGCCAAACCACTCCTCGCCGTAGGCCACCACCACGAAGACGTTTCGAAAGAGGTTCAGACCGTAGATCACCGGGACGGAGGCGAAGAGGGCCGTCATCTTCCGTTTCAGGGGGGCTTGGACCGAGAGGACGACTCCTGCGAAGAGGGCCATGCTCTCGATGGCGGTGCAGGCGAGGACGATCTCCACGGAGTGGCCGTAGAGGGTGATGACGCTCCCGCCCCCCGAGGCCGCCGGGATGCCGAGAGCGTTCGAGAGGAGGAGGGTCAGATCAGCGGTCTTGGCGATCAGCCATTCTCTGAGAGGGGCGAGCTGTGCGAAGGGAAAGTAGGCGAAGCCTCCTATCGCCACCGCCGACCCCGCCCAGTCGCAGGAGCGGGAACAGCCCCTGAATAGGATCAGCCAGCCGAGGTAGAAGGAGAAGAGGGCCACCGCCAGGGTCAGGCCGACGTTGAAGGGGTCGCCGATGGCCAGGTAGTGGGCCGGCTGCTTCAGCCAGTGGACCCCGAAGAGGATCCAGCCGAGGCTCGACAGTTTTCTGTGGCCCGATACGGCGGAGAGGATGAGAAGGGCGAGCCCAGCCCAGAGGACGTTCGTCATCAGCCAGCCGAGAATCATCTAGGATAGAAAATCCACAGGTTTATTTAGCATTATCTACCAACGGAAAGATCCGGGACGCCTCGGCCCTTTGATAGACCGCTGGCGCCCGCGGGGAGTGGTCATAGCCATGGACGTAGAGAGATGGAGACCGATGATCACGGTCTGCCTTTTGCTCGCGCTGGTGGAGGCGCCCGCCTCGGCAGAATCCGGTCAGGGTCAGCTTTCGGGAACGTTCGAGCCGATCAGCGAAGCCTTTGGTCTATTCTCAGACGATATCGGACGCGGCGAAGATGATCTGCCGGTGATAGTGATCTTCAAAGACGAGGCGAAGAGAGAGGCGGAAGGCCTGGATGTGAAGCGGACCTATTCCATCATAAACGGGGTTTCTGGATCAGCAAACTCGTCGGTCCTTCGGGGACTCGCCGCCGACCCGGAGGTCGCGGGGGTTTACCCCGATGGAGAGGTCGTGGCAGCCCAGCCGACGAACGCCTCCATTGACAACAGAACCTTCTGCGCCACCAGCAGAGTGAACGCCAAGCCCCTCTGGGATCGGGGCATAAACGGGTCCGGGGTGGTGGTGGCGGTCCTGGACTCCGGCATCGACAAAAATCATCCCGATCTGGCGGGAAAGGTGGTGGGCGAGGTGAACTTCGTTGACTCCGAGAGGACCACCGACGACCTCCTGGGCCACGGGACCGCCGTGGCGGGGCTCATAGCGGGATCGGGGACCGCATCCGGCGGAGAGTACATGGGGGTGGCACCGGGGGCGAGCCTCCTTAACGTGAGGGTCATCGACAGCCAGGGCTCAGGCCAGATCTCCGACATTATAGCCGGGATCGACTGGGCCGTCGAGAACGACGCCGACATCCTGACCTTGAGCCTCGGCGGCCTCAACCTCGGCGAGAGCAACCCGCCGATATCCATGGCCGCAGACAACGCCATGGACGCGGGAACGGTCGTCTGCGTCGCTGCGGGAAACCTCGACGAGAGGCTCCTCCTTCTGATGATGGTCGCCTCATCGGTATCCCTCGGGGGCATAGAGTCCCCCGGAGACGGGATCAAGGTGATAACGGTGGGGGCCACCGACTGCGACGACAGGATCGCCGCCTTCAGCGGGTCGGGCCCCCTCCGGGACGGGAGGTATAAGCCGACCCTGGTGGCGCCGGGGGTGAACGTCGTCTCGACGGTCCCCCAGAAGGTCGATATCGAGGGGAAGATCAACAACTATTATGCGGGGGCGTCGGGAACGAGCCTCTCGACCCCCGTGGTGGCGGGGGTCGCAGCTCTCCTCATCCAGGCGGATCCGAACCTCACCCCCGCGGGGGTGAAGGCGGCCCTGACCAAGGGAGCGACGAAACTATTGAGCACCCAGGACGAGGAGTACGAGGCGTACTACCAGGGAGCGGGCCTCGTCGACGCCTCGGGGTCTTTCGAGGTATTGAGCGAAGACGGGCTCTGCAGCGTCCTTCCCGACCAGTGGTCTGCGGGCAGGTGGGTTTACGGCGACTTCTGGATCAGCGGCGATGATACCGTCTATGGGAGTCTCGACACAGGGGCCGACAGGTTCCAGAAGAAATTGTACGCTCTCGCCCCCGGCGACGTGGACTGGAACTCCAAGTTCCTCTTCTTCGCCGACGAGGAGCTCTCAAACGTCACCACGACAGTGTCGGGGCCCGTATCCGAATGGGCTATGGTCCAGCCCCTCCCGAGGAATATCCCGGCCAACGGCCAGAGGGTCTTTGGGGTGGCCGTCAGCCTTCCTGAGGGTGCTACTCCGGGCCGGCACGTCGGCTCCATCGACGTAGCCGAAAACGGCAGCACAATATTTTCAGTTCCCCTGACCGTCGAGGTGGCCGAACCGGTGGAGATGAGAGAGGGGAGAGGATCGGCTCCCGGCTCCCTCGTCAAGGGCGAGTGGGACTACCTATATGTCGACGTTCCCACCAGCACCGACGAGCTGAAGTGCACCCTTTCGTGGGAGGGCGAATCCGATCTGGACCTTTTCCTCCTCTCGCCCACCAGCGAGTATCACCCCGCGGGACAGGAGGAGGGGGCGGAGACCGTCTCTGTGGAGACCCCCCCCACGGGACGGTGGCTGGTGGCGGCCCACGCGAGGAAGATCGACGGCGAGGCCGATTACGTCCTGGATGTGGAACGGACCCTTCTCGCCACCTCGCCCAAGAGGTGGTCCGTCGGCTCTGCGAGCCCTGGCGAGACGAGGGAGGCGGCCTTCAGCCTCAGAAATGGCGGTCCAGCCCTCGCCAACGTCACCTACGTCGGGATGATGGAGAACGTCGAGAAGGTGAAGTGGACCGACTCCGTCGGTGACAAGGTTATCTGGACGGTGCCGATAGATGTCCCGGCGAACGTCTCCAGACTGGGGGTGACCCTCGCCTGGGACGATCCCAAGAGCGATCTCGCCCTCCTCCTCTTCAACGAGAACGGGAGGCCCGTGGACGTCTCCTACGGCGCCGAAGTCAAAGAGGAGGTAGGGGCAACCCATCCGGCCACCGGCCTCTGGAGAGCGATAGTCTATGGATATCACGTGACCACAAAGGCGGAGCAGCCCTTCGACCTGGAGGCGACCTTCTACGTCCAAGAGACCTGGAGTTGGGTGGAGGCGAGGGGGCCAGAGCTGCTGGATTCCGGGGCGGAAGGGACGGTCAACGCCACCATCACCGTGCCCTCAAATGCGTCGAGCGTGGGCCTTGAGGGATACATCCAGGTGCGAAGTGACGAGGATCGGTTCACCATCCCCATCAGCCTCACCGTAGGAGGGGCCTCCCTCACGGGGACGAGCACCACCGACCTCATCGACAGGGACGGGGACGGACTTTATGAGAAGCTCTGCATCGGAGTGGAGGTCGACGTCAACGCCCCCGGAGACTATCGGGTTGAGGGGAGCCTTCTGGACGGGAACGGGTCTGCGATAGGGTGGATCGGCAATACGGAGAGGCTCGAAATGGACGGCTCGATAGAGATCTGCGTCAACGGGACCGATATCTGGAGCAAGGGCCGATGTGGGCCTCTGAGGCTTGAAAATCTCTTCCTCTACAACGGCGAGGGGGACATAATAGATCGGTACGCCGGGAACATAACGATATTCAAGTGTCCTGAGGACTTCCAGCACCTATCGGCCCGGCTCACCGGAGAGTTCACCGACGAGACGGCATCATCGATTTCCGGATCCGGCATGAAGCCGGACTCGATCGTCATCGGCGTCGGGGTAGCTGTCCAGACCCCGGGGGCTTATGAGGTTGCCGGAAGGATCGTTGACGACGACGGGTTTGAGATCGACGCTGTGGAGGTGTCTTCCCCCCTGGAGGAGGGGGTGCAGAAGGTCTCCCTCGCCTTCAACCCCCTCAAGTTCATCATGAAGAAGACGCCGTCTCGCCTCCACCTCGAGGAGCTCACCCTCAGCAAGGACGGCGAGGTGATCGAGAAGAGGAAGGTGGCCTTCACGACGGAGGCCTACAGCCCCGAGGATTTCACCACTGCGAAGAAGACCTACGTCATCTCCTCTCCGACGGCGGGGCGAGCTTGATTGAAACCCGGCGGCCCTGAACAGAAAGGGCCGCCGGATTGATGAACCCATCGGGGGCATCTCTCCGATCCGCCGCCAATGGTGATCGTCTTCAAGATTCATCCGAGATTCCCCGAGCCGGCTCGCCGATCGGAGATGAAGGACCCTTTTGGAGAGACTCGGAGGAGCAAATATACCCGCAAAAGTTTAAATCAGATTTCATTTAGATCTAATTTAGGTAGGAAGAGGGAGTTCGGGAAAAATGGCCATCGAGATGAGCAGCCCCTGGATCGCAGGTGGAGAAGGCGCTCTCCATCTACGACCAGATCTTGAAGGACGTTCCGAGGCTTGAGCCCGCCGTCCGGGGCGAGGTGAGGTTCAGGCAGGGGCTCAGCCACTATGGCCAGTCCTTCGAGGGGGCCCGGGAGACGAACCTGCGTCGGGCGGTCGAGGCCTTCGAGGACGCCATCAGGCTCATCAAGCCCGAGAAGCATCCCGCAGAGCACGCTCGGGCTCAAAACGGACTCGGCGTATCCCTGGTCCGCCTCTCGGAGGCCGGCGGAGGTTGGGGCGAGCCCTCCGTTCAGGACTTGGAGCAGAGAGGGAAAGGAAAGGACGACCTGAAACGCGCCATCGGGGCCTTCGAGGAGGCGCTGAGGCTCTACTCTGCTGAGGGGAAGCTCCAGGAGCACGCTCAGACGAAAAACAACCTGGGCGACGCTTATCTCCTATTGTCCAGGCTCGAAGAAGATGACTTGGAAGTCGTATCAGACCTGAAGAAGGCCATCGGAGCCTACGAGGAGGCCCTGGCTTTCAGGACGGCAGAAGAGTGGGCCGAGACCCAGACCCTCCTCGGCCAGGCCCTGGTCCTGGAGTCGGAGCCCGAGGTCAGCGGGAGCGAGGTCCACTGGGCGGACCGGGAGGGGTTGAAGATGGCGATCGAGGCCTACGAGGAGGCCCTGGCGGTCCGGACCCGAGAGTCCCGACCCGAGGAGTACGCAGAGACGAAGAACCTCCTGGGAAGGGCCCTCGTCATCCTCTCGGGCCCTGCTAGGGGTCCCGAGGACGCCGCCAACCTGAAGAGGGCGATTCGGGCCTTCGAGGAGGCCCTCGCCATCAGGACCCTGGAGGCGAGCCCTATGGATTATGCCGAGACTCAGAACAACCTGGGGATAGAAGAAGGCGAGGGAGAAGAGCTAAGGGCGGAAGGGGAATAGTAAAGCCCGCCAGGGAATCCTTTCGGCCAACCATCCCTCAGCACCTATCTCGGGACTGAAGCTGCGGACTGCACGATGAAGTCAGAAGCTCTCACTATTTTTGTAGCTTCTCACGGATCTCCTTTAAGACATCTTCAAGGCACATCTCCTCAGATTCTTCAAGCAGAGGAGCATGTTTATGGTGAGGATAAGTGTTGAGATGAGGATGGTGGGGCGCGTTATCCCACCTTATTCTGAGAGATCCGTCTTTGTCCTGCCAGTGATACGAATATAGGACGTTATCTGATGAAATGAACTCCCTTATATGGAGCTCACTTTCATCGACAAATATTGCCTTGATTTTAATGAAGTAAAATCTATCGCCACCCTTGAAGTCCAATACCTCAAAGACTTTGACGAGATCACCCTTGTGCAACTCTAACGTCTTTAGCATCCTCGATCATCTTAAGACGGTCTTCAAGCTCCTTGACGCTCTCCGAATACGCCTTCCACTCGATGAAATCGTCCCAAAGCTCAAAATCCTCTGGAGGCTGTTTGACCCTCGCCTCGAAGGCTGGAAGATCACATCCGTACTTTAGACCGCTATATTCGAGGGAGGGAGAAAGGGCGCCGTCTCCCAGATATTCTGCTGGCGGTGCCCGGGATCTGTTGGGGGCGCGCCGCCCTCCCTTCGGGCGGGCGGTTTTGCGGGGACCAAAGCTGGAGATCTTGTTGTGTCGGACTGGCGGCGAATCATGCCCTGCAGCTCTGCCATCGGAGTAATTTCGCGAGGTCGTCTTGTCCAAAATCCCCTCTCGCGGTGCCTTTGTTTACGTACCTCCCATCTCAGGAACGAAAAGAGTCGTCAAAAGGCTCACGACTCGCATGAAGATTGATAAACGATGACTGCGCCATATGCATGAGGTCGGAAGAGAGGGGAGAAGAGTGACGAGATTGCTGCTGCTTTTGGTGGTCACGACTTTGGTGTATCTTTCAGCGGGCGGGTTGGCGCAAGATGGGGGGAACGAGATGGGCGGCGAAGGCTTCATCATCAACGGGGACGAAGACGTGGCAGAAGTCAAGGTTTCAGCCACCGATGCCGAAGGGCTGGTCATCGACGTTCTGATCCGAGGGCTGAAGGTGGAAGAGTGGGAAGAGGGTGGCGAAGCCTTTCAGATCCTCACCATCTCGAGTCGCGCCACCACTTCCGAGGTGGGAAAGCCCCAGCTTCCCATGATAAAGGAGATCATAGCCGTCCCC
>LDZU01000167.1_pt1 | contig 10841 bp, 10 predicted proteins | sample 615531 | NCBI WGS metagenome assembly LDZU01 (sample SAMN03408293, study PRJNA278302) | terrestrial metagenome | isolation source: oil reservoir sample SB2 | place: USA: Alaska, North Slope, Schrader Bluff formation | collected 2011-09 | reverse complement strand
TTTCATTTTTAGTCAAGGGTTTTTCGTAAATATAATAATTTCCCCGGCTATAAAAAAAGCTGCAAAGAAACGAAAAAACCTGGCTTAAAAAGGACTTTATTCCTTCTTTTTGCCAAATATATATCCCTCTTTTTAAAAGCCCGTTAATGGTCATTTTTATTTTTCCTCTTTTGCTTTTAACAATTCTTTATCTTCTGCCTGGCTAAGGTATGGTCCTTGCTTTACTTCAATCATTTTAGTGTCCTCTAAAATATTAAATCCGTGGCCGCCGGTTAGCAGAATGATGGTATCGCCCTCAAATAGAAGACATTCTTTTATTACCTGGCCGTTTTGGTAAAATTCGGCCTCCACCTTCCCATATTCTATATGTAAGACTTCCTGGGTGTAATTTATAGTTCTAGGCCTTTCTTTATGCTGGTGCGGTTTTATTTTACTTCCTTCTTTATGTATAAAGACACCCAACTGCAGATAATTTTCCGGCGAGGTAACAAAACTTACCCCTTCATTGGAAAAACCCCGGCGGATAACAACGGCCAAAAGCAACTCATCTTTTCCTTTTATGTATTCTAACAAAACTATCGCTCCAATCTCCACATGCGGGATAAGATTTTGTTTTCACTGGGGTAGTTGGGGGCGTCCCAGGGGAAACGCTCCCCCTTAAGCCACTTTTGCCAGCGCTGTATATCTTCTTTGACCATAATTTCCACCAATTGTTCAAATTTTACTCTGGGCTCCCATTCCAGTTTCTGCTTGGCCAGACTAAAATCACCCTGCAGATAATGAACGTCTAAAGGGCGGAAAAACTTTTCCTCCACGGAAACGTAATTTTGCCAGTTTAAGTCGGCTACGGCAAAGGCTTTGGCCGCAAATTCCCGCACCGTATGGGTTTCGTTAGTCGCAATTACGTAATCACCCGGTTCTTCTTGTTGCAAAATAAGCCACATGGACTCCACGTATTCTTGCGCGTAGCCCCAATCCCTTTTGGCTTCCAGGTTGCCTAATTTTAACTCTTTTTCTAAACCTAAAGCAATTTTGGCCACGGCGTTAGATATTTTGCGGGTTACAAATTCCAGCCCCCTTAAGGGAGATTCATGGTTAAAAAGAATGCCGTTGCAGGCAAAAATACCATAGCCTTCGCGATAAATTTTAGTTACCCAGTAACCGTAAAGCTTGGCCGCGGCGTAAGGACTGGCTGGACAAAAAGAAGTGGCCTCACTTTGCGGCTCCAAGCTGCCGTTACCATAAAGCTCACTGGAGGAAGCCTGATAAAACTTGATGTTTGGCTTTATTTCCCGGACGGCTTCTAAGATACGGGTTACCCCCAGGCCAGTGATTTCCCCCGCTCCTACCGGTTGCTCAAATGAAGCCCCCACAAAGCTCTGGGCGGCCAAATGGTACACCTCATCAGGCTGGGATATTTTAATTGCTTCCAGCATGGAGGAAGCGTCTAACAAATCGGCCGGTATTAAGTTAATGTGTTCAAAGATCCCCAGATATTGCAGGCGCCAAAAATTAGGGGTGGATAAGCGCCGGTATGTTCCATAAACTTCATAGTCCTTGTCCAAAAGCAACTTAGCCAGATATGCGCCATCCTGACCGGTAATGCCGGTGATTAAAGCTTTTTTCACTGATATTGTTCTCTTGCCTCCTTTCGGTTTCTTATGTATAATCAACTAATTTTATAAAGAGGAATACTTTTTAAATGCTCTTTGTAATATACCATTCAGCTTATCTGCCATTATCTCCCATGTATATTCCTCTTCAATAAATCTTCTTGCGTCAACGCCGATGCTTTTTCTTAGTTGTTCGTCCTTTAAAAGTTTAATCACATTCTCGGTAAAATCATTTTCATTATCAGCAATAATTATATTTTTTCCTGGTGTGGCGTTTATACCATAAATTCCTTGACTGGAAGTTATTACTGGTTTTCCTGCCGACATTGCTTCTAATACCCGAGTTTTTATTCCATATCCATGTATGGGTAAGATTATAATAGAAGCACTTGCCAGATATTGTCTAATATTTTCTACATATCCAGTAACAATTACGGATTTATCCTTTGTTAATTGAATTATTTCCTCGGACGGGTCTTTCCCAACAACAAATAGTTTAACCTGAGGAAAAACTTCTTTAATATAAGGATATATATTATTATAAATATTTAAAACTGAACGCTGATTAAAGACACTACCCATATTACCCAGAAACAATAAACTTGGGAAATCTTCTTTATAATCTTCTTCTTTTGAATATGGATCCACGCCAAATGGAACAACTGATATTTCTAAATTCTTAAGATAAGAACTTATAATCTCTTTATCATGTTCAGTTGGTGTAACGCATATATCAAATTTACTATACTTTTTTTCAAAAATCTTTGCTTCAAAATAAAGCAGCCATCTATATATTTTTTTATGTAATTTTCTTTCATGTATTTTATATGCTTCATAATGTGTCTGTGTCACAGTCCATATTTCCAGTACTTTTGGTAATTCTATTGCTGATGCATAAAAAAGCATGGTAGGATTATCAACATATATTATGTCAAACTTTTCATCTTTAATTAATTCATTTATCTTTTTTTGTAACTCATGTGAATACCTATAATAAAAATAATTACCTTTTTTTAAAGTTATTTCTCTCTTAAAAACCCCTCTAAGATAATCTGTAACACAGACTGTTAACCACTTTTTCCATGTTGTCTGTTCTTCAACTGTTATAATTTTATTGCAATATTCCCTGATATAATCCTCAGAATTATTTTTATATTTAAAAGTAGCTAATGTGATATCATGTTTATATTTTTCAGATAGATATTTAATTGAACCAAGTACCCTGTATGAAAGCGCATTAGTGGTGGAGGGGAAAGGAATCCAACGGCATATTATCAAGACCTTCATTTTTATATCCATTCCTTTCGCTTCGCTCAAGGCACAAAACGTAATGAAAGTATTTCTTTCAACCTTTACCTCTCAAATTTATGAAAGATTAAAATTTATTCCATAAAATATGTAAAGAAAAAATATCAACAAGCTTATTTGTCATTTAAAACATTACGCGTTATAAGTAATCTTTACTATAACCTTACTTCCTATTAATTTTACCTTTTCTGCAATAGGTCTTAAAAAAGGAAATAACATTATAATAGATTTCCAGGTCCAAGATCTTAATGCTATGAGACCAATTAAATAACTAAAAATATAGTTTAAAGATAGTAGCTTTGTAATTACGTTAGAGGACGAGATATCATTATAATAAGGTATTGGGTATCCAAAAAATTTTCTAAAATATAAAGCGCTCCTAACTCGCATTGGTCTATATGAAGTAGGTTTCCATAAATCATTATTGGTAATTTTATTTAAAACAAATATTTTTTTAGATATTACCTCTTTAATTAATTGTTCAGCTTTTTGATTTCTAGAAATTACAAGGGAATAACCTGCGCAATCATTATTTAATCCAAGAAACCAAGCATCCGCGCATGATATATCAGCAAAATTAGCTAGACCGTCCATACATAACAAACAACGGGGTGGGGTAAACAAATTAAGGCTGTGAACAATACCATAATCAGTAAAGGGTATTAATTTCTTTGATCCATCTTTTAGAAAAAGAGACATTGAACCTGGCCATCCTTCACCCCGATAATCTATTTTTATAATATCCTCAATTTTAACATTATGCCATTTTGCTACAAATTCTGCCATTTTAAAATTATTAGTGTGACTACAAAATAAGCCTATGCATAAAAATATTTTCTTTTGAAAATCAACGTTATTTAACATCAACTGTCTTACGCCATGAATATGGCATGGTAATCCGACAATTGCAAACTTATCGTCTTTATTTGCGCAAATAATTTCCTTTAATGCAATATTAGCTGATACGGGGCAATATTTTGACTTTGATGCAGAAATAATTTCTTCTTTAGTTCTCGCAATATAAGTTATTGGTTCGAACGGCATTTTGCTATTCATACCTGTAACTAACGCGCCTTGGATAATATTCTCTTCTAATGCATAAATAAGCAATTGTGTAATGAAACCACCAGATGCGGAATTATATCTAATTTCTTCATCTGTTGAATAACCATAATAACAGCTAAGATAATTCCCTAACATAGAATTGTCAGGTTCTTTTTCAAACAGTTCCAAATTCATGCTTCTAAAATCGAAAAAACTTCCGGTACAATTTTTTATGCATATTGTACATTCAGTACATTTATCTTTATCCAGACGTGGAAAATATACTGCTCTACGGGGATCGATAGTCATTTTAATTGCTTCTTTTGGGCAGATTGCCTCACATGTGCCACAACCAGTACATAAACCTTTTTTTACAACACTTTCGATTGTTTTTTGTTGTTTAGCATCCTTCATTAACTTTAACTCTCTTCTACTCTCTTCTTCTATATTACATCGGCTTCTTTATCAGGGATATGTTCCATTTATATAACAAGGAATAAATAGATATTAATAATTAACTATATAATCATTTATTTCTTCTTATTTAGCTTATTGAATAAAAGATTTTCTTTATTATTTCAATATTCCTTAAAGACATCTCTTTAATTTCTGGTATGCATTTTAATAATTCATTATGTATCTTATCCTGATCAAGCAGGCATTTCTCAATTTTATCATGCAAATAACCCTCTAATATAGAAATATCTGCTCCTCTTAAATCTATTATGTAATCTTCCTGCTTCAGCATACTTCCTATAATTCCGTGAACTTTAGATCCATAAGCAATTATTACGGTTGGTGTGCCCATAGAGGTAGCTAAAATAGCAGAGTGCATCTTACTGGAAACTAATATGGAACACCTTCCTAAAACACCTTTTATCTCTTGTGGCGTAAGACCTTTGTCTATTAATGTTGGCTTTTGTTTGGTTTTGTTGTATATCTTTTGAATAATTTTTACATCGTCATGTTTCCCATGTACAACCTGAGGTATAAGAATTACTTCAAAACCTTTATTGGTTAAGTAATCTATAACATCAGCCATTGCTTTAATGTAAATTTCATGTTTTGTTTTTTCATTTTGAGAACCAGAAATTTTTTTATATATAATGTCGCTAGGCACCAAGCAGGCTAAAGGCTTGCCGTTTAAAAGACCTTTTTCATTTAATATAAAATCCACTCTCTTTTTTGATGCTGGATTCATTAAAAATGCCAGATCAGAAACGAGTGACATTGGGCTTTTAACTTCAAGTTCATTGAGATAATTTAATGTTACTGACTCACGAGGCGTTATGAAACTTACCCTGTCTAAAACAAATTTAACTAATTTACGTGACCATGAAAAATTAAACGGGCCTACTGTTACCGCACATAAAATAACTGGCTTACGAAAAATATATCCCAAAAATAATTGATAACTGTGAGTCAAGGTTGATAATGGGCCACCTGTACTTTGATCAGAGTAGCCATCAGCCCCAAGATGGATTACAATATCAGCCTTGGAATATAAAAAAGGATATTTAATTAATAGAAAAGCTACATTAAGATACCAGGGTATTATTTTTATGTTTTTAAATATAGGTTCAACTAGTTCTATCTGTTCATGACAATAAGGAAATACTTGTCTTAATCGTGTCTTATCATTATCAAAAATGCTGCCCATGTAAAAATGAGAGTCAGGAACTGCATTTTTTATATTCTCTATGGCTCCAATCAATAGAGCCACTTCTCCGTTATCGGAGAACCCATTTATACCAGTAATCATTATTTTATTTGTTTTCGCAACATTATTTTCTGAATAATTCATCTTGGATTTTCCTTACTAGTTAAAATAAAAATATATTTTGATTTAAATTTAATTACTAAAATTTAATTCTATATGTTTTTTTGTCTTTAAGCTCTCCATTGCCCCGCATAAAACTGCCGTTACCATAACGCCATGCCTAACAGGGACCGGCTCCTCCGTGTTTTCTTTTATGCTTGTTATAAAATCTTTAATTAAAGGTTTAAAGTAAAGCAGTGATCCTTTAAAGTAATTTTTATTAAGCACGTCTTTCGCGACTCGCATAGTTTTGCCAGCGGCTTTTCTAATATCGTCCAAAGGTGTTTGTACACCGTGCATTTCATAATAGTGCGCGTTTCTTACGTCAAGTGCAATGTTCCCACCTGTTCCGTAAACATCTACAGTAAAGGTGAAGCACTCGGTAACCCAGGAAATAATGGCTGTGGCAGTTGCTCCGCTGGCATATTCCATTATTATTTGAGTATGATTGACAAAACCCATATTCCCACCGGATATATCCCCGCCAACGGCGTAAACCGTTTTTACATCCGAGCCGTTTAACCAGAGCATAAGATCAATTAGATGGGGAGCAAAATCAAATAAGGCCGCGCCCTCGTGATAAAGCCACTTATTGCGAGTCCACCCGGCGGGGAAATTAGTCAAAGCTGTACCCTGCATCCCGACTATTTTTCCAAGGTAACCCTTATCAATCCTTTCTTTTACCTGAAATACAACAGGGAAATAGCGCCAGTTCTGAACCACATTTAATTTTACGCCGGCTTTGACGACGGTGCGTTGTATTTCCAAGGCATCTTCAATAGTCGTCGTTAAAGGTTTTTCCACTAAAATATTTTTACCTTGACGGGCAGCGTGCTTGATAAGGTCGCAGTGTGTATTGCTGGGAGTGCATATATCTATTAAATCAATTGATGGATCTTCTATTATCTTGAGAGGGTCAGAAAAATAATTTGGAATCTGAAACTCTCTGGCTATATTTTTAACCAAGTCTTCATTTACATCAGCAATTGCTTTTACCTCAACTTCCGGCAAATCTTTTAAAGCGGACAGGTGACCCCTGCGGACAATTGCACCGGCTCCAATAACACCAACATTGATCAACTCTTCCACTCCTGTCTCATTTCTTTCTGACTGCCCCGTTGGAGGCTTGCGGCAAATTTAATGAGTTTCATCTCAAGTTTGTTAATCTCAAAATCAATTTTTGCTTCTTTGATGCTCAATCCATTAAGCTTGTACTTCATGCTTCCTACCCCCAGACTGGAAGCTTTGCGTATATGCCCGACGAACCATGGATTAAAACCCATTATCTTTGCGCATACTGTGTCAACAGCAACTGGATCTCTGCCGCATAAGATTAATTTTGCCGGAATGGGGGTGCCAAATGCGGGACCCATTGTGCCTGCGTTCGTTATTATCCCATCTACCAAACAAAAGTCAGGATGATAAACAAGATTAACATCCGCAATTACCTTATCAAGGTAAGGATGATAAATGCTTTTTTGGACTAAGGGTAGGCAGCCAAACTGATTTTTCAGGCAGCAGGTAATTGAAGACATAACATTTGTTTTCAGCTTCGGAAGGGTGACAAAATAACTGCCTTCAAAGATAGAGGCTAAAGGAACCTCTTTCAAATGATAGCCTTTTATCTTTACAGGTTCGTTTTTTTCACGGGAAAGATTAGCCCACTTCGCCGCCCATTTTTCAAGAGTGGGAAGATAACCAAACCAGCGAATAAAATCGTCCGCCAGAGTTACAGTAGCGTCACTTTCAACTACAAAGATCTCCAGATTGACATAATTCTCACGCAGATATCTTAAAAATGCATCTAGAAAAATAGGGTGAGTATTGGCTCCGGTTTCCGGTGTTCTGGCATCGCAAATGTTAACTTTTATGATTATTCTATTGCGACCTGCAATTTCTAAACCGCCAGCTAAATTAATACCTTTTACTAAATTATCATAAACATTTTCGTATGTGGACTTAACAATACTGACAATACTGCTATTTTTATTCAAAACATTACTCCTTGTTTAGCTAGACGGGCATTAGACTCATTTTTTGCCGTAAGTATCCTATGCCGGTAGCTATAATTGCCATTGAAATTGTTAGCGCCCTGGAGGTGTTTTGTGCAGGACTCTTCAATAAAACGGATTTGCCTAAATACCAGGGTATTGACTTTAAAAATAAATGTTTTAAATATGTGTTTTCTGTGCTTAAAATTTTTACTTTATCGGTTGATTTATTAATTATCGATTTAGAAACGCCTTCCCCATATGATCTTTTCAATATATATTTAAGGCTCTCCCGCTGTTTATCCACTTTATGATACACAACTGCCTCAGGATCAAATAAAACTTTTCCGCGGGTAAACATTGCCTGCAAACGAACACAGTATTCCATTTCTTCACCAGCTAATGGGATTTTACCTAATCTGCCAATCGTCGGCTTGAAATTGCCGATACGGGCAAAAACTTCTCTCCTAAAAGACATATTGCAGCCAATAAGATTTCTGACTTCTTTTTTTTCCTGGGGGTGCCCTTTATAAGTGCAACCAACAACCCAATCTAACTCTTCGGGAAACCAAGACGGCCTATTCTTTTCCCAAAGTGGAACAAGTTTGCCTCCTACGGACAAAACATCTGGGTCTGTGTAATTAGAAACCAGTACTTCAGCCCATCTTTTATCCGCTTTTGCGTCATCATCAATAAACGCTATTATATCTCCGGTTGCTTTTTTAACCCCGGCATTTCTTGTATCAGAAAGGCCTTTTACGTTATTATTAAAAGCAAATAAAACTTCTTCAGGGAATCTTTCCTTCAATACCTGCAAAAGTTTTTCATTATGATCAACAGAAATAATAACTTCCAGGTCAGTATAAGTTTGCTTCAGAATAGAATCAACAGCATCCACAGTATCATTTAATCTCTCAAGGGAGTAAGTGCATATTATTACGGAAACCTTCATTTTTTGCTCCTTATTAATATCCGAGCACATAAAATATTGGTAAATAACAAAGCGGTCTAATTTAAGTTCTTCCTGGCCCTGCTTCTTTTTTCGCTCGGCATACAATCTTAACACAAAAACAACTAAGGTACAAAAAGCTTTACCCTAATAGGCGGCGGCGCAGCAGGCCGAGCGCTCCGCCGGTGCCCAGGGGTTTTTCCTCCACGCTGTACTCTATAGTAATACCATAGCCAGACCCATCGCCAAAATATTCCTTTAGCTTTTTCGCCAGATAATGCACGCAAAAGATAAAACGGGAAAAGCCCATCTTTTTTAAGTTGATGGTAAGATACTCTAGAAAAGGTTTTCCATTTACCGGCGCCATCGGTTTCGGCAGATCTTGGACGACAGGACGCAACCTGGTACCAAAGCCACCGGCGAGGATTACTGCCTGCATATTTATACTCACTCACTTGATATTTATCATGAGGATAAGCATATAAAAAGGTTGCTTCTTATTTACCTTAACTATTGTTCTGAAACTTGATTTTCAAATGTTACCATCTTGGCTACTTCACTAGGTTTAGGTAAAACAGAACCAGAACTAGTTAACCCGGCCGTAAAAATAGACAAAAAGGTTGCTGAGAAAATAAGCAATAAACCAAGCAGACAACTTGTGAGCAAGGGCAAAAAGAAAACATTATTAGCCTTGTCCACTGTAACAGCAAACGCCTGTCTATCAGAGAGATTATTAATTGCAAGCTCAGATGCACCGGCCAGTTCTGTTAAATGGATACCTGGATTATTAGCCAGGCTTATATTTTCAGAGAACAACAATCCACCTACTATAATTGAAAATATAACCATAACCGCGCCTAAACTTGTTATTTTCCGGCGCATACCAGGTTGCAAGAAAAAGCGGGTAAATATATCTGTCTGGCTGTATTTGTGGGCTATCGCGTAAACTTTGCTGGCCAATCCTAATGTGCCAATCTGAAAACCGGCCAGCAGTAATAGAGCAAAGATTATTCCTGCCCCAAAGCCGCCACTTCTGATATAAAATATCAGGCCAATCAAACCGCCTAGAAAAAGCAAAAGGCCCGGCAGAATAAAAGTAAGGGTTGAATTATAAAGCGGAAGATGGCTTATAATGGTACGGGCAATTTTGTAGCCGTCTTTTAAGCCGTTTAACTTTGCCTCTCCAATCCGTTCCCCATAAACAATGGGAATATCTTTTATCTTTAGGCCCATTGAGGCTGCTTTGATCGCTATTTCCGATTCAATACCAAAACCTTTTGAACAAAGTTCCATTTTTTCAAAGTACGATTTTTTTAGACCGTAAAGACCAGTTAAAGGGTCATAAGCCTTAAATCCGTATATATAGCGGATGGAATTGCGGAAAATAGCGTTGCCAATCCGGTTGAAGGCCGGGATGTTTTGCTTTCCTACGCTGCGGGAGGCCACGGCGTAATCGTAATTTTCTAAGGCGGCGGCAATTTCTAAGATGGTTTCTGACGGGTAGGTATCGTCAGCGTCAATAAAGAGAACATTTTCGCCCCGGGCTTGTTGAACGCCGGTTTTCATTGCTTTACCCTTACCCTGGTTAATATGGTGATTAATTAAGCGGCAGGGGTATTTTTGGGCTACCAAGGCAGTGTTATCGGTCGAGCCATCATTTACAACTAGTATCTCAAACGAATCGTCTATTATCTTAACTATTTTGTCTAAAACTATCGGTAGGCCTTCTTCTTCGTTGTAAGCTGGAATGATAATAGAGTATTTTAGCGGATTACCTTTTTCAAAAACTTTAGCCAACATAAACAGTACCCCCCCTCTCTTAAGCTTTTTTGTTTCGTATCTGATTACTACGCCCCTTCCCTGAAAGAACAACACCTCCTTTTTCGGGAAAACGGCTATTTTTTATCGTTTCTCAAGACTTTTTTGTATGGCCCCGTTTATAAAAATGCTTTAAAATAAATAACTTGCCCGGCATGGACACGTTAACAGGATCAAAAATTAAAAAACCCTAGCAACCCGGCCACCCTAGTTTTTAAACCTTAGGTCCGTGGGTTTTGCGCCCCCGCCTTTCGACAGGTTTGCCTTTTTTAGAACACTTTTTAATTTTTTTTAACTAC
>LDZU01003401.1_pt1 | contig 10846 bp, 12 predicted proteins | sample 615531 | NCBI WGS metagenome assembly LDZU01 (sample SAMN03408293, study PRJNA278302) | terrestrial metagenome | isolation source: oil reservoir sample SB2 | place: USA: Alaska, North Slope, Schrader Bluff formation | collected 2011-09 | reverse complement strand
GGGCTGGGTCAACGATCAACGGGAGGGGCAAATGTTTGTCATTCCGAACCCGCCTCGCTGGTGGGTGAGGAATCTGGATCTGGATCTGGTTCCTTATGAACCCGGACCTTGCACCACAGAGGACACAGAGGACCACAGAGAAATGCAGACGTCAACAGTCAACGGTGAACGGTCAACGGTGAACGGAAGGGCAGGAGAACCCAGGGGCGTGAGACGTGAGACGGAAAAGCGAGGCTTGTCATTCCGAACCCGCCTCGCTGGCGGGGGAGGAATCTGGATCTGAACTTTCAGTTCACGATTCGCGAATTAAGATTCACGAAAATGACCAGATCCCTCATCCGCAAGAAGCCCGGATTCGGGATGACAGTAGAAGCAAATACAGATCTCAACCGGTAGGCGGATTCGGGATGACAGGGCAAGGCCGAAAGTGTTACGCGGAAAAGCGAGGCTTGTCATTCCGAACCCGCCTCGCTGGCGGGTGAGGAATCTGCATTTGAACTTTCAGTTCACGATTCGCGAATTACGATTCACGAAAAAGACCAGATCCCTCATCCGCAAGAAGCCCGGATTCGGGATGACAGACACTTCGATTCGCGACTCACGACTAACGGATCCTGCCCCTCTGCTATACTTTCCCCGAAGACTTTACGCAAGGGGACATGCAAACCATGCCAACAGCCTATTTTGACGGGGCCTCACGGGGAAACCCGGGCGAATCGGCCGCCGGGGCCTGCATCGTCGGCGACGACGGAAAGATGATCTGGGAGTTCTCCCGGGCTCTGGGCGTCGGCACCAACAACGAGGCAGAATACCATGCCCTTATAATGCTCCTTGAGGAGATCGCATCCAGGGGTCTCAAAAAAGTCACAGTCCGCGGCGACAGCAGACTGGTGGTCTCCCAGGTGACGGGCAAGTGGAAGGTCCGTGAGGAGCGTCTCCGACCTCTGGCGGAGAGGGCGAAGGATCTTGTCCGTGCCACAGGGGCGCTCCTTGAATGGGTCCCCCGGGAGAAGAACTTCATGGCCGACGCCCTCTCCAACAGGGCCTTCTCCTCGCCGGCCCGGGAGATGGCTTCTTTTCCTCCGGAGAACCTCGAGCGCGTCTGTAACACCATCTTCATCGCCCACGGGAGCGCCGACTACGCCGTGGATGTAAGGCACCGCTCCTGCAGCTGCCCCTCCTTCCGAAACGGGGGCGACTGCAAACACCTTCAGGCAGCCCTCTCTCTCATGAAAAAGGAGGATGGAAATTGTTCATCCTGCTGACGGGGGATTCCGCAGCCGGTACCGCAGAACCCGGCCGTTTCCCGCCCAAGGCCGAGGCCGACTTCATCTGGTGGGGGATCACCACCCCCGGGATGCGCTCAAGTCTTTGCCGCGGTCCCCTCACACACCCCGTCCTGATCCCCAGGGCGGCCCGTTTCCTTGCCGACTTCCCGACCCTGGTCGTCCGTTGTGGCTCCATCGATGCCCCGCTTTGCCCCTACATGGAGACCGGTGCCCAGCCGGGCGGGGACCCTGCAGCTGGAACAGCCCTTCACGGCGCCCAACTTCTCTGGGACAGCGGTTTCAGCCTGGGAAGACTCCTTGCCGGCCTCTGCGGGCGCCTGGTCATAGGAGAGTCCTGCCCCGGCAACGGGGTCACCTCCAGGCTCATCCTCAGGGCCCTTGGTTACAGGGCCGATGCCCTGGAAGATTTACCCTCCGGCGACGAAGGGCCTTCTCCGTGGGAGAGAGCTTCTTCGAGACTGGGGATCCGACCCGGAGATCTGATCGGACGCGGCTTCGAGGCGGCCATCGAGCTCGGTGATCCTGTCCTGGTGACCGCAGCGGCCATCACCGCTGGGGCCATGGGTGGGCCTGATATCCTTCTCTCTGGGGGACTCCCCATGCTTGCCGTATCGGCCATCCTCCGGGACCTGGGTGAGAAGGGGAGGATCAGCATATCAACTACGACCCGGACCGAAGAGGATCTAGGCGGTGCCTTCGGGGCCATTTCAAAGCTGCTCGACCTCCAGGTCCAGCTGGCAGATATCGGAGATGTCCCAGATGGCGCAGGTGCCTCGGGGGCCGTCCTGCTCTCTGGCAAGTACGACATAACCCCCGAGAGGGTCCTTCAGAGAGCCGAATACCTTCGCCATGAGATATCGGACCAGGGGTCCCGGTCAGGGGAAGGAGAGCAATGAAACCCAGGGCGAGGCTGCTCTTCCCCCTTATTGCCCTTTCCCTCCTGCTTGCCGTCTCCCTGCTTTGGGTCATATCCGTGGGCGAGGTCCCCATACCCAGGGGTGACGTCCTGGGGGTCATATCGGGCCACATCCCCTCATCGGACCCCAGGTCGGTTATAGTCCTCTCCATACGCCTGCCAAGGGCACTGGCGGCCGCCGCTGCCGGAGCTGTCCTGGCAGGCAGCGGCGTGATCTTTCAGGGCGTACTTCTCAACCCTCTGGCGGAACCCTATACCCTGGGCGTGGCCACCGGCGCCGCCCTGGGTGCCTCCATTGCGATCACGCTGGGCCTCCCCTTCGTCTCGGTCTTCGCCTTCATCGGGGGTATTGCCGCCCTCTGGCTCGTCTGGGTCCTCGGGCGCGGGACCCGGGAAACGGCCTCCCCGACCCGCCTGATCCTGGCCGGTGTCATAGTGGGCAGCATACTCGGCGCCGGCATAACCCTCATCAAGGCCCTGGCAGGCGACCAGGTGGGGATCATAGTCCTCTGGCTTCTTGGCAGTTTCTCACTCTCCTCGTGGGAACAGGTAGCCTGGGGCGCCGCCTCGGCCCTGATGGTCCTGGTTTTGGGGCTCTTCTGGGCCCGCGACCTGGACATCATGTCCTCCGGGGCCGATCCGAGGTCCCTTGGCGTGGACGACAGGAAGACCTCGGGCATTCTCCTCCTGGGCAGTTCCCTCGCCACGGCAGTTGTGGTGTCCATGAGCGGCGTCATCGGCTTCGTCGGCCTTGTGGTCCCTCACCTGGTGAGGATAGTGTCAGGCCCGGCACACTTCAGGCTCCTTCCGCTGAGCATTCTGGGGGGCGCTTTGCTCCTGCTGCTGGCTGACACGGCAGCCCGCTCGCTGGGGGAGCTGCCGGTGGGGGTAATAACTGCCCTCATCGGGGGACCGATCTTCTGCTTTCTGCTCTGGAGGGAGAGATAATGAGTCTTCTGTCCCTTAAGGGGGTCAGGGTCACCCTCGGCTCAAGGGAGGTTCTGAAGGGGATCGACCTCCAGGTAATGCCTGGGGAGGTCATTGCACTCCTCGGCCCCAACGGGAGCGGCAAGAGCACCCTCCTGGCGGCCACAGCGGGCGTAGGCAGAAGGGATGCCGGCCGGGTCCTTGTCAAGGGAGACGATCTGGACTCCCTTTCCAGGCGGGAGGTCGCCAGAAGGGTCGCCGTAGTGCCCCAGCAGACGGGGTTCATGATGCCCTTCACTGTCATGGAGACGGTTCTCATGGGGCGCTTCCCCCTGGCGGGGAGGTTTGCCAGACTGTCTGCCGGGGACCGCCTGGTGGCGACGCAAGCGCTGGAGGCAGTCGACCTGGGATCCTTCGGTGAGAGGCTGGTCACGGACCTGTCGGGTGGGGAGGCCCAGAGGGTGGCCATAGCAAGGGCCCTTGCCCAGCAGACGGATATTCTCCTTCTGGACGAACCCGTCAGCGCCCTCGACCCGCGGCACGCCATCGCCGTCTTTCGTCTTCTCGATGTGTTGCGGAAGGAGGGGAAGGGTATCCTTGTGGCCCTCCACGACATAAACTACGCTCTCAGGTTCGCCGACAGGGTCGTCTTCCTCAAAGACGGCCTCCTGGTGGAGCCGCCGTCGCCAAGGAAGGTGGATGAAGTGCTTCTTGCGGAGATCTTCGACACCCCCTGGAGTCTTGAAGAGCTTTCCGGGGGCTTCAGGGTCGCTTTCCCGCTGGCCTGAGCGGACCGCTAGGAGACAAGGGCGAAGAGGGCGTTAAGGATCCCTCCGGCGGTCAGTGCCGTCAGAAGCATTATTCCGACGGAACGAAGCATGTCCGCTAGTCCCAGTTCACGCAACAGTACGATGAAGGTAGCTATGCAGGGGAAGGTCATGGCCAGGGTTACCACGGCGACCACCATCTGGTTAGGCTGCAGCCCCATGGGAATGAGCATCCCCACGGCAATATCCTTTCTCAAAAACCCCAGCAGTATCGGTCCGGCCGTCTCGGGCGGGAGCCCCAGTATCCCCCTGAAGAGTGGGGAGAGGAAGGCCGATACACTGTCCATCAGGGCCGAGGTGGAGAGCAGGTTGGCCACGAAAACTCCGACAAGCACCATGGGGATGGCCTCGATAAGGAATCCCCTGATCCTGAACCAGAGCTTCATGGCGATCCCTTTGAATGCGGGCATCCTGTAGGGCGGTATCTCCACCACCAGTTCGGGGCTGTACCCGGGGAGAAGCCTGTGCAGGATCCTGCCCAGGATGACCCAGGAAGCAAAAAGAGTGGCATACACGGCCAGAACGTACCGCCCGCCCAGGTCGCCGAGGGCGCCTATGATCATTGCCTGGAGCCCAGCGCAGGGTATGGCCACGGAGATAAGCGTGGAAGCGATGAAGCGCTCCCTTGGCGAGTCCAGGATCCTGGTCGCCATGATCCCCGGTACGTTACAACCCAGGCCCAGAAGATTGGGGACTATGGCGAAACCGTGGAGGCCCACCCTGTGGAGAAGCGCGTCGAAGAGCACTGCGAAACGGGGGAGGTAGCCTACGTCCTCGAGGAAGCTGAGGACCGCATAGAAGGCCACTACGTAGGGGAGCACCATCACCAGCGGGACGTAGAGCCCCGTGGTCAGAAGGCCGAAGCTGAGTTCCGGGTCGATCTCCCCGTTGATGAGCATTCCGATAAGTGTCCTGAACAGGAATGAGCCCTCACCTCCGAGAAGGGGTCCCAGCCATTCGAAGACGGGCATGAACAGGCCGTTGAACATCGGGTCCAGCAGGTAGTCAATAAGGCCTTCACCTATAATTCGCACCGCCGCAAAGCTGCCCAGAACGGCAAAGACACCCAGAAGAGCACCCCACCCGGGATGGACCGAAAGGTCCTCGATGCGGTCCCTCACGGTGTGGTGTCTGTGCTCCATGGTCTGCACCGAGGCGGCGATCTCTCCGATACGGGCCCAGCGGTCAGCACCAGGCACGGCTATGCCGGGCCTGGCCTCGCCAAGACGTGATATCAGTTCGCTGATACCCTGTCCTGTCACGGCAACGGTGGCAACTACGGGCACACCAAGCTCTCTCTCCAGAGCGGCTATATCTATGTTGATCCCTTCGTGGCGCGCTTCGTCGACCATGTTCAGGGCCACGACAGAGGAGTATCCCATCTCGAGGACCTGCAAAGCCAGGTTCAGATTCCTCTCCAGGGCCGTGGCGTCGAGGGTTATCACCACTATGTCGGCGCCTTCCTCGATGATCCTTCTGGCTACCTCTTCGGCCTCGTTGGTGGGTTCCAGGGTGTAGGCGCCGGGGACATCGATCAGGCGGTACCTCACTCCCTCGAAACGAAGGTTGCCCTCGGTGAAACCCACAGTCGTGCCGGGGTAGTTCGAGGAGAAGGCATGAACTCCCGTCAGACGGGTGAAGAGGGCGCTCTTGCCCACATTGGGGTTGCCTACCAGGAGGACCTTCTTGTCCTCGGTGCTCCTGCCCTCAGGTGTGGAGCAGGGACACTTCCGCGGGCATCCGCCCGGGGGGCAGTTGGCGCAACCTTTGGGAAGCATTGTTATGGGGCTTTCCTTCCTGCAAGGGGTTCCACGGCGACCTTTCTGCAGATGCCGTGCCCTATGGCGATCTGCCTTCCGTCAAGTATTATAGTTATGGGACCGCAAAATGGCATCCCCGAGACTTTCGTAACAACCTTGCCCGGCCTCAGGCCCAGCGCTTCAAGCCTTCGCCCGCTCATCCCCTGGGGAAGTTCAACTATCTTCGCGGTCTGTCCGTCAGTTAAGGAACAAAGCATCGTCGCCATGGAGACCTCCTGGTGTTTTAATCTTCAAGAATGTTAGCATGCCCAAACTCTTTGTCAATAGTGGATATCAATAGTGGCAGAGAAAGGAAGAGCAAGATCCGTAAATCGTGAATCGTTATTCGTGAATCGAAAAAGCAAGGGCGGGGGTCTGTCATTCTTAGGACCGACGGGACGAAGCGGAACGTCCGCCACAGGCGGGAATCCGGGTCAGGTTGTGTTTTGAACTTTCACGATTGACGATTCACGATTCACGAAAAAAGATCCTTCGCTGCGCTCTGGATGACGGCAAAGACCGAAAGGCGTGAACGGTGAGTGGTGTGGATTGACTCGCTCCGGCCGCGGGTCTATAGTAATCCCTGCTAATGATAACTATTCTCATAATGGAGGTTCACAATGAAGATCGCTATAGCATCTGAAGGTCAGACCCTTGAAAGCCCCGTCGCTGAGCGTTTTGGAAGATGCCCCTTCTTCCTCATCGTCGAAGAGGAAGGCACTCTCCTGGAAGCCATTTCAAACGATGCCACAAAGGCATCCCACGGAGCTGGCGGGATGGCGGTACAAACCATAGCGGCACACGGGGTATCGGCTCTCATCGCCCCGAGGCTGGGGCCAAATGCTACAATGGCACTCAAGGCTTCCGGCATACGTGCCTTCGAGTCATCAGGACAGAGCTGTAAGGAAGCCCTTGAAGACTTCAAAAAAGGCTCTCTCAAGGAGATCCCCCTTAATTAGGAAGAGGTGGCACAAGTGAGCGAGAACAGATGCGGCAGTTGCCCCAGCGAGGGCTCCTGCAACCTGGATCCTGGAACGTGTTCCATGCCCGTTCCCACCAGGGGGTGTTTCAATCACATAATTGCCGTTGGCAGCGGCAAGGGTGGAGTGGGCAAAAGCAGCGTCTCGGCCCTCCTGGCGATCGGCCTTGCACGACTCGGCCACAGGACGGCCCTGCTTGACGCCGACATAACGGGCCCTTCCATCCCGTCCATGCTCGGCATATCAGGTATGCCCTACGGCACCCCCGAAGGAATTGTCCCTCCCGCAACACCTCGGCTGGGCATCAAGGTCATGTCCATGAACCTCTTCATGGAGGACACCTCAAAGCCCGTCGTATGGCGGGGCCCGCTCATCGGCAACGTCATCAGCCAGTTCTGGAACGACACTAACTGGGAGGACTCAGAGGTATTGGTCATCGACCTGCCGCCGGGTACCTCAGATGCACCTCTCACAGTCATGCAGACCATAGCCCTTGACGGGGTTGTCATGGTGACCACACCCCAGGACCTCTCGACCCGCATTGTCGAAAAGATGATGCACATGACGAAAATGATGAAGGTGCCCCTGGTCGGGATGGTCGAGAACATGAGCCATGCCCTCTGTCCCCACTGCGGCGAACGATGGGACCTCTTTGGCCCCAGTCATATAGAGCAGGTCTGCTCAAGGTGGGATATCCCGGTCCTTGGCAGCCTCCCCATAGACAAACAGATAACAATGCTGGGCGACTCGGGTAAACTGGAGGAGTACGACGGCTCAGGCCGGGCAGAGGAAATGGCCCGAAGCGTGATCTCCGCCGTGGCCTCCCTGGTCACATCCCCTGCAGATAGCGCCAGATAGGTTCCAGGTGGGTTGTCAGTTCCTTTGAGGGTATCCTTGCCTGCGAAACGGCGTGGACCACGTCCAGGATAAAAGGAATAGAAGCTAGAAAAGGCAGGCCGTTTTCCCGGCATGCCTCTTCTATTTTCCGGGAACCCTCGCTGCTCAGGTCAGCCTTGTTAAGAACCACTGCGGCAGATGTACCGAACCTGCGGCACAGGTCCGCGATCCTCAGCATGTCATGCCTGCCCGACATGGTGGGCTCCGTTACTATCAGGGCTGCATCGGCTCCGGTGATCGCGGATATGGCGGGACAGGCTATTCCCGGTGGGCCGTCGGTAAGGATCATCCCCGCTCCTGAGCTTTCAGCTATCTCTTTTGCTACCTTACGGACCAGCTGAACGAGCATCCCGGAATTCTCCCCCCCGGGGTTGAGCCTTGCGTGGACCATTGGGCCATGTTCAGTCATGCCCCTGAACCACGTCCCCTGCCTGGTATCTTCCATGGCTATGCACTTCACGGGGCAAACAAGCGCACAAGCGGAGCACCCCTCGCAGAAGTTCTTGTCAACCCGGGCTTTCCCACCGGTAACCTTGATGGCGCCGAAACGGCAGACATCTTCGCACTTGCCGCAGCCTGTGCACCTGTCAGTGTCCACCCCCGCCGTCAGCATCCCCATGAAAGGGAACTCCCCTTCCGGTTCAGGGTGGAGCAGTATCTCCAGGTCCGGCGCGTCCACATCGGCGTCGCAAAGGACGATGCCCAGGGGAGAAAGCGCAGCCAGGGCCGCGGTTATTGATGTCTTGCCGGTACCCCCCTTGCCGCTGACGATGGTCACTTCTTTTGTCTTCATCGGCCTGCCGCCTTCTTTGCTGTCTCCCATATCGCGATCATCGCCTCTTTCCATTGGTAGTCAACCGAAGCCGGCGGTTTCCCCCGGGCGTAGGATTCGGCCACAGCTCTGGAAAAGGGGAGCCTGACCTCCACCCTGGTGCCGTACTTTCCGGCCAGGGCGTCGATGTCCGAGTCTCCCAGGTCAGCCCTGTTTACCACGATCACAGAAGGTTTTTTCAGGTCAGTGACAACCTGCAGCGCAAGGTCGAGGTCTGCGATCCCGAAAGGTGTCGGTTCCGTGACTAGCACCACCATGTCCGCTTCCCTGACAGCTGCCACCATAGGGCACGATGTGCCGGGAGGGCAATCGATCACCATGTCCCTTCCCTCGGCAAGGGCGGCATCCAGTGTCGCTTTAATAACTGGTATAGGGTTGGGCATTCCAACGTTAAGGCGCCCTTCAAAAAGGGTCATCCCTCCGGCCCGGCAGAGGCGTATCTCCCCCACGGGCCTTCCTGTCTCGCTGATGGCATCCCCGGGACAGACCATGGAGCAGACCCCGCAGCCGTGGCAGAGGTCGTTGGGCGTTGGAAAAGCTTTTCCGAACATGTAGAGGGCCCCGAAACGGCACGCCCTTACGCACTCGCCGCACCGGTCGCACTTATCGCTGTCGATAACGGGCCAGAGGGTCTCGACCAGGGACGAAGCGTAAGGTTCGGCTCCCAGGAGGATTGAGAGGTTAGGTTCCTCCACGTCGGCGTCGACGGCCATAAGTCCCGGTACCGAGACCATAAGCGATGCGGCGACGCAACTCTTGCCGGTTCCGCCCTTGCCGCTGGCTATGGCGACGGTCAGTGGCTTTATGGGCATCAGTGGCAGTGGTGTTCCTCGTGCCCTTCGCCCGTGACATGGCCGCAGGCGCTTTTCCCGCACTCCAGGCTGCCCTCGAGGAAAGCCGCTACGGCAGCTTCGGCGGGACCCTGCACGCCGATAACGGGTTTGATCCCGGCAGCAACGAAAAGATCCTCGGCGCGGGGGCCCATTCCGCCCGCTATTATCACGTCAACCTTCATTTCCGAGAGCCACTTGGGGAGTGCGCCGGGAACGTGGCCTGGGTTGGGAAGGTCCTGGTGGCCTGTTATTTTCTTGTCATCGGTTTCGAATATCCTGAAGGTCGGTGCGTGTCCGAAGTGGGGGCAAACATTACCGTTCTCTGTCGCTACTGCTATCTTCATGGTGGCATCCCTCCAAAAAAATAAGGTGGACCCGGTTCGATGGAACCGGGTCCGGGAGAAAAGGAACTGACAGGACCGGATCAGGCACCTTTTTCCATGCTGTCGAGCCGGTCTTTTATGGCCTTCATTTCTGCTTCAAGGGCGCTGAGCTCTTCCTGAAGAGCCTGCTTTTCATCCGCGGGGTCCATGGCAGGGTACGAACCGGCAAAGGGAGCTGCATTCCAGACCCAGCCTCTCCCGAATCCGAAGCCTCTTCCAAAACCGGCTCCACGGCGGGAACCACGCCAGCCGCGGTATCCGGCGCCACATGGGCCCATTCCCCAGCCCGCACCGGGTCCGCCTCCGAACCAGGGACCTCTTCCATCATAACCGGGCATGACTATCATCTCCTTTAATGATATTGGTTATCAATAGAATAGCACTTTTAATGCCCAAGTCAAGACTGACTGAGAGGAAGGATCAACTGCGCAAGATGTGAGACGGAAGTACATAAAAGCCAGGCAACAGGCGTCAGGCTGCAGGAAAACCAGTAACCAGTAACCAGTAACCAGTAACCAGTAACCCGTAAACTGTAAGTCGTAAATCGTGAATCGCATGGAATGGCCCCAGCAGGGTCAAAGGCGTGAACGGTGAACGGATCCTGCCTTTTCTGCCTCCTGGTTTTTTCGCCCCGTAGGCCGAAGGCCGAAGTCCCCTCGGCCGGAAGGCGGACGTTCCGCGCTCCCCGCCTACCGGCGGAGACCTGTGTTTGCTTCCGCTGTCATCCCGAATCCGCGCTTCTTGCGGATGAGGGATCTCGGTCTTTTTCGTGAATCGTAATTCGCGAATCGTGAACTGAAAGTTCAAATGCAGATTCCTCACCCGCCTGCCGGCGCGGGTTCGGAATGACAAGCGCTGCTTTTCCGAGTCACGAGTCTGCCCTTGTAACTAAACCATATATTTTGCTTTTCTCTCTTGCATTTCTCTGTGTCCTCTGTGTCCTACCCTGTCGCTTCTCTCAGGGTACTTCGTCTGTGGTGCAAGATCCGGGTTCATAAGGAACCAGATCCAGATTCCTCGTCGCTTCGCGCTCCTCGGAATGACAAGCAACGGCCCCGAGTCGTCCTTTCGCCCTTGCCCTGTCATCCCGAATCCGCGCTTCTTGCGGATGAGGGATCTGGTCTTTTTCGTGAATCGTGAATCGTAATTCGCGAATCGTGAAC
>LDZU01004932.1_pt1 | contig 10860 bp, 12 predicted proteins | sample 615531 | NCBI WGS metagenome assembly LDZU01 (sample SAMN03408293, study PRJNA278302) | terrestrial metagenome | isolation source: oil reservoir sample SB2 | place: USA: Alaska, North Slope, Schrader Bluff formation | collected 2011-09 | reverse complement strand
TGTAAAGAAGGAGTAAAAGGAAACAACACCATGGATCCGACTAACGGGTTCTCCTAATTTTTTTGCGACATACACTTGCATTTCTGGAGAGATGTAACCTATTGCCTCCTGCAAGCTGTTTAGAACAACCATTGTCGCCCCAGCAAGATCTTTGTTTTCATCTAATATTTTATCAATGATAGATCGTTGTTCGGGATCATTGAGTGGATTAGTTTCTATACTTTTTTCCATTGTTTTTTGCATCAAAAGGATTACTCCTGAAAAATATATTTAAGCGGGCGTAATGACCCATCGATTGTGAAATTTACCACAAATCAGTGTAATACCCAACTGCCAACTGGTCAATACACAAATGTCATATTAAGTCTAGTGAATCATCAATTGTGGGAGATGACCTTAAAACTGCGTCCATTAATGGCCATAAATGCTTGCTTGAGTTCGGCTATTGTTGGCTTCTCTATTATAAACTGAATTACGCCTAAGAAATCATCAATATAATGGACGTCTCCGCTTTGGATGAGCGGGAAACTCTTAATTTGGGGAAATTTTGTTTTTGCTTCTTCAAGGGATATATGCCTGGATATTTCCAAAGCGTCAATATCTAAATCGGGTGGTACAAATCCAAGGTGATCGATCAGGCCAAAAGCCTGGCGGTTGACATGGGCAGGGATGAATAAGCCCCCTAATTCTGTTACAGCGTGGAATGCTTCATCAAAGCTTAATTGGGTTGAATTGATCAACAGGCGTTCTTTTCGTTGAATAAATTCGCCAGTCTGGTCGACAATGAATTGTTCACCAAAAAATTCAACATTGTTCTTTATATCAGGTAAAGTTTTATCAACGAGTTCCTGGAGTTTGTTTAGTTGCTCCACCGTATCAAACAAGCAAAGGATATGGACGTCTTCTTCTGTCTGCAGTTCCATGCCGGGTAAGACAGTTAAATCGGACCCTTCTGCAGCTTTTATGACTGCTGGCACATTTTCACTGGCATTATGATCTGTTATCGCAATCAGGTTAAGGCCAATGTCAAGCGCTTTTTTTACGATTAATGGGGGTATCATCTCCACGCCCGCACAGGGTGATAATACAGTATGGACGTGTAATTCAGATAAATAGGTTTTCAATGGTAATTTCTTGTGGGTTAATTTTTGGTTGCTCGTAAACCAAGTTCCCACAATTGTCCAATGACTTCGTAGTTTGGATCTGGTGATGAAAGCATTATGATATCTTTTTCGTTAGCTTTATCGATCGTCTGCTGATCAGGTTGGGCATCTTCTGTAATGATTATTGCAGCCAGGTCGAGCAATGCAGCAACGGCAACGATATTGCTGTGTGACATCAGGGTGATCCAGAGACCTTCAGGTTCTGCCCCGGTCATGACACAGCTGAGCAAATCAGAGCAGTAACCGCTCTTAACTTTGATGGTTGAAAAATCTTTTGAGTTCGTCAGGATTTTCAGGTTCAGGATTTGGATGATTTCATCTAAGTTCATAGTGTCTCCATTCTTTAATGGTGAGGGTTCAATTGACAATATTTAAGTTATTGTCTTTATCATCAAGGTACATGATCATGTATAAATTGGTGCCGCGGTCTCTTGACGAGATCAATCGCATTTCATCCACGCAGCGCTTAATATTAACCAAGCCCATCCCTGCACCAAAACCCATTTCTCGAATTTCGTTGGTGGCTGTTGAGTAACCTGGCTTCATCGCCTGTTCAACGTCTTCAATGCCCGGACCGTCGTCATAGGCTTCCATGGTTATTTTGTGGGGTTCGACCTCCACACGAAGGGTGCCGCCGTGGTTGGTGTGAATGATCAGGTTCATTTCTGCTTCATACACTGCAATACCGCAGCGCCTGGCAACCTGTGGCGTCGCGCCTAATCTCAATAGAGCTCTTTTAATGTTGCTGGATGCATTTCCGCCGTGGATAAAATCTCCTTTGCGAATTTCGTATCTCAGGATGAGACTTGTTCGATGTGAGACAATATCTTCAAATAGGTGGCTGGCGCGATAACGGATCAGCTCTTCTGCATGATAATCTCTTTGCAAAGCTGTTAATAAGCCATTGGATATGTCCCCTTTGGTGATGATACCAACCAGTTTGCCTTGTTTATCAAGCACGGGCAGGCGGCCAAACTTTGTCCTGGAAAAGGTTTTTAGTGCTTCAACAACCGGGTCATATTCGTGAACTGTGACAAGTTTGGTCGTCATATATTCGCTAACATTGACGTCCAGGTTCCCTGCCCGTAATGCCCGGATCAGGTCTTCAATGCTGATAAGCCCAACCAGATTACCATTAGCGATAACCGGCGCACCTGAAAATCTTTCTTTTTGAAAGATATCCAGTGCTTCTTCCAATTTGATGTCTGGAGGAAGGCAGTGGACATTCTCGGTCATTACCTCATGAATACGAAGTTCATACGCGAGTTCTTCGGTTCTGGTAATGCTTTCGGCAAGTTCGTCAGAAACCTGTGAGTGTTCGTCTGTCATTGCGTATTTTCCTTTTACGCGCAGTCGTCATTGGCTGGCAATTCGTAACTCTTTAATCCAGCGTGGTGCAGGATCCCGCAAGCTTCAAACATACCAAGGTCTGTGGTTATCAGAGGAATTTCTTCTTCATTTGCAATTCTGATTGTTTCACGGTCAGGGTTTTTCCCGCGCACAAAGATAATCGTTCGAATGTCAGCAATTAAAGCTGTGCGAACAACCTGTGGGTTACATAAACCTGTAAGTAAAGCTGCTTCTGGTTTAATGGAAGCTAAAACATCACTCATCAGATCAGCACCCATTGCACCGGTTATGTCTTTTTTATATTCTTTTTCCTGGGTTAGTAATTCGCCGTTAATTAAGTCGACAATTTCAGTTAATTTCATAATTTCCTTCTACTCATAGATATTAACAATGCTTATATTTTATCGTAAAATCCTCAATTAGTTACTCCAAAAATAGAAACTGCCGAAAAAAGGGTAAAATGGTCTATGAAATTAATGACAAGTATAGGATATTGAGGCAGTTATGGCAGAAATAGTAAGAAGTGTCAAAGGTACTCGAGATTTTTATCCGGATGTGATGGCTGTTCGGCGATGGATGTTTGATATTATCCGGGACGTATCGACGCGCTTTGGATACCAGGAATTTGACGGTCCTTGTTTGGAATTTATTGATCTTTATGCTGCTAAATCCGGTGAAGAACTGGTCAAGGAGCAAGCTTTTGTATTTTCTTCACCCGGTGATGACATGCTCACCTTGCGACCTGAGCTCACCCCGACACTGGCGCGCATGGTTGCGCAGCGTCAATATGATATTCCACTGCCCTTGCGATGGTGGTCTATCGGGCCATTCTGGCGTTATGAAAACCCGCAGCGGGGTAGGACACGGGAGTTTTATCAATGGAATATCGACCTGGTTGGGACAGAAGCAGTAGCAGCGGATGCTGAAATTGTCGCTGTTGCTGCGACTTTTTTAAAGGAAACGGGGCTCTCCTCAGAGCAAGTGCAAATTTACGTGAACAATCGGCGATTGATGGATGAAGCCCTTTCAAGCCTTGAAGTTGCAAAAGAATTGCGCCCAGCAGTGTTTAAGGTCATTGACAAACTGGATAAACTTTCAGAGAAGGAATGGCGCGCTTATGCTCTGGAAATTGGTTTGTCGGAAGAACAGGTTGGGGGTTTGCAGACATTGGTCAACGCTCAGGATCTCTGGCTGAAATCCGATGAATTGGTTGAATTTTTCGAGTTAATAAAAATATTTGGTCTCGAGGATTATGTTTCTTTCAATCCGAAAGTCATTCGCGGTCTGGATTATTACACCGGCATTGTTTTTGAGGCTTTTGAGCTGGGCGGTGAATCCCGCGCCATCCTGGGTGGGGGACGATATGACAACCTGGTTGCCGATGTAGGCGGGAATCGACTGCCAGGAGTCGGCTTTGCCATGGGAGATGTGGTCCTTGAGCTGGTACTGCAAGATGCTGGGGTGATTCCTGAGAAATTGGGTCATACACCTCAGGTCCTTGTTACCGTTTTTGATGAAGCAACTATACCTGAGTCATTAAAAGCGGCAGAGGAAATTCGCAATGCTGGATATCGGGTTGTGGTGCATCCTGAAGCGGATAAGCTTGGTAAACAGTTCAAGTATGCCGATAAGTTGGATATATCTGTGGCAGTGATATTAGGTCCGGATGAGCTGAAAGAGAATCTGGTCGCTGTAAAGAATCTCAAAACGCGAGACCAGGTAACGATAGGGCGAGGTGAGCTGCTATCCCAGATTGAAAAATTCTTGCCATCCCTTCCTTGATGTGATAAAATCAGGGATTGAATATGGTGCCTGTAGCTCAATGGTTAGAGCGCCTCACTGTGGATGAGGAGGTTGAGGGTTCGACCCCCTTCAGGCACCCAACAACAAATAAAACACGTCAAGCCAACGAACCTCCCAAAAATGGGGGGTTTTTTGATAGAGAAATTCCTAATTCGCTTGTTAAATCAATTCGAAAAGATCGAAAGAATTGAATAATCACATGGTTCAATACAAATCATTCAGGCTGCATTTTCGCTGGATTTCTAAATGGAATTTGGAAATCTGAAAACTTTCGTTTGGGGATGTCACTATTTTTCGTCATGATCGTTATTCAAGAATTTTTTTGAGATTGTTTATCCGTCGGATATAATTAATTATTCACGTTTGGAATTGAATTTTCATTATGATTTCTAAGGTTTTTCAGCCTTTTATATACGTTATTATCTGTCTTTTTCACGCATCCTATTGGGAACTCTTTAATTGATCTGGAATATTAATATTGAAAACAAAGCGGTAGTTTGTTTAGGAGAGTGAGGAAATGAAAAAAGTAACCAGGATTACCTTGATATTTGGCTTTGGGCTTTTGTTAATTGTTTTACTTGATGCCTGTACGGTATTTCAGAGAAGAGCAGGCACAGGATGGGGAGAAGGTGCCTTTGATTCGAATGGCGAGCGGATTTACTTCACGTCATCAAGTGAGAGAGATACAAGAATTACATATACTGGTGGGCCACCTTCCAGCGTGATGATGGGAGGTGGGTATTTAGCTTGTGCCTCCTGTCATGGCCCAGATGCACAAGGGGGATTGCATGCTATGATGGGTATGCAGTATATGGACGCACCCGATATCCGCTGGAATTCACTGGCCAGTGAAGGAGATGAGGGGCATGGTGATGATGAAGAAGGCCATGGTGGTGGTGAGTATGATCTTGAACTTTTCCGTCTGGCAGTTGTAGAGGGTGAACATCCTGATGGTGAACCGCTCAGCGAGGATATGCCGCGGTGGAATATCGGCGATGAAGACCTTGAGGATCTGGCGGAATATCTTATGACGCTGAATTAGTTATAGCTCACACTGGTCATGAAATTTGGGTTGGTTGAGTGCCATTCATGTCACATCATAAAAATCAATTCTAAGCCTTGGAATTTCTGCAAATTATTACCCAATCAGAAGTAAGGTTTTATTGATTTAAGTAAATTCCTGCTCAGCTAAATCCAGGGAACTCTAAAAATCTTGTATCGATCGTTGTTCGACATCATCTTCTGTGGTTGCAAAGCCATTTCCTTTATTTGGTGACGCTGAGCCTTGTTTTCCATTTTTTTATCATTTTTATCAAAATGACTTTATTTCATTATTTTTCGACTACTAAACAGTAAGGTTGGCGTAAAATTTTAAGATCCAGATTGGTGGATCATGATTGCTATTTGTATGAGAGCATTTAAAATTATCGGCGAAACACACAAAATATTTAGTCAATTAACATGATTTTTTATATTAATTTAATAAAAGTGGTAAAAAATCCGGTATAATAGATAACAATAGTCTAAATAAGGAGTTAAGGTGAATATGATGGATAATTCTTATCAACACGAACGGGAAGAAACCACGAAAAATATGGAGAAAGACATTACAAGGCATGATATGGAAAGTCATGAACCTATTTCAGAGCACGAAGGTCATGCTGGGCACGAAGGTCATGGGAAGTATGATGATTACGGAGAGCACGAAGGTCATGGTAAGCATGATGATCACGGAAAGCATGGAGGCAATGAAGCGCATGTAGACCATACCGGCCACGAGGAAATGTTTCGTCGCAAATTCTGGATTTCTCTTTTAATTTCCATCCCTGTATTAATTTTCAGCCCAACCATTTCGAATTTCTTGGGATATAATCTGCCAGATTTTCCCGGTGTTAGGTGGATCACACCTGTTTTTTCGGTGATTGTCTTCTTTTACGGCGGATTACCATTTATAAAAATGGCGGTACCCGAAATTAAAAACCGAAAACCGGGCATGATGACTTTGATATCCCTGGCGATAATCGTGGCTTTTGTGTACAGTCTTGCCGCCCTATTCCTGCCAACAAGCACGACCTTTTTCTGGGAATTAGTAACGTTGATCGACATCATGCTTCTTGGTCATTGGATCGAAATGCGGAGCATCCGGCAAGCCTCAGGCGCTTTACAAGAACTGGCAAAATTACTGCCGGATACCGCAGAACGTATTGATGACGCGGGCAATCGTGAAACCGTCCCTGTCAGCGATTTATCCAGTGGGGATCTTCTCTTAGTTCGCCCCGGTGCCAGTATACCAGCAGATGGTGAAGTTGAGGAAGGCACCTCTGATGTAAATGAAGCGATGATCACAGGTGAGTCCCGCCCAGTGAAAAAATCACCTAAAGATAAAGTAATCGCCGGAACCATCAATGGGTCTGGCAGTTTGCGAGTTCGTGTCACTGCCACAGGCGATGAAACTGCATTGGCGGGAATCATGCGTATGGTGAATGAGGCTCAGAAGAGCAAATCCAATACGCAGATATTGGCGGATAAAGCGGCGGGCTGGTTGTTTTATATTGCGCTTGGTTCGGCGGTCATTACTGCTATTGCATGGATAATCGCCGTAGGTTTTGATGTAGCGGTCGTAGCAAGGGTAGCCACAGTTTTGGTGATTGCCTGCCCGCATGCACTAGGTCTTGCGGTACCACTCGTTGTGGCCATCACAACAGCAATGGGCGCTCAAAATGGAATCCTTGTGCGAGACAGGCTTGCTTTAGAAGAATCCCGAGAGATTGACATTATCGTATTTGATAAAACGGGAACACTAACCGAAGGCAAATTTGGTGTTGTGGGGATCCAAACGATTGAAGGTATAAGCGATGAAGACGCATTGGCATTAACCGCAGCCATCGAAGGCGATTCGGAACATACCATTGCAAGGGGCATTCGAAAATCGGCAGATGAAAAAGAGCTTCAACTGCCAAATGTCTCAAGTTTTGAGGCGCTCAAAGGCCGGGGCGTTCGAGCAGTCTATCAGGAGCAACCAGTTTATGTAGGTGGGCCTCGATTATTAGAAATGTTGGATATCGAACTTCCTGAAACGATTGCTGAATTTGAGGATGCAGCCAACAAGAAGGGCCAGAGTGTTGTTTATCTTGTTCAGGAAGGCCCAGAAAGGCCGCATGTGACTGCTGCGTTTGCCCTCGCTGATGTTATTCGAGCAAACAGCAAGGAGGTTGTTGAGCGCCTCCACGAAATGAAAATTGAAGTTGCCATGCTAACAGGAGACAGCGAAGCGGTGGCTAAATCAGTGGCAGAGGAACTGGGAATTGATACATACTATGCAGAGGTGCTGCCAGAGAATAAAGATCGAAAGATTATTGAACTGCAAGAGAAAGGGTTGCAGGTGGCGATGGTCGGAGACGGTGTGAACGATGCGCCTGCCCTTACAAGAGCCGATGTAGGCATTGCAATTGGAAGCGGCACAGATGTGGCCATTGAATCTGCAGGTATTATCCTGGTCAAGGATAATCCAATGGATGTGGTGAAGATCTTTGACCTCAGTAAAGCCAGCTATCGTAAAATGGTTCAGAATCTTTGGTGGGCTGCAGGCTACAATATATTTGCTATTCCTTTGGCAGCTGGTGTGCTGGCGCCATTTGGTTTCCTTCTTTCCCCCGCCGTTGGGGCATTGCTTATGTCTATGAGCACAGTCATTGTTGCAATTAACGCACAACTGCTTCGCAGACATGAACTGCCAGAATAGATGTGAGGAAACTGTCTGTAGTGAACATCAGGGTTTTCGTCACGTATGAAAGAATTCTTTAATTGATCTTTGCACTTTCTTTAGGAATTCTTGATGATTATGAGTCAGAATCCAAATGTATTAAAAATGATTACAAGTAGCCTAATGAAAGGTAAAAAAATGATGTTCTTTGGTCTGATATTCCTTGTATTTGGAGGTCTGATCATTCTTGTTTTGGTCATTGGAGTTGTCGCTTATTTTTCAGGTCGGGGACAAGATTACATCAAACAGCGCTCCAATGATGCTCCTTCAACCAAGGTAGAGGATTCTTCATTGTATATATTACAAGAGCGATATGCTCGTGGTGAAATTGATGAGGAAGAATATCACAAGATGAAGAGAAACCTTAAATCCTAATTCAATTAAAGGGGATCAGGTCCTTTAATTTGCAAAGGGTATTTGTGTAAAATTTTGCGTTCAGATTTCGCAGTAAACTTTAATGTTCATGATATGAAATATATATTGGATTATTTGATATTTTGGAGGAGATTGAGGCTTCTACTCGATTAAGGCACCCCATCAAAAAAAGCCCAAATGGGCTTTTTTTGGGTTAACTGATAGTGCGGGTTGGATTAAATCTACAAAAATTCATTCTTTTGGGTAATTCTTGGGGGCAGGTACTTTGATTACCAGCAGTTCAAGCATCTCATCATGCAGATTTTGAACGTTCATTTTGGTTTTATAGGGGATTTTTAACAAGGTTCCACCGGGGTAAACATGCACTTTCTGGTCGTCAAGCGCAATGGAGAGATTGCCACGAAGAACGGTCATGTACACATTTGAATTTGAATAGTGCAGGGGCAAACCTTCGTCTTTATTGAACAACATGTGAATGTAATCCAGGTTATCATCCTGGATGACTTTTTCTGCCGTTCGTTCGTTACTTTTTGCGAGTGTGAACACTGTTTCGATCATGTGGTGATTTTTCCTTCAATTTTGTTTCGTTTGATAATTAAAGCAGATTAATTATTTTGATTCCACCAAAGGTCAAAATCACAGAACTGATAAAGTACATCACTGAGGTTGTCCATAAATAGGTCGGCATGTGTACCTGGTAGGCACCGCAAACCATACTGAAAGCCCTTGTGCCAGCGGGAATACTGCGTGCTCCAAGCAAAAAAAGTGGGGAATCAACAGGTAATTTATCGAGACCCATCGGCAAAGTAGACTTAAAGTCTTCAAACGCCACCACATCGCCAACGGTTTTTCCAATTTGATATTCGAAAAGCGCCGCAATTGTGTTGCCCAATGCTGCCACCAGCGCAGCTTGAAGCGGACCGATTAAGGCGGCAATGAACAAGGTTAATGGAATGGATGGTAAAAATGTGAACCCAAATAAAATGTAAACCAAAAGGCTGATGAGGATTGCCTGGCTTTGATTCTGCTCGATGAAAACTTTAACGTCATTGAAATCAAGTTTCATGGATCCCCACACGGCAATCGCGAGAACGACAAAAAGGGCAATTAGCTTAACCGCATTGGTCTGGTTGAATATTTTGGGGTGACGTTCAGTCAATCTTTTTATCATCTGCATAGTTTTTTGTTGTGTATATTACCTCTAACTTTGTCCGTGCGAGGATTTTTCATAAATTTATTTTCAAACGGACTGGGCACAACATTGGGTAATCCTATTATCACAATTAAATCTTGTCAAGTTTCTATCTCTTGATTTGTTTAAGGCAGAAGGGTTAAAAAAAGGTGGCAAGCCTTGAGATAAAAGGCTTAGCACCAAATGCGTTTTGATTTAACCGGCTATTTTTTAGGCGGGCGTGGGATGAGTGTGGGTGTATTTTTCTTATACATTTCGTAATTCTCTTGTCCGCCCCAGCGTTTATCGGCTTTTTTCTCTAACATTGGGATGCCGCTGATCACGGTCAATTGGATGATGACCCAAATAGGTGAGATCAGTGTGAGCAGTGCCCAACCTTTGAGGACAGGCAGTGCGATTAATGCGACACCAATCCAAATGACGATTTCACCAAAATAATTCGGATGGCGGGACCATGCCCATAAGCCTTCCTGGATGAATTTGCCTTCATTCTCTGGATTGGCTTTGAAGCGGCTTTTTTGTGCATCAGAAACCAATTCAAAGAAAAATCCGACGCCCCAAATCAAAAGGCCAATAATTGCCAGCCAGCCTAAATCTTTGCGAAGGGTTGATGTAATGGCAGCCCAGGCTGCTGCTGCTGTGAATGTCACCCATAAACCCTGCAATGTCCAGGTGAGGAGGAACTTACCAAAAGATACCTTTATCTCGTCAAAACGGCTGTCCTTACCCTCTTCTATAACGCGGGTAAATAAGAATGTGCCCAGTCGAGCTGACCAGACAACCACCAGGACGAGTAATAAAACTGCCCGATCATCAATGTTTGGTACCATGAGAACGAGCAATGTTGTCAGGCTGACATAAGTTATTGTACCAGTCAGGTCATAAAATTTTTCTGTTTTTAACCGGTATGCGATAAAGAAAGCGATCCACTGGATCAAATATGCACCAGCCACAGCCAAAAACATAAAGGAAATGCTGCCAAGCTTTGCGCCTCCATGGCTGCCGGCAATCCCAACACCTGCTCCGACAATTACTGCTAATAATGGCCCTATTATGGACTTCAGTGATGAATTTTCCATTTTTTCTCTCCACAATTTGAAAATGAATAATTTATGTTTGAGTCTACTGAAAAAAGGGTGTGCTCTGTTTGAAAGTGGGGCGTCTTGTGTCATTTTTATGCTTTTTTGATGGTTCAATCCCATAAAACGCGTAAA
>LDZU01000164.1_pt1 | contig 10876 bp, 9 predicted proteins | sample 615531 | NCBI WGS metagenome assembly LDZU01 (sample SAMN03408293, study PRJNA278302) | terrestrial metagenome | isolation source: oil reservoir sample SB2 | place: USA: Alaska, North Slope, Schrader Bluff formation | collected 2011-09 | reverse complement strand
CGTTTGTCGCGCATAAGAGAAGTGTGAGAACGAGCAATATTGCGTGAAACAGAGAGCATTAACCCGATGGTGAATTCAGCTACCGCACCTGAATTTCGACCCGGAGCATACAGCACAGGCACCCCTCGTTTTGTGCACGCATCCCAATTGATGTTTACAGGTCCTCCTCTTGCAGCACCAACCAATTTGAGATTCTTCGCTCCTGAGACTACCATCTCGGAAATCGGAGCTGTATGGGTAATAATGATATCAACATCCTCCACTATTTTTGCCGTTTGTTCTTCATCTCCGACAAATTCACTAATTTCATTTGTCTTCTGTACGGGAGTTACAGGCCAGGTATCTTCCAGATATACATACTCAAAATCGATCCCTGTATTCTGGAATACTTTTTTAAACGAACCTTCCAGCACATCCTTCGTAACGAATAAATCATTTAATACAGCTACTTTCATGTTCATCCCTCGCGTCAATGCATTTCACTCATTGTTTGTGTTCTTCTTGCCAGCAATCCTTCAATTTCCTGCCAATCAGTGCCGTTGAGTTCAACCTCACCAGCTTTGACAGTCTCCTCGATTTGGGAAGGTCGTCTGGCACCCACAATGGCAGCAGTCACTTCCGGACGACGTAAAGTCCAGGCGATCGCCAGAACCGACATACTGATCCCATTTCGTGCCGCGATGTCTTTTAATCTCTCCACTGTCTTGAGATTGATAGAAAGGATCGGCTCCTGAAAATTTGGGTCTCCCTTGCGCCAATCATCATCTGGCAGGGCAGCAGCCCGTTCCGCTGTGAATTTCCCACTCAGTAAGCCTGCCTGCATGGGGCTGTAAACGATCACCCCAATATTTTGCTGTGCACAGTAAGGCAGAATTTCAGATTCGATCTCAGGCTTGATCATGCTGTAAGGTGGCTGAAGTGAGGTGATCGATCGGATAGGCGCGATCCTTTTCATCTGCTCCACATTGAAATTGGAAACCCCTCCATAACGCACTTTGCCTTCATCAATCAGGTCAGAAATTGCCCGCCAACCTTCTTCAATATCTTCATCCGGTAATGGCCAGTGGATCTGATACAAATCGATCATGTCCATCTGCAATCGCTTTAAACTTGACTCCACCTCCACCTTGATGCTGGCAGCTTTGAGATGACCGTAAATATCCGAGCCATCTTCCTTCCAAAGAATTCCACACTTGGTGGCGACAATCACCTTATCGCGACGTCCTTTAAGCGCCTGCCCCACTATTTCTTCTGAATGACCATGCCCGTAGCCTTTGGCAGTATCAATCCAGTTGATGCCCAGATCGAGGGCGTGTTGAATCGTCCGAATGGAGTCATCATCGTCCTGTGCTCCCCATCCATACGGATTGTCACCACCACCGATCGCCCAGCTACCCAAGCCGATCGGTGTTACCCATAAATCACTGTTTCCCAACCTTTTTATCTTCAATCATCCTCCATTTAGTGTATTGAAAGCGATGTCTCACGGTCAAAATAATAAAAATTCTGCAGGTCATACACCATGCCAATCTGGGAACCTACCTTTGGTACCATATCAGTATGCGTCTTCACTTTAATTTCTTCTGAAGCCACCTGCACATTGACAATGGTGGTCTGCCCGAGCGTCTCAACGATCTTTATTGTTCCTTTTGTTAAAGCATTCGTATCCTCCGGGCTAACAAAGCGGATGTCACGTGGACGAACACCCACCACGATCTGGCATGACCCTATCTTCTCGTTCAGTAAGTTCTGGTCTTTTTGTGGGATCGGCAATTGATAGGGCGAATCACAATCCACCACCGCGAAGCTGCCCTGGTAATCTACCGGCAGCAGATTCATGGGGGGATCACCCAGGAACTGGGCAACATAGATGTTATATGGTTTGTAATAGATATCATCCGGGGTACCGATCTGCTGTATGACACCTTCTTTGAGTACTGCAATGGTGTCAGCCATGGAAAGCGCTTCCAGTTGATCGGGGGTTGAATAGAGCGTGGTCACACCGAATTCATGCTGAATGCGCTTCAATTCTGAACGCATACGATGGCGTAATTTCGCGTCCAGGTGGGAAATGGGTTCATCCAGCAAAAAGGCATTTGGTCTGCGCACCAGGGTGCGTCCCAATGCCACACGCTGCTTCTGCCCGCCCGAGAGTTCCTGCGGTTTGCGTTTCAATAATTCAGAAATGCCGAGCATTTCAGCAACTTCGTTGACCCGTTGTTCTTTCTCTGCTTTGCTAGATTGTTTTTTACGGATCGGCGAATTGAGAGGGAAGAGTAGATTTTCTCGCACGGTCATGTGCGGGTACAGCGCGTAATTTTCAAATGCCGCAGCAACATTCCGATCCTGAGGGAACACATCGGAATAATCTTCGCCACCGATCAGCACTTTTCCAGAATCTGGTTTAACAACCCCCGATATGACATTAATGCTGGTTGATTTCCCTGCTCCGGATGCGCCCAGCAAGCAGAACATCTCCCCTTCCTTGCAAGGAAAGCTCACATCATTGAGTGCAACTTTTTTCCCAAAGGTTTTCGTTATATTCCGTAATTCTATACTGGCCATGCTTGACCTTCCTTAACTTTCCATCTCAGCATCAAAGAAAATATTCTTTCCATCTTCCTGTGAAAAGAAGTGAATATGTTCCTGATTGAATTTCACATAGATCGTTTGACCGATTTCAGGGCGCACATCTCCAAGTATTTCCGATAAGAACAATTGGTCACCTACTTTAAGGGTAATAATGGTACGATCGCCCTGGATTTCCACGAAATCCACCTCTAATCCACAACAATTCGAGCTTTCTGTAAAAGAAATGCTGATATCTTCAGGTCGCACACCCAGTCGGACTTTTTGTTGGGGAGCAGCAGTAAAGCGTTTTGTCCAAACATCATCCAATATAAATTGGAAAGCAGAGCAGGTCACCCGGAATTTTCCATCATCCTTGATAACTGCGCAATCCACAAAATTTGCGGGTGGTTCACCAATAAAACCCGCCACGAATTCATTGGATGGATGGTGGTAGATATTAAGTGGTGTGCCAATCTGCTGGATCTCGCCCAGATTCATGACCGCGATCCGATCAGCCATTGCCATGGATTCAACCTGGTCATGGGTGATATAGAGGGTTGTCACACCCAGACGGCTAACCTGGGTTTTTAACTCTTCTCGCATACGAGCACGCAGACTTGCATCCAGATGCGAAATGGGTTCATCCATGATCAACACATCCGGTTCACGCACGATGGCACGCCCGATCGAGACCCGCTGCATTTCTCCGCCCGACAAATGCCGAGCATTTTTCTTTAAAATGGGTTCGAGATCCAAGAATTTTGCAGCCGTTTTTACCTTTTCATCAATGACTTCTTTGGACATTTTTCTTGCGCGTAACGGGAAGGCGATATTTTCATAGACATTCAAGTTGGGATAAAGCGCCCAGTTCTCAAACACCATGGCAATATTGCGTTCCTTCGGGCGCAGATCATTGACCACCTTGTCATTGAAAAGGATCTGCCCCTCGGTGATCTCTTCCAAGCCAGCGATCATGCGCAAGGAAGAAGATTTTCCACAACCTGATGGTCCCAGAATAGAGAAAAATTCTCGATCCTCACATTTCCAGGAAACGTCTTTTACTGCTTCGACGTCGCCCTTATATATTTTCCAAACGTTACGTAGTTCAACACTAGCCACGTTTCATCTCCTGATCTTATTTATGCAAGGTCATTTCATAACCCGCGTGGAATTTCCAGACTGCACGGGAAGCTTTGATGGGAATATCATCAGGATCCCAGGTAATGCGGAAGCGTAACAGCACCGCTGTGCCAACAGGCACCTGCAAGAATTTTGCTTCTCGTTCTTCCAGGCAGGTAAGCGTTACTTCGTCTGTGGCTCGGTCAGAGATAAGCCCGAACTTATCTTCCATTACTTTGAACGATGATTGGCTGGAACCCGTCTCCGTGAACATGTCTTTGGTAATTCCCGGATACAACTTTGCGGGAAAGTAAGAAGTCTCAATTGCCACCGGGAAATCATCCACCGTGCGCAACCGTTCCATGATCTGCACTTTATCCTCGGCATCCAGTTTCAATCTTTCCTGGATGGAAGACCAGGCATCTACCAGTTCCCAATTTAGAATTTCCACACCTGGATTCTGCCCGCGTTTTTTCGCTTCCTTTGTGATGGAATGTGTTCCGGTCAGAGTACCCCAGTAGGTATACACAGGCGTGCGATAAACGCGGTCGTTGCACTTATGATCGCGTTCCAAATAACCTTCATAAACAAGTTCACTTAAAGCTGTTTCAACTTCATGCTCGCTGGCTTTGAATTTCTCCGCCAAGTCTTTTACGGCGGGCAATTTTTCGCCATTCGCAAATTTCTGAGATGTCAACCATTTTTCAATATTAAAAAATACTTCATTCATTTCAAACCTCATATCCAAATTTAAAATTAGCCTTTTACGCCACTTCTTCCCAAACCTTCCACGAGGTTCTTCGAGAAGATGAACACCACAATGTAGATCGGTATGATTCCAGCCAGGGCAGCGGCTGACATCTCTCCAAACTGCATACCATGTTCTCCTATGTATTGTGAAATACCGATCGGGAACGTCTTGGATGCATCGCTGTAGGTCAGTATTAATGCAAAGAGAAATTCGTTCCAGGACATGATCAAGCACACCACACCCGTCGATAGCACACCCGGTTTGATCAGGGGATAAACAATTTTCAGTAGAGTGTCAAATTTGCTGTAACCATCCACCCAAGCTGCATGTTCCAATTCCACCGGGATATTGCGGATGTAGCTATCTAATAACCAGAAAGCCAACGGAATATTCATCATAGAATGGACCAAAATCAAGCCCACTAATGTATCCTGTAAACCTAGAGTTTTGATGATGGCGAAAATAGGTACTGTGACCACAATAGGAGGCATTACATAGGTTCCCAGGATGAGGGATGGAAGAACTGCCCCACCCGTTTTAAAGCGGACCACCGTATAGATGGTTGGAACAGCGATCAACAAAGTAATAATCGTGCTGGATATCGCCACCACCGTTGAATTAAAAAGATATTTGGTCAATGGGACATTGCGAAAGGCTTTCACCCAATTTTCAAAAGTAATACCACCTTGCGGGAATAGGGATCCGGAGGTACGAATTTCCAGAGGGATCTTTAAAGAGGTAGCAGCCACATAAATGATCGGTAATAGGATTATGGTCAAAAATATGATAGCGATAACCCAACCGATAATTTTTGAGAAAATATTCTTATTGATCATTCTGACCTCCGCATGATAATTTCACGCCCCTTTGTAACGAGGGTGGCAACAATTGTGATAATGAGCAACATCAAGAAACTCAGTGCGGCTGCATACCCGGTATTAAATTGTTTGAATGCAACGCGATAAATATAGAAAGAAGCAACCTGTGTTGTATTTCCTGGTCCACCAAAGGTCAGCATATAAACAAGGTCAAATACCTTTAAAGAGATCAGTAATTTGAATAGAAACACAACGATCACCTGAGGAAGTACGAGTGGTAAGGTCAATCTTCTGAAGACCATCCATCCTGAAGCGCCATCCACTTCAGCAGCTTCAAATGGGGCTTTTGGTAAGGCTTGCAGTGCGGCATAGCACAAAATAAAGCAGAAAGGTGTCCACTGCCATAGATCGGCAAATATAATGGAAGGGAATGCCAGTTTGGGGTCTCCCAGGAATGCAATTAAACCCTTGGTCAAGCCCCATTTCATCAAATAATGATTCATCAGACCGGAATTCGGATCGTAGATCAATTTCCAAATCATAGATACAGCCACTGGTGGAGTGAACATGGGAAGCAGAGCGATGCTTCTGAGTATCGTGCTCAGACCCCGGATTCCACGAACAGCATACGCCAGCAAAAATCCCAACAGGGTTTCAAGAGTGGTAACCACAAAAGCAAATACGAAAGTATTGGTGAGTGACCTTTTAAAGTTTTCATCAAGAACAGCCTGCTTATAGTTGCTGAACCAGACAAAATCCTTGAAAGGTTGTGCCAGGGTTGAATTCGTCAGACTGGTGCTGAGAACATATATCAAAGGGATTATGGAAAAGAAAGCCAAAAAGATCCAAGCTGGAATAGCCATGATCTTCGGGCTCAGACGTTCTAGTTTATTTTTCAACTTAATTCTCCTGATTCACGTTCCATACTTCTTGGAGAAAAAATAGGGATAGATTGAATGAACACCTATCCCTATTTTCTATAGAACTTTACTTACCCAAGACCTGCAACCAGGATGCTTGAGTATCATCCAATGCTTCTTGCGGAGTCTTTTCTCCGATCAGAGCAAGGGAGAGGTTGTCGGTCAGCGATTCTTGCAGTTCGAACCATTCAGCATTGGTCGGCCAGGTGATGGCATTCGCATGGGCTGCTTTGATAGCATCCACGATTTCTGTACCAGCGAATTCAATGTATGCCGGGTCTTCCAATGTTGAATAGCGTACAGGATCAATACCACCTACAACGGTGTTATAACGAGCTGCCACATCAGGGCGAGCCACAAAATTGAGGAACTCCATGGCAGCATCAGGATGTGGTGCAACTTCAGAGACACCAATACCGAAACCAGCATTGACGGATGCAACGATCTTCGCATTTTCACCAGATCCAATCGGCAAGTGCCCAACGCCCCATTTTCCAACAATGGATGAACTTTCGGGATCATCGGTCATTCCAGGCAGGTCAGTATAAAATTCGACCATGGCGGCTTTTCCGGTGAACCAACCACCCAATGCTTCGTCAAAGGCAACTGCTGAAGCGGTTGGAAGAGCATACTGAGCCTGTTCAACCATGCCAGTTAATGCAATGACTGCTTCCGGGCTGTTGATGGTGGGATTGCCATCTGCATCAAAGAAAGAACCGCCGTATGAACCAAACCGATTCAAGAAAGAACCGATCAGGATCAAGGGGCTCTTGGCACCTTGAATCGCGCAGCCATAAACGCCATCAGCTGCACCGGCTTCGGTGATCGCTTTACAGGTCTCATAGTATTCATCCCATGTGGTGGGGAAGGTTTGCCCGTATTGTTCGAAAATCTCGGTGTTGTAGTAGAGCAGGTGCATATCACCATCAAATGGGAATGCATATTTTGATCCATCGATCGTGGTGAAGACATCCTTGAAAGTCACAATGAGGTCATCAAGTTCAAGTGCTTCTTCATTCTCGGCATACCACTCATCCAGGTTCTTCAATACACCGTTATCAACCAGGGTGCCTAAACCAGGATACCAGAAGTCGATCACATCATAATATCCAACGCCCGAGGTAACATCCAATACAGCTTTTTCCACGACGTTGTCGTAGGGTACAACGTCAACCGTAACTTTGCAGCCGGTCTCTTCTTCAAACCATTCTGCCAGGTTCTGTGATGCAACTGTATGTGGTTGGATCGTCAAGAAAGTGATCTCCTGCCCTTCCAATGATTTGCCAGTTGTTTGTTCGACTTCAACAGCTTCCTCAACCACTGCGGGTTCTTCTTCCACTGTTTCAGCTTCCGCCGCTGGGGCGCATGCCGCAAACAGCATGGTGAAGAGAACCAATATTGATAAAACTTTCAAAAACTTATTCACGGTTTTTCCTCCATTTTTTTTGTTACTTTAAAAATAAAAAATCTTCCTCTTTTTTATCCTCCTTCCTTATGTATTTCTATTTCTCCCATTTTTCAATTCCATAGGATGAAGTCTTGTCCCACAACGGCATAACAGCCGTGATCAGATCTTTGTAGATCTCATACAGCTGGTCATATTTCACTTTATTTTCTGGATTCGGTTTGAATTCCTTGCGGATATGAACCATATTCATAACGCCTGCGGCATGATCTTTGAACACACCTACTGCTACGCCAGCGTTGATAGCGGCACCACGTGACCCAGAATCCGATCCGGATGGCACGCGCATGGTGTTGCCAGTACAATCTGCCAGAATTTGGCACCAAGTATCATTCTTTGAAGCGCCACCTGATAGATAGGTGATCTCGAGTTTTTCATTCTTCAACATGCTTTCGTAATTATGACGGGTGGATAGCGCCACACCTTCAAAAACTGCGCGCAGTAAATGCGCTCGTTTATGCCAATCTCCCAGCCCGAAGAACATGCCTCGTGCTTCTGGTTTGACAAAAGGGGAACGCTCCCCTTGCAGTAACGGTAAATAAATAACACCGCCCGAACCGACCGGGATCTCCTCGACCTCTTCTGAAATGATGTCATAGATTGAACATCCACGTTCAGCTGCTTGAATGCGTTCAGCTTCCAGGAATTCACGGTCAAACCATTCCAGATTGCCCGCCGCTAGCTGCGCCATAGCGGTCTTGTAACACACCCCGGGCACATCATGCGCCATCAGGCTGTAGATACGTTCAGGATCAGGGATAGGATTGGCGCTTAAAACCACATGCACACCGGCGGTGGCAACGGTACTGCCAGCTTCACCAACTTTATAACAGCCCGCACCCAGCGCTGAACAGGCACCGTCAAATGCTCCTCCAGCAACCGGGGTACCCTCTGCCAGACCAGTCTGTTCAGCAGCTTCGCGCGTCACGTAACCAGCGATCTGCCAGGCAGGCACCAATTCAGGGAGCAGATGGCGATACTGACCGATGCCAACCATGTCCAGTACTTCCTGCGAGTAATCCATGCTGTCATAATCCAACAGGGATACAGAAGCCATGGAGTAATCCACACTTAATTTGCCTGTCAGGCAGTATTTGGTCCAATCTTTGGAGGTAAGGTTAACGGCTGCTCTTTCAAGACTTTGTGGCTCATTATCCACCAACCAGGGGAAGATGGTCACCGGTCCGATGCCCGCGAACAAGTTCCAGCCTGATTTATCATAGATCGCCTGTAATTTGCCTTCTTTGCCCCACTTATCGATATAGGATTTTGCGCGCCCATCCAACCAAATAATAGCATTGCGCACAGGTTCACCCTCTTTATCCAACAACCACACCCCCCCGCCATGCCCGCTTAATGAGATGCCGGCTATTTCTTCAGGATCAATCTTGGAACGTTGGATGACATCGCGGATAGCAGCCGACATTGCCTCCCAGATCTCTTGCATACTCTGTTCAGCCCACCCTGGTTGGGGATGCCATGTTTGTACTTCTTTTGAACTGGAAACAGCAATTTCCTGACCTTTAAAATCGAACAAGGTTGCCTTTGTAGTGGTTGTGCCGTTATCAATTCCAAGCAAATACTTTTTCGTCATGAGATATACCTCAAAATAATGTCATTTAAGCGCAGTAAGATAAGGGGAATCGATTTGGTAGTTCATCAGGTTGTTTGTTATGTATTGTATTACGTTTGTACTGACATTATACCATAATTTCATATCAACAATACATTTGTGAAACGAGACACAATCCCCCACTCGCTTAAAGCCAATTGCTTGTGGATGAATTGATCAAGACCATCGTATTGGATACGTTGCCGGAAACCTTCCGCCTTTCCTTCCTCGCAATCTTATAAGGAATCAGTCGAAAATTGAGCAGCAAACTGTTACTCCAACCAGTCAAAACCATTCTGCATGTGTTATGCCATCCGCTGGTACACAGCGGTGGAAAGATGCGAGTGACAGTTTTTGTGCCCTGTGTAAGAACCAGGAGAAATGCTTATTAAAATTAGAAAATGCGGGTGTTCTTTCATCAATCCGAATTCAAATATTTTTTAACAAGTGAAAATCTTTAGCAAATCCTTTTTTGGTCATTGAGAATCATCTTCGTGGTATATACCTACAAATACAACCTTCCTTTTTTCACTTACTACCTGACTTATCTTTTAAATAACTAACTTTTCACATACTTTATCCTTGTTCTTATTTTGTAACAGCGTCACTTGAATTGTCTATTTCTGTAATTCAATCAAGATCCTTCTAAAAATTTACTCGATTTTTATCACCTTCTTGACACTTACCGGTATTTGATACTTGACATTATATTTTAAATATTTATAATGTTTAAATAATTTACATCATTTATGGAATATAAAATGACACAAAAAAACGATCTGCCCGCAATATTTTCAATTAGTGATTATGAAACTTTAAAGGTCATCTCTGATCCTCTGCGCGGTCAAATACTTGAAGCCCTTATCCTCCAACCCTTGACCGTAAAACAAGTGGGAGAAAGGATCGGGGTGACTGCAACAAAGTTGTACTACCACATCAATTTGATGGAAAAACATGGTTTGATAAAAGTAGTTAGTACTCAGATAGTATCGGGAATCATTGAGAAGAGCTATCGTGCGACTGCGCAACGCATTCAAATAAATTCCAATCTTCTATCACCAGTTTCAGAAACGGATAAGGACAATATCAACACATTGGTTTTATCAACAATCGAAACAACCCGAGATGATATGCTGCGAAGTTTACAATCACATCGTGCTGATTTAGAACAAGACGATCGATGCATTATGATCAGCCGTCAGTTGAGTCGTTTTTCAGACGAGCGTGCTGATGAATTTTGCCAGCGTCTTGACATTTTGATCAATGAGTTTCGAGACGCAGACACCGAATTGACCAATGACCAACCATTCGCTCTGACCATCGCTTTTTATCCAAGTTATTATTTCCACCCAGAGAAATAAAACACCATATTTAGTTACAAATAATGAGGGGTTATTGATGAATTCAGCCAACAAACAACCACAAAACATGAAAAATTTTCTAGTTATATGGCTGGGGGAACTGATCTCAACCGTTGGATCTGGGCTCACCTCTTTTGGATTGGGTATCTGGATGTACGAAAATACAGGATTGGCAACTCCTTTCGCGCTCACCGTGTTATGTTCCTATCTACCAAGGATTCTTATCTCACCATTTGCCGGTGTACTGATTGATCGGTTC
>LDZU01010577.1_pt1 | contig 10880 bp, 6 predicted proteins | sample 615531 | NCBI WGS metagenome assembly LDZU01 (sample SAMN03408293, study PRJNA278302) | terrestrial metagenome | isolation source: oil reservoir sample SB2 | place: USA: Alaska, North Slope, Schrader Bluff formation | collected 2011-09 | reverse complement strand
CTTATCTGTTCTTCAACCGTACGGGCACGGCGCAGCGCCCTCTCCAAATGCTCAGGCTCGATGAGTTCTGCCCCCTCGCTGACGGCCTGGTCTCCAGCCGCCCGTACCAGACCCCCCATCTCTCTCAGTCGGAGAGTTAGGGCATTGTGGCGGTCGTCCCAATCCCGTGCCCGACGCCGCCCCTCTTTAATTAATCCCTTAACCGTCTCCATACTGGCATGGGGAATGCGACCATCCATGTGTATTTCCTGCGCTATGAACTGCAGGTATTTGGCCCTGTTTTCTGGTGTATCTGGCATGGCAGTTTCCATTAGAAGCTCGTAACCTCCACCTGCGATACGAGAGCGTAAGGGCGACAATATGTTCTCTAGGTCTTGTATGTTGCAGGCTGCTACAAGAATGAAATCACAAGGAACGGTATCGACGCGGACAGATGCTCCGGCACTCTGTGGGTTATGACCGGTGATGGGGAAACTCTTGTCCTGCATGGCCGAAAGTATGAACCTCTGTGTCTGACCAAGGTGGGAAATCTCATCGATGAACAGAACCCCTTCATGGGCTTCATGTATGGCACCGGGAACCACCCTTTCATAAGGTTGTGTTCCTAAACTCTGATGGCTGCCGTAGGGGTCGTGTCTTACATCACCGAGCAACTCCGTTTCCGAAGCGCCTGTGGCAAGAACGAACGGGTTGCGTTTTAGAGGTACTATAACCTTATGATTGGTCATTCTCTCCAATTCGCGTCTGCGTTCAAGGGCCGACTGGTCAAGAACACGAATCATATCTCCTGCGCGTTCGAAGACCACGACTTCTTCCCTTCCCTTTTTAACGCGTGTGGTGGTGACCCTCTCTTTTCCCACTGGTGCCTGAGGCAGTGCACTCATTGCCGACTCTAGCATCCCGCCTATAAGGTCACCGAATGGGTTGTTGCGGCGGTCGATCTCCATTTTACTTCTGCCGCAGGCAGGGCAGGTCCGCTCGGTGTAACTGGAAATTGTATCACATTCGGAACATCGGTATCCCAGACGTTGCGTAACATTGGGAGGGGCTTCTCGAGGGTCGATCAGTTCACCAGCCGCTGAGGCACGTCGGCGTCTTTCTGATTCCACTTCTTCTTCCGAAAGTACCTCTACCATAGGCCTTTCCGGATTTTCAGGGTTATGGACCACGCGTACTTCGTGTCTGGGGGAAGGAAGATGCAGTGCAAGTGCCTGAGCAATCATTGACTTGCCTGTTCCTGGAGGTCCTACTAGAAGGAGATGTCTTCTCTGACTGGCGGCCAGTCGAGCCAATTCTATGGCCTCATCCTGACCTATCACCCTTTGCAAGGGGTCAGAAGGTATGGGAACCTCCTCTGTGCTGGAAATTTCAGAAACCGCGTCCCATGAGATCGGTTCGTTGCTCAAACTAGGTCTTCCTTGGTCCATATTTCAATACCGTTGGGTTGTTTGGTAACATTTCCCACTTTAGCGCCTATGATGATGGGGATTTCTTTCTCTGCCACGATATCAAGGATGCGCTGGGATATGACCCCATCGAATACCACGGCATCGATCTTATCCTCTGTGGTCTTCAAGACATCCACCAACTCTTTGACGCTGGTCTCGATCATAACTTCTCCATCAGTGATGAGTTTAGCATTGTGTGTACCACTCATATCCACTATCATGTCTCGATAAACGATCTGTTGATCGCTGAGGTTCTTTTCAGGTTTGATCTTCTCGCGGCTTGGCTCTTTCTTCTCGCGGCTATCCTTTTTCTTATAGCGCTCAGCGGCCTCGGTGTCAAAGCGGCTTTCGCGCTTTTTGATCTTTTCATCTTTACCGTTGCCGTTTGGCACCTTAAGAGCAGGCTCTTCATCTTTTTCATTGGATTCTGTCTCGTTCTCTTTTTTCTTACCATTACCGTCGGTGATACCATACATTTCCATGTACTGTTCGGCAGGTATTTTGTTACGCAGGGCTTTTGTGATCTGTTTTTGGGTGAGTTCCTCTACCTCAAGCGGGCGGGGAGCGCGGGCCACAAAATCGACTTCTGCCACCTGAAAGAGTTCACGCAATATCAGTTCACCGCCACGGTCGCCGTCGACGAAGGCCGTTATAATCCTTTCTTTAGATAGATCTATGACCGTTTTCGGTATGTTAGTACCCTCTACGGCGATGGCATTTTTGATGCCAGAGCGTAATAGGTTGAGCACATCAGAACGCCCTTCGACGACGATGATGGCGTCAGAATCCTTTACGTTGGGGCCGGCTGGGAGCCTTTCTTTACCGTAGTGTATGATCTCTTCCATCTGTACGCTTTGCCTCACACTCTCAGTGAGGTCTATACCGCTCTGATTGGATTGAGCCATCAACTCGTTGAGGAGTTCTTTCGCCCTTTCGATTATCGTTTCTCGTTTGGTTATGCGGACATCTTCGATGGAGAGTATCTTTATACCTGCCTTGCAGGGACCCACTCGATCTATGGTTTCCAGTGCCGAGGCAAGTATGACCGTCTCCACTTGATCAAGACTGGAGGGTATGTGCACTATGCCTTCTGATTTACCGCCTTTGGATGAGATCTCGACTTCGATCCGACCAATACGGCCGGATTTCTGTAAGTCGCGTAGATCAAGTTCATCGCCAAGCAATCCCTCGGTCTGGCCAAATATGGCACCCACGACATCTGGTTTCTCAACAATGCCATCAGCGTTGATCTGGGCTTTAATCATGTATTTGGTAGTAGTAGGATCTATGTTCATTTTAGATACCTTCGAATATTTGGAAATAACAAGGTGCGATCCACCTACTATCTTTGAGCAGAGGCTGCCTGCCCCCATTTATTTCTGGTGGGGATATGTGCAGGACGTTTTTGGTCTCCGTCGTCCTCCATTTCTTCATTATATCTGATACTGCAGATGATAGTGATTGGGTGATTAGTGAATCGGGTTTGCTATTCCCTTTAAGGGCCCGATTGTACGAACTTCATTATATAGGTTTTGCCGTTTCATATTTATAAAAGAATTGAAATATCATGGAATGCTCATTTTTTGAATCAGGTTATGAGCTCTTCCCCTTCAGTGGGCTTTATTCTACCCTTTTTCATGCTCAAAAAGGTAGCCTCTGGCCCGACGGAACGGAATGTTTTGGTAACATTCGGATTACAGGTGAAGAATAATACTTGCTGCTCCTCTGCAACTTTGGCAATGACCTTAGCGGCGCCCAGTCTTCTCTTGGGATCAAAGCGTGCGAGCACGTCGTCCAATATCAGCGGCAATGGTTCGGGGGAAGACATCTCTTTTGCCAGGGCTAGACGCAATGCCAAGTTTATTTGATCGCTCAGTCCAGCAGACCACATATCTTCATTCCGTCTGCTGTGCTCATCTTCAATTACAACACTTTCCCCAGTCTCTGTGACCAGGCGGTAGTCCTCTCCTATCATTTCCCTGAGGTATTCTTCCGCTCGTTGTATGACGGCCGGTTGTCTCTCTCTCTCGAATTCATCACGCGCCTTGTTCAGTATGTCGTATTCTAGCGCTAATGTCGCCCATCTCATAATGCCTGAACGCATGCGCTCCTCCGAATCGGAAAGCTGGTCTCTAGCCCTTGCCAGTTTGTCATCAGCACTCATCTCATCGATGCTACTTTTAAGTTCACCTATGCGACGTAGCAGTTCATCCCTCTTGTCTCTCAATTCTTTCTTTTTCTCGTTAAAGTTGGAAAGGGCCTCATCAATTTCTATAGGACTTTTGTTCTTTATGTGTTGTATCATCTGTTCGAATGCCTCATCGCTGCCGGCAGCATTCCTTATAGATTTTTTAAGTTCTTCAAGCCGATTCTTTTTATCCGAAAGGGAGGATGCCTCATTAGCCAATCTTCTGAACTCCTCTTCTCCTCCGTAAGGTGACAAAAGGGTCTCCCGTTTATTATTGAGTTCTTCTAATTTTTCGGTATCAGCTTTTTCATCAGACTTCAATTCCAAGATCCTTTCCTGATAATTCTCATTCTTGTTCTTTGTATCCCTGGCTTTCTCAAGTCTTATATTTAGTTGGGGAACATCTTCCGCCGGTCCTTTAGGTTCGAATGCTAATGCAGTCATCAGTAAGGAACAGCGTTCCTCGAACTCCTTGATTCTCTTCTTTTTTTCTTCATTTTTTTCTTCGAACTCCTTGATGGAGTTCATAATCCCTCTTACATGCTTGACAATCTGAACCACATCGCCAACGCAGTCCGGCTCCACTACCTCTGGCCATCTCCTTTCTCGGAGTATTTGCCGCCATTTTTCTATCTCCCCAGACTTCTTCTCTTTAAGTTCCAAGATCTCATTATTCAACTTCTCTTCTTTCTTCTCGCTTTTTGATATTTCACTCATCAGCTCGTTATGTTTTTCGCGCCTGCTCTGAGTATCGTCATAGCGCCTTGCCGTTTCCCAGATCTCGTCCTCCCATATCTCAAGGCCAGAGCGATCAGCGGATATGTGGGGCGGCAGTATCTTGGCCAATCTCTCATCGGTCTCCTGTATTATCTGGGTCCGATGCTCTTCATCCTTAACCCATACTCTGTGACGCCAGATCGAGATCGAGAGCGTCAGTACAGCACCGACAGCAATCAATGAGGCGATAAAAGTCTCACTGAATACAAAGAGGGTGGCGGATGAGAGAGCAAGGACAGCTGTTAAAATTGAAAGAGGAATCAAGGGGTCCCTCCCCGCCTCCCCTGTCCGCTCTTTTATCTTAATGGCGTTTTTTGCATCCTTTAGTTGTTCTCTCAAATCACGGGGGTCGAAGATCTCTTCCTGTAGCTCTGCAGAGTCTAGGCCCTTGATATCTTCACGGGTACTTTCAATCTCCTCATGGATCCTTTTGATATCATTCTCTAAACGTTCCAGTTCTTTATTTAGGGACGATAATCGTTCCTCAACGGCTTTGGCCTCTTGTATGAACGTTCTCGAAATGTCAACATTCCGGAAGTCTTCCTCTGACCAATTATTCAGCTCGGACATTGACCTGATCAATTCATCCTTTTTGCTTTTAATCGAGGTCTCGAGGGAGGCACGCTCTTTGCAGTCATCCATATATGTGTTCAATCCGTTTGCCAGAGAATTTATCTCTCCGGCACGAGATAAAATATCTTCATTGAGTTCCAAGTCGCTCCTGAGGGTCTCAAAGTCCTGGATCTTTCTTTTTCTTTCACGACCGCGATCATCGATCAATTTCCGTTCGTTGTTAATTTTTTCCAGATCTTCTAACTTATGGAGAGGAAAATCCTCCACGTGTTTCAAATCTACAATCTCTTTTTCGAGGTCTTGGAGAGTGAGACAGTTCTCCCTTTGGGATTTTAAGGCATCCAACCAGCGTAGCTCTCTATCAATCCTGGCAATCTCCTTTGACAATTCTTCTTCATCTTTTTCAAGTGATTCCTTCTCTGAAACGATCTTCTCAAACTCGGGCTTAGCTTTTTTCAGGACCTCCACACTCTCTCTAAGCTGTTGAATCTCATTATAGCAAATTTCCAATTCTTTGTTTGATCTCGTGGATGTCCTCTTCCCCATCATCTCTTCCATCTCTTTGCTCAGAGATTCCATCGCTTCTTTGATCCCTCTGACACCGGGATCTACGATTATTCGTCCCTCTGCTTTTTTAAGGGGGCCATTCTCCAGCTCGTTCAGGCCGATAGCAAAGAGTGATTCATAGGTATCAATGTCCATACCATGAAATATCTCAGAGGGGAGCGGTCTGCCATCGCGCTCCCTGAGATTACTACCCCGCCTCTCTACGTGTATAATATCGCCGCTATCCATTTCCAATACCAATGAGCCACGGTGTTCTTTAGACGGCAAGGGATAGCGTTTACGGTTACCAGCTTTGAACATGCCAGATCGTATGAATTCCATCAGTGAACTTTTGCCACTTTCGTTATCACCGGTTATTACAACCAGACCGTCAGGGAATTCGGCCTTCAGCCCATCAATTGCTGCGAACCTATCAACACTCACTGATCTGATCCTCATTCTTCACCCCTCAAAAGGCGTTCGAACAGCTCCACCGCTGCTTCTTGGGCTATCTCTGACAGTATTTCATCATTTATCTCATCTATCCATTCGTGGAAACGTTGTGGGGCTCCTTTAAGAATGGCCCGAACCTCATCTGGTGATGCGGCAAGCGTGTCGGCATGCCGGAGCACGGAAGCCAAGAAATCATTACCTCCTCTGCGTGATTCTAGATCGATGTCAGGCCTTGTATGTACAAGATAACGGACACAACGCGATCCGCGAGAGCAGCATATCTCCTCGGCCATCTCCTCCGCGTTCCTCTCAGAGCGCAAGATATTATCCAACGGTCCTCTGCCTATAAACTTCACAACACTAAGTGCGTGCTGTTCTATAGGAGGTGTTGAGGCTCGCAATTGATCGAGGGAGGTCTTATCGGTTATGTCGACGGTCAGCGTCTCCCATACGAATGGTGCCAATGAGTGAAAACTGAGGTCTATTACCTTTCCATCGGCCACAGTGACCAGGTAGCATCCCTTCTCGCCCTGCTCGTTGACATGTCTTCCCTGGGTGTTGCCAGGGTAAACTATGTGCGGATCTTCATGGATAATGCCTCTTTGGTGCACATGGCCAAGCGCCCAGTAATCAAAACCCTTTTCGCAAAGCTCGCCTACTGTGGTAGCCGAATACATCTTATGCTCTCGGCTACCTATATTACAGTGGAGAACGGCGATATCGAAGACATCACCAAACGGCTCTAATCTTTGGCTTAGATCCTCTATCACTTCCGTTTCAGCATAGCTGATACCTGTGACATTTGCCACCTTCTGCCCGTCTTTGTAAGCTGGTGCACTTTCACCTTCTGTACTGAAACGGATAACGTTCTTAGGAAGAAGGATATGTTTTGACCATGAATCCAGAGGATCATGGTTCCCACAGACGATGAAACAATTGATTCCGTGCTCCCCCAATCGTTCCATTGCGTCACGGAAACGGAATTCCGCTCTTATGCTGCGTGTCTCGGCGTCGAAGATATCACCGGCAATAACGACAAAATCAACGCTCTCCTTTATGGCCAGTTCTACCATTTTTTCCATGGCTATGAAAGTGGACTCCCTCATTTCGTCGGCCCACCTTTCATATCTTTTTTGTAGACCCTTGAACCCGCTCTCTAGATGAAGGTCAGCACAATGTATGAATCGGAATGAAGTGGCCCTTTTCATTATAACTCTCCTTATAGTACCATCGAATAAAGTTTTACTGATGGGGGTGTCAGTTTTCTTGTCTCGTAACGATTCGGTCAGTATACTTACGACGCTCCTGGCGGTTACGATAGGAAATCACACAAAAATAAGCAGGGGAGTGCCATCCCTTCAACTTAGAGAATGCTTTGATCCAAAAGATATAATTCATGAGGTCATGGCGTTCATAGCTAGAAACGCTATCCCTACCGTTGGGACAACGATGAAAGCCACAGTGGTGATGGAGGTCATATCGATGAAGTTTGATGCCGTGCCGATGACCATCAGTGCCAGGCCCATCAATGAGAGTCCTCTACCCACAGATCTTGCCAGCCCATCTCCGTCTGCAGCAGTATCTTGAGGAGGATCATCATCCTCCCCTTTCGTCAATATGGCTATACCTATGAGGAGCATAGAGAAACCGAAGACCAATGTAAGAACGGCTAAAACATCCAGCATATCAGACCTTAGCGTAGCATTGTCACAAGAGAATATCAATCATTCGGGCCTCACCACGTACCATAGCGTCCATAATCTTCAGCAGCACGGACCAGTGCCCGTATATGTCCTGGAGGAGAATAAGGAGGAACTTCACAAGCGGTCCCCAGTATAAACCCTTTTTCACTGTCGCGTCCGGCTAATATCTGTCTTACGGCCTCATCGTAGACTGCTTTCGGGTTGGGGCTAATAAAGCGTTTAGTATCCACAGCCGGCATGATGGTGGCCTTATCCCCAAAGGCTTCTTTCATTATTTCTGCAGGAAAGACCTCTCTCCCTTTGTATCCAATATTGACGATAGTGAGTGGGGAGTATATTATGCGGTTCACAAAGAGATGGTAATCATCAGCATGGTTTCCGCAGAAATGATAGAAAATCTGCGGTCCAGCCCCTCGCTTGAAAGACTCCTTTATAAGGTAGGGGAGATTCTCTGCAGCTACCTTCTTAATGGTTTCAGGAGGCATGATGTCGCTGTTGGCAAGGACTGCACCCGTGTTCACCAATGCCATACCGTACGTCTTGGCAATGGCCTCGGCGCCAGAGATAGCAGTATCAGTATATTTTCGTATCAATTTAAGTGTCAGGTCCATATCGGTTACTGTCCACATCAAGAACTCCTCTATGCCGCATAATGCAGCAGCTGAACCCTCTGGCTCGGGACAGGCTGCAAGAGGAACGAACATATTCGGTAACTTCTTTTTGATATAATCATTGGCCATGGTCAATCGCTTATATGTGAAACCGTTCTTGATTTCCTCTGGGTCTGGAACTCGGAGCTTGTCCACGTCCTCGGGGCTATTGACCACAATGTTGTCTGGAACAGGAGGAATGTAATCCATAAACCTTATTTTTGTTCCTAACTCCGACATCCAGGGATGCGCGAAGTAATATTTGGTTACCGGAAGCAGATCATAAAGTTCTTGAACATATGCCAGACAATGAGCGCCCAGGCATGGGTTTTCATAATAATCTCGTATGGTGAAACCGCATGCTAATGTAGAATGGGACATCATCATGGGGTCAACGGGCACCCTATCTGCTTCTCCTCCCAACACTGCCGCAGCATAGCGACGGCGGGCCCGATCATGCCAACTCTTATGGATTGGTGGGAAAAGCTCAGATGTATCCATTATCTAGCTTATAGGCAGGGGAAGATTTATTTTCTTTGATAAGCGCATGATAAGGAAGATTCTTTATCTTATAGTGTAGATGATGTTGGATAATATATCCATCCGAGGCGTACTCAATGCAATGGGTTAAGGACAAAGTGAGGGAAGAGCTTTCACGTGGTCTCATAGGGGAGGACAGGAGCTGTCAGTATCACCCATGCCATTTTCAAGGTCAGGATTGTAGTTGGTGTTTCTGCCCGTTTTACCCGTGCGGTCTACCGGAGCTTGGAGAAGAGATAATCTCACGGCGCACGGGAAAACCTGTTTGGAGTTGCGTAGAATGTGAGTTTCTCCACCGTCCTGAGGTGGCGAAATTGGCTGGCGACTTGTTAGCTGAGGAAGAAATTACCGATCCTGACGATGAAAGGCTGAAAAGAGTCTTTTCCATTCTTACGTCATGTCACAATACCCAAGCAAAAACGCTGATGGTCCTGGGTGCCACCTCGGATGCCGGCAAATCGTTAACGGTGACAGCCCTCTGCCGTATTCTCTCAGATATGGGTTACAGGGTAGCCCCATTCAAGTCCCAAAACATGAGCCTGAACTCTTTTGTTACACAAGACGGCCATGAAATATCCCGAGCCCAGCAATTACAGGCGATGGCAGCAAGGATATATCCAGACTTTCATCTGAATCCTATTCTCCTTAAACCTAAAGGCGACTCGTGCTCTCAGCTAGTAGTCGAGGGGTGTCCCTTTGCAGATTTTGATGTGCGGTCCTATTATGATCTTTTTGTTCCCAGCTATGGGGCCGAAATCGTGAGACGCAATCTGGAGTGGTTACGAAAGAAGAATGATTTTCTGATAATGGAAGGGGCCGGGTCTCCTGCTGAGATAAATATCTATGATCGCGACATAGCCAATATGGGAGCGGCACGGCTAGCAGATGCTGACTGTATATTAGTGGTGAATGTCGAGCGGGGTGGGGCGTTTGCTTACGCTTATGGTACGGTCATGTTGTTACCGGAAGAGGATAGGAAAAGAATTAAAGGCATCATAATAAACAAGATGTACGGTGATCCCTCCTCTCTTAAAGATGGTATAGAGCGTTTAGAAGGGCTTCTGGGCATTCCGGTATTAGGGGTGGTTCCATACCTGGAGCTTGACCTTCCGCAGGAAGATTCGATGGGATGTATGGATAAGGGTGAGAACGGCCCAACCATTGCGGTGATTCGTCTTCCCCACATATCTAACTTTACTGACTTTGACGCATTAGCAATGGATGGTGTGAAAGTGCGTTATGTTACTGAACCCCATCAGCTAAGTGGAGCGGCGGCGGTCGTTATACCCGGTAGCAAGAACACTATTGCCGATCTTATGTGGTTACGTTCACGCGGCTTCGACAAAGCCTTAGAGGAGATTAAAGGAAGCTTGCCCATCGTAGGTATATGTGGAGGTTACCAGATGATGGGTACCAGAATAGAAGACCCCTATGCTATTGAGGGTGAATCGCCTGGTGTGATCGATGGGTTGGGGCTTCTCGATTGTACCACAATATTCGATTCCAATAAAAAACGGACAAAGCAGGTAGAAGCCTATCTTCCAGACGGCGGAAAAGTAAGGGGATACGAAATACATATGGGTCGTACTGTCTGTAATGGACATGAGCCGCTTTTTCATTTGAAGGATGATGAGGGGTGGCATGATGAAGGCTGCTTGGATCGTGAGAACAAGGTAATGGGGAGTTACGTCCACGGTCTTTTTGACTTGCCAGCCTTCCGTCGTTTCTTGCTTTCCTTTGCCGAGATCGGAGGTGAAGCGACAGGAGGTGACTATGCTGTCAACGTCGAGAAGGAGATAGACACGCTAGCCGACGCTTTCCGTAGCTCGTTGGAGATGAACATACTCATGGAAGATATACTGGGGGTGAAAGGATGGGAAGACTGATGTTTATCGGTACCAGTTCCGGAGCCGGTAAGACCACTCTTACAGCCGCCTTCTGTCGCATATTACATCGCCGTGGGTTCGACGTGGCGCCATTCAAGACTTTGAACCTCTCTCTT
>LDZU01003406.1_pt1 | contig 10891 bp, 8 predicted proteins | sample 615531 | NCBI WGS metagenome assembly LDZU01 (sample SAMN03408293, study PRJNA278302) | terrestrial metagenome | isolation source: oil reservoir sample SB2 | place: USA: Alaska, North Slope, Schrader Bluff formation | collected 2011-09 | reverse complement strand
CCGAGGTCCTCCAGGACTGCTTCCGCAGTGGTGGGGCTAGGCCTTCCGCTCCTGTTGGCGCTGGGGGCCGCGATAGGGACCCCGGACCCTTTTATAAGCGCTATCGCCACCGGATGAGCGGGCATCCTGACCGCCACCGTTTCAAGTCCCCCGGTGACCTCGGCCGGCACTTCTCCAGCCGCCCTGATGACGAGGGTCAGCGGCCCCGGCCAGAAGAGACCCATAAGCTTTCGGGATCTTTCATCCACCTTGCCGAGCCTGTCCGCGGCCTCTCTTTCCCCGACGTGGACGATAAGGGGGTTGTCGACAGGTCTCCCCTTTGCCTCGAATATTCTCCTCACAGATCGCGGGGAGAGTGCATCGGCCCCGAGGCCGTATACTGTCTCCGTCGGAAAGGCGACGAGACCGCCCCTGCGTATGACCTCTGCGGCCCTGAGGATGGCATCCTTTTCGGGTTCCCTGGCGTCGACTGCAAAGACCTCTGTCCTCAACCCCTGACTCCTCCGTCCCGGAATTCCTCGTGGAACCTCTCTCTGAAGTCTGCGAAGTTGCCTGACCGGATGGATCCCCTGATGCCCCTCATCAGGTCCAGAAGGTAGTGGAGGTTGTGCCAGGTGCATAACCGGGAGGCCAGGATCTCACCGGACCTGAAGAGGTGACGGATATAGGCCCTGGTGAAGTTGCGGCAGGCGTAGCACCCGCATTGGGGGTCGATGGGTCTGAAGTCCCTCTCGTACTCGAGGTTCTTGATGTTCATCCTCCCCCCTGGGGTGAAGAGCGTCCCGTTCCTTCCGTTCCTGGTGGGCAGAACGCAGTCGAACATATCGATTCCCCTGGCGACACCTTCAACAAGGTTGGGCGGGTAACCCACACCCATCAGGTATCTGGGTTTCCCTTCGGGAAGGGCCGGGATTACCGCATCGAGGATCCTGTACATCTCCGAGTGGGGCTCACCCACCGACAATCCGCCCACAGCGTACCCGGGAAAGTCCATCGCGGCCAGTTCCCTGGCACAGCTGATCCGCTGGTCCTCGAATACTGAGCCCTGTACTATCCCGAAAAGGGTCTGGTCAGCCCTCGAGTGGACATCCTGACACCTCCGGGCCCAGAGCAGGGTCCTCCTGACGGCCTCCTGCGAATCTCCGGGTGAGCAGGGGTAAGGGACGCACTCGTCGAAGCACATGGCGATATCGCTGCCGAGAGCCTCCTGCACCTGTACGGAAAGCTCCGGGGACATCAGGTGGGTGGTCCCGTCGAGGTGGGACCTGAAGGTCACGCCGTCATCGGATATCTCTCTCAGCGTGGAGAGGGAGAACACCTGGAAACCCCCGCTGTCGGTGAGGATAAGGCCGGGCCACGCCATGAAGCGGTGAAGTCCGCCGGCCTCCCTTATGACCTCGTGTCCGGGGCGAAGGTAAAGGTGATAGGTGTTGGCAAGTATGATCCCCGCACCCATCTCCTGGAGTTCGAAGGGAGCCATCGCCTTCACCGTCGCCCTGGTACCGACGGGCATGAAGGCCGGAGTGGGGACAGACCCCCTCTCCGTTCTTATCTCGCCCGTCCTGGCCATGGTGTCGGGGCACCGTGAGTCGATCCGGAAACCGAACATCACTCCGCCCCCCAGCGGAAGAGCCTCGAGGCGTTCAAGCTGATCTTTTCTGCGCAGACTTCCAAAGTCAGGCCCCTGATCTCGGCCAGTTTCTGATAGACATAGGCCACATTTGCCGGCTCATTCCGCCTGCCTCTTTTGGGCTGGGGCGACAGGTAAGGCGCGTCGGTCTCGCACAGAAGCCTCTCCAGGGGGAGAGCCGCCGCCGTCTCTCTCAGGGGACCGTTCCTGGGGTAGGTCAAGGGTCCGGCAAAGGAGATGAAAAAGCCCATATCGATGGCGGCCATCGCATCTTCCAGACCTCCGGAAAAACAGTGGATCACGCCTCCGCACTCATCGGCCCTCTCTCTCCGGAGTATCTCCATGGCCTCACCGTAGGCATCCCTGACATGGACCACCAGGGGTTTTTTCACCCCCCTCGCAAGGGCTACGTGCTCCGAGAAGATCCTCTCCTGAACGTCCCTTGGCGAGTCCCGACCCCGACCGCTTTACCAATCCGAGGGCATCGGTACTCCCTGCCTCGTCGGAACCGACCACCAGGATCCTCTCAACTCCGGCTTCGGCGGCCCTGTCCATCACCTCGGGACGGTCTTCGGAGAAATCCTCCATGGCAAGATGGCAGTGGGTGTCAACGAACCTTGGCATTGGCAACCTCCTCCAAAATCAAAAGGGGCCGGAGATCCCCGGCCCCAAAAAGCACGCCTGCAGGCGCTGGGTCAATGGACCCTTGAGCCGGGGGCGATCTCCTGGTCGACGGTCAAAAGAGCCAGGCTCTTGCCGTCGGCCGTCTCCGCGGCCAAAAGCATCCCGTTGCTGACCACCCCGCGAAGAGAGGCCGGTTTAAGGTTGCAGATCACTATGATCTGCCTCCCTTCCAGCTCCTCGGGGGTACGGAACTCCCTGATCCCCGAGACGATGGTCCTTCTCTCGTAACCGAGGTCCAGGTCCATCCTGTAGAGCTTGTCGGCCTTGGGCACAGGCTCGACCTTGACAACCCTGGCTACGCGGAGCTCGATCTTCTTGAAATCATCAATCGAGACCTCATCCTCGTGATCCCCCGGGTCGGGAGTGGCTCCCTTCCTCGCGTCCCTCTCCGCCTTCTGCTTCTCCCACTCCTTTAGATCTATCCTGGGGAAGAGAACGGCCTTCTTGCTGACCCTGCTGCCTTCGGGTATCTGCCCCCACTCCAGTTCGTCAAGCAGGAGTTCCGTCGGGTCACCGGAGAGGCCCAACTGGTCGAAGATCTTCCTGGCGGTCGCGGGCATGAAGGGCGATACCATGGCCGCGGTGAACCTGAGGGTCTCGCAGAGGGTGTTAAGGACAGGCCCAAGCCTCTCCAGGTTCCCTTCCTTTCCTAATTTCCAGGGCATGGTCTCGTCGATGTACTTGTTGGCCCTTCTGATAAGAGTCCAGACTTCCTTCAGGGCCTCGTCGAAGGCGTATGAATCCATCCTGGCCCGGTAGGAATCGAGCGTGGCCAGGGCCATAGCCCTGATCTCCCTGTCCAGGTCTTCCTCGGTGCCGGAGTGGGAGGGCACGACCCCTCCGGTGAAGTTGTCTATCATCTGCAGGGTCCTGTTGAGGAGGTTGCCCTGATCGTTGGCCAGGTCCGAGTTGATGCGCCCCACCAGCGCCCTCTCGGAGAAGTCGCCGTCGGAGCCGAAGGGGATCTCCCTCATCAGGAAGTACCTGAAGGCATCTACGCCGTACAGGGCAGCCATCTCGAAGGGGTCCACCACGTTGCCCCTGGACTTGGACATCTTCTCGCCCTCCACGGTCCACCACCCGTGAGAGAAGACCTTGGCGGGAGGATTCAGGCCGAGGGCCAGGAGCATGGCCGGCCAGACAATGCAGTGGAACCTGATTATGTCCTTGGCCATGATGTGGTTAACCGTGGGCCAGTACTTCTCCACCAGCTCCTCATTGTCGGGGTAGCCGCATACGGTAAGGTAGTTGATCAGGGCGTCGAACCATACGTATATCACGTGCCTCTCATCGCCGGGGAGGGGGACCCCCCAGGAGACGGAGGTCCTGGAGATGGACTGGTCCCTGAGGCCGCTCCTGATGAAGCTGAGGACCTCGTTGTAGCGGGGCTGGGGCAGGATCGCCCCTGGATTCTTCTCGTAGTAATCGAGCAGCGGCCTTTCGTATTTCGACATGCGGAAGAAGTAGCTCTCCTCGGTCATGTTCTGCAGGGGCCTGCCGCAGTCGGGGCAGAGCTTCTCGCCGCCTATCTGGCTCTCGGGAAAGTAGGTTTCGCAGGGGACGCAGTACCACCCCTCGTAGGATCCCTTGTAGATGTCCCCCTGCTCCATGAGCCGGCTGAAGATGTACTGTACCACCCGCTCATGCCTCGCCTCGGTGGTCCGGACGAAGTCGGTGTTGGTTATCTCCAGCTCTTTCCAGAGATTCTTGAAGTTGACCATCACCGAGTCTACGAGCTGCTGGGCCGTCATGTTCCTCTGGTCGGCCGCCTGCTGGATCTTCTGGCCGTGCTCATCAGTGCCGGTGGAGAACATGACGTCGAAGCCGCACATCCTCTTGTACCTTGCCATAACGTCGGACGCTATGGTCGTATAGGCATGGCCGATATGGGGAACATCGTTCACGTAGTAGATCGGTGTGGTTATGTAAAAATTCTTTCCCGGCATTTCAAAGGCCCTCCTTTTCGCGCCTCTTGCTGTGCAGGAACTGCTTGACCCTGTTTTTCGCAATACCATACTCTTCCGAGAGCCTCTTGACAACCTCTTTGTCGGGGAGGCCCTGCTCACACAGCCCCAGGGCCACTCCCTGCCAGTCACCGTTCTCCGGCTCCGTCCGTCGGGGTCGGGGTCCCGTGACCAAAACCATCTCTCCCTTCAGGGAGGCCTCACCCAGGAGGGCCTGGAGAGAGGCCAAACTGCCGGGTATCCTCTCCTGGTGCAGCTTGGAGATCTCCCTGAGGATCACCGCGGGCCTCTCTCCAAGAACCTGGTGGATATCTTCGAGTATTTTCACCGGGCCATGGGGTGAGAGATAGAAGACGATGCTCCCCGAAAAGCTCTTCAACTCCTGAAGCCTTCGCCTTCGGTCCCCTTTCCTCCTGGGGAGGAAACCCTCGAAGAGAAAGGGCTGGGGGGGGAACCCCGACAGCAGGAGCGCGGGGACGAAGGCAGTTGCCCCCGGGAGGACATCGATTTCGAAGCCCGCCTCCAGGGAGCTTCTTATCAGCTCATACCCGGGGTCGGAGATCCCGGGCGTGCCGGCATCGGATACGAGGGCCACCGTCTCCCCCCGGGAGAGTCTCTCCGTCAGGGTCCTGGTGCGTTCCTTCTCGTTGAAGGAGTGGTAGGAGACAAGGGGGGTCCTTATCCCGTATCTGGAGAGGATCTTCATCGTTCTCCTGGTGTCCTCACAGGCTATCAGGTCCGCCCCCCTCAGGGCCCTCAGTGCCCTGAGAGTTATGTCCTCCATGTTGCCCACAGGCGTGGGGACCACTACAAGGGGCATCTCAATCACCTATCCTGTAGGCTGCAAGCAGATCCCCCGTATACTCACCCTTTTCGTCCTGGATGAACAGCGGGGGCTCCAGCACCGCACTCTTGCCCGCAGACCTTGTGGCCTGGATGAGGACCACCGAAGCATCCCGTCCTGGCGCCGGGTAGACGGGCCTTATCCTCTTGGGTTCGATCCGCTCCCTGGAGAGCAGGCAGAGAAGCTCGGCCACCCTCTTGGCCCTGAAGACAATGAAGAGCTTGCCCTTGTTGGCCAGGAGATACCTGGAGGCCCTGATCACATCCTCAAGCGTGCAGTGGGTGCCGTGCCTTGCGGCTGCCTCGGACTCCAGCGGGCTGGGGCGGCTGTGGCTGACCTCGTCGTAGGGGGGGTTCACCACCACCACTGCAAAGGTTTGGGCCCCGTAGATCTCCCTCACTCTCCGGAGATCACCCTCCCTGAATGACACCCTTTCCGCGAGGCCGTTCTCAACGGCGTTCCTCTCGGCCATGGCAACCAGTTCGGGCTGGATCTCAAGTCCCTCGATCAAGGCGTCAGGAAACCTCCTGGCCAGAAGGAGCGAAACGGCCCCGTGGGCCGAACCGATCTCGATGATCCTCTCCCTCCCCCTGGCCTTCACGAAGGAGGCGAGAAGTACGCTGTCAACGCTGACCCTGGGTCCCTCTTCGGGCTGTTCTATCACAAGCTCCCCGTAAAGGATGGCGTCACGGGTCGTCTTCATCACTCCCAGTCCTCCACCCTTACACCCACCACCTGTGAGAGTCCCGGCTCAGACATGGTGACCCCGTACATAAGGTCGGCTCTCTCCATGGTGGCCCTGCGGTGGGTCATGCAAATCAGCTGCATTGCCCTGGAGTACTCCTTGGCCAGTTCGGAGAAACGCCTGAGGTTCACCTCGTCGAGGGATGCGTCGACCTCGTCGAGAACCGCCAGGGGCACTCCTGCGACCTCCATTGCGGCAAAGAGAAGGGATATGGCCGACAACGACTGCTCCCCCCCCGAAAGCTGCGCCAGGTGCTGGGGTCTTTTCCCCGGCGGGCGGGCGATCACCTCCACGCCGGCCTCCCAGAGGTTGTCATCGTCGGAAAGCCTGAGGTGTGCTTCCCCTCCACCGAAGAGCCGCTGAAAAAGGTCGCAGAACTTCCTGTCTATCTCCTTAAGCGAGGTGGAGAAGAGCGTACCTGCCTGCCTGTCCGTCTCCTCGATAAGCCTCCTAAGTTCGTCGATCCCCGTCGAGACGTCACGGAGCTGCTCCTCCAGGAAGCCCAGCCTCTCAGCCAGGGATGCGTCCTCCGAAAGGACCCCCAGGTCGACGTCCCCTATCTCCCGCAGGCTCTTCTCCAGTTCCCTGACGCTTCTCCTTATCCTGTCGTAATCCCTGGTGTCGATGTTCTCCTCACCGGGGTAGGGGAACCTCTCCTCCCACATGTCGATCGACTCCGCTATCTCCGCCTCAGTGGAATCAAGGCGCTGTCTCGCCTGGCGGATCCTGGAATCAAGGCTCTCCATCCTGGCCGTGGCCGAGGCAGATCTCTCCAGGATCCGCTCCCTTGAAGTCAGGGTCCTGGAGTGACCTTCTACAAGGTCCTTCATTCCCGACATGGCCTCCTGCAGTCTCAACCATATGCCGTAATAGGTCCTTCCCTCTTCTGCAAGCCCTCTCTTCCACGACTTCTCGGCCAGGGCGAGGTCTTCAAGACCCTTTTCCAACTCCTCGAGCCGGGATGAGGATCTTCGGTACTCATCTTGCACCATGGTGAACATCCTCCTGGCCGTCTCGAGCCTTTCGGCTGCCACCTCCGCCCTGGACCTGCTCTCCTCGAGGGATTTCACCAGCTCCAGCTCCCGGGAGGACTCAGGCTCCTCGGAGGAGCTCTCCCTTAGCTCTTCCAGTCGGGACCTGATCTCGAGGTACTCCCTTCCGCAGGAGGAGAGGGCGGCCAGTATCCCCTCTCTCCTCTCATCGGCAAGGGCCCGGGTCCTTGCGGCCACGGCCTCAGCCGCTTCCGCGGACCGCCTTTCGTCCTCCAGGGCCCTCCTCTCCTCGGACAGGATCCTCAGCTTCTCCGAGGCGTCTCTCTCTTCCTTCTCAAGCTCCGCGATCTCCTCTTCAAGGCGCGATCTTTCGTTCTTGAGCCTCTCGGCTTCCTTCTCCTTCTCCTGGAGGTTCCTCCTGATCTCAATGGCACCGGCACCTTTGTTGGTCTTGCCCCCGCTTATGGTCCCGCCGGGCTGGAACACGTCCCCCTCAAGGGTCACAGCGGGTCCCCGGAACCCTTCCCTTACAAGGTCCCTGGCCACGTCGAAGCTCTCCACGATCAGAAGGTCACCGAGGACGTGGAGAACGCACTCCTTCCACTCGCTCTCCATGCCTATAAGGTCCGAGACCCATCCGACAATTCCTGGCCGGTCTTCCTTTATGCTCCGCATGGGATGCCTGGCCCTGGCGCTCTCCAGGGGGAGGAAGGTCGCCCTGCCCGCCGACCTGGCCTTGAGATGGGCAATGCACCTCCCCGCCTCGTCGATGTCCTTCACGAAGAGGAGGAACTGCCTCGCCCCGAGGAAGGACTCCAGGGCGGTCACAAGCCTGTCGGGACAGGAGATGACGTCGGCCAGCGGTCTGGGGGAGGCGTCTATCCTGCCGAGCCTTACTGCCGCAAGCAGGTGCTGTACCGGGGCCGGATAGACCCTTGTAAAGGCTGTCTCCCTGAGGGTCTCCATCTCACCCTCAAGGGCGGACATCTCCCTGGAAAGCTTCTGGAGCGACGCGGCCGCCTGCTGGAAGGCGGCATAGACGTCCCTCTGCCTGTTGCCGGCCGCCTCCTCCAGGGACCTCTTCTGCTCGATCTCTTCCTGGAGCCGTCCGAGATCCTGCCTGGCCTCTTTCACGCTCTCTTCGGAACGGGATATCTCACCGAGCACCTCAAGGATGGAAAGGCCAAGCCCCTTGCCTCTTGAACGGGCTGATTCCAGGGCTGCCTCACAGGCGGCCCGTTCCTCCCGAAGGCTTCTTATCCTGTCGGACCTCTCCTCGACCCTCTTTCGATACTGCTCCCATTCCCCCCTGGCGTCGTTGAAGGACCGGGAGGACTCATTCTCCTCTTCTGCCGCCCTTGCCACGTCCCTTTCGAGGTCCTCCATCCTTTTGGCAGTCCCGGCAAAACGATCCTTCTCACCGGCAATATCCCCCAGAAGGGCCTTCCTTCTCTCCATGGACCCCACGAGGGACGTAGAGAGGGAGAAGAGTTTCCTCCTGGAATCCATCAGGCTCCGCTCGAGTCCAGTGACGGTGGATGCCATGGAGCCCCGGTCCTCGGAGATGGAGTTGATCGCATCCTCGGCTCTGTTCAGTGCCCTTCGCCACCCCGAGGTCCAGAACTTGGAGGCTGTCGCCTGGACACCAAGGTCCGAGAGCTCCCTCCTGATCCCGTCGAGGATCTTCTCTGAACGTGCTCGCTTGACCCAATAGAGCTGGCTCTTCTCGCGCTCGAGCTGATCGATGACCCCCTTGGCCTCCCGGGCGCGTATAACGAGGTCGGCGATCGCCTCTTTCCTGGTCTGAAGCTCCGTCTTGAGGGTCAAGATCCTCTGCATCTCCAGGGTGGCGACGTCCAGCCTCTGGATAGCCTCCTCCCTCTGTTTCCGGTAGAGGTCGATCCCGAAGATGGCCTCCAGGTGCATCCTCCGCTGGAGCGGGCGCTGCTGGATGACCTCCGAGACCTCACCCTGACTGATGAAGGCGAAGCGGTCCCCTTCGAGCCGCCACTTCCTCTTGATATCGTCGAGGTCGATGAGCCTGATCCTTCTTCCGTCGATGAACATGGTGCTGCCGTCATCGTTGGTGAACCGGCGACGGAGGGTGCTCACCCTGTTGCCCTCCCTGAGATGGACCATTACCTCAGAAGACGAGGCCGGGGGGAGGCTTATGCTCCCCTGGAAGAGCAGGTCGCCCTGCCTGACTATCCTCAGGCGGCTCGGGTTGCCGTCACCCAGGACCCAGCGAAGGGCGTCAAGGATGTTGCTCTTGCCGCTGCCGTTGGGTCCCACGACGGCGGTGAAGTTGCTGGAGAGGGCTATCTCGTGGCTTCCGCCGAAGCTCTTGAAACCTTTAAGATGGATCCGTCCTATGTACAACGCTTCCTGCCACCCTCTTCTCCAGAAGGTCTATCCTGTGCTCGACCTGCTCCAGAGAACCCTGGGCTTCGAGCCTGTATTTCTCCCAGGAGCTGTCAGGGACCTGCCTGAGGAACAGCCTGGCCCCGAACTCCTCCTCCCATAGCGGGAGGAAGCTCTCCGCCACGAAGGACGCCACCGTCGGATGGAGTTCGATAAGGAGAGCTTCGGGGCGTCCTGAAAGGACCACCTTTCTAATGAACCTCTTCAGGGACATGGCAATGCTCTCCTCCCTCGGGACCACGCCCGTGCCTCCGCAGAAGGGACACCCCCTGGTGAAGGAGGCCCTGATGTCGGAGCGGGCCCTCTTCCTTGTGAGCTCTACCAGCCCCAGGTGTGTCACACCGAAGACCCTCGCCCTTGAACGGTCGTTCCTGAGCAGTTCCCTGAGGGTGTCGAGGAGCTCTCTCTGGTCCTCCTCGTCCTCCATATCGATAAAATCGACGACCACGATCCCACCCAGCGCTCTCAGCCTCAGCTGCCTGGCCACTTCCCGGGCCGACTCCAGGTTCGTCCTTAGAATGGTGCTTCTCGGGTCTCCATCGCCGGTGAATTTGCCGGTATTAACGTCGATCACGGTAAGGGCCTCGGTCTGGTCAATGACGAGGTAGGCCCCGGACCCTAGCCACACCTTTCTTTCCAGGGCCAACTCCAGGTCCTTTTCTATGCCGTAGAACTCGAAGATGGGTATGTTGCCCCTGTGAAGGTTCACCTCGGGAGAGGAACCGTTGGGGGGGAATCGTTCGAGGAAGGCCAGGACGTTCCGGTACTCCTCCTCGCTGTCGACGATTATCTCGTCCACGGCACCAAAGGGCTCATCCCTGAGGATCCTCCCCACCAGTCCCAGGTCCTGGTAGATAAGGCAGGGGGCGTCCTGCTCCCGGGCCATGCGGGAGACGCCGTCCCAGATCTGGAGGAGGTTTTCCAGGTCCTCTTCAAGGATGTCCTTGTCGACACCCTCAGCCGCTGTCCTGACTATGATCCCGAACCCATCGGGCCTTATTGCCCGAGCGAACCCCCGCAACCGCTCTCTCTGTTCCTCCGATACTCGCCTAGAGACCCCCGTCTCGTGACCTCCCGGGACGAGGACCAGGAACCTTCCGGGCAGGGATATCCTGGTTGTTACCCTGGCCCCCTTGCCTTTCCTGGCGGTCTTGGTCACCTGGACAAGCAGATCAAGGTTCTGCCTCACCTCCGATCCCCTGGCGTCCTCAAGGTACAGAAAAGCGTTGCGCCCCTCTCCGAGGTTCAGGAACGCAGCGTTCATGCCGGGGATTACGCTGTCGACCCTGGCCTTGTAGATCTCTCCACTCCGCTGGCGGTCCCACATACGTTCCACGAATATCTCGTTGAGGCGGCCGCCCTCTACGATGGCGATCCTTGTCTCCTCGGGGTCTATGACATTTGCGAAGATCTTCCTGTCGCAGATCACCCCCGACCACCTCCTCCGCAGGGCAAAGGCCTTACACTCTTCCCTGACCAGCTGCCCACGGCAAGCCTTGTTACCAGCAGTTCGCTCCAGGAACCGGCCACGCCCTCTTTTACAAGACTTTTGACGATCGTGCCGCCCCCGGTCTGACCGGGAGAGGAGACCGCTACGTCGATCCAGTTCCC
>LDZU01009384.1_pt1 | contig 10892 bp, 6 predicted proteins | sample 615531 | NCBI WGS metagenome assembly LDZU01 (sample SAMN03408293, study PRJNA278302) | terrestrial metagenome | isolation source: oil reservoir sample SB2 | place: USA: Alaska, North Slope, Schrader Bluff formation | collected 2011-09 | reverse complement strand
TGTTATTGGTTGCTTCAGAGTTACAAACTGTACCTCCTCCCATAAAACAAACAGTTAGCGCTTTTTCCATAAAGTCGTCAGTTGGTGCTCGACCCATTACTTCTAAATATCGATTATAAATGCTTTGGTAATCGTCATCTGTTACGGTGCGGTTGCAAGTAAATTCCACCGCATCCATACAAAAAATTAAATCCATTTCTTGATGTCTGTCATCTATCCAGTTGACTGGATAGATATGATCTTCGCCCGGAGCTGATGCTGGACAATAGCCAGCCAATTGCCAACGAGTCGGCCTCTCTTCACCTAAGTAATTTGAAGTGCAGTTGGCGTTGCCCCAACCATTGTAACTTGAAAGACCATAAAGCAAGGTTTCATAATCAAGTTGTATTTGATCGGGAGCTGCTCCTTTCATGCCCATTTTATCCTTGAGATGCTCCATAGCAATGGTGGCATCTTCTAGCAGAGTGCCGCGCAGGGGACCGCCATCAAGAAGTGATTGATCAGGACTCATACCACCTTCCATCCAGTGAATGCCAGCAACAATTTCACAGGGAATTCCTGTATCAGCTTCAACTTGTCCATAAACATCAATTAATTCTTGAGTAACTTTTGGGGCTACATATGTTTCAAAGTTCTCTTTGGCAACATCAGGTATCGCTGTATATTCTGGTAGACCCTCAACTTTTGCAAAAGCAATGCCTTCACAGGTAGCTTCTAATTCTCCAGGTAATCTGCCACTACACCGACCCAAAAATAAATCCTCTACACGTTGACAAGAAGCCACATATTTATAGGCATCATCAGCGGTGCTGCGAATAGTAGTTTGAATTTTTCTAATAAACCAGCCCAAGCCAAAGTCGGGGAAGAGCAGTGGTTTCTCCGGCTGACCAGCAACAGTTACACCAAAAGTCTTTTCGTCGCAAACCTCAATATAAATTGGATTGCCAGCTAAATCTGTACCCCCACTGGGGTCGGGAACTAGACGACAGTTGGTTTCCCAACTGAAGCTATCACTATCGGCAAAACTCGCATTACTGTTTTTAATAGTGTAGTATTTGGGAATGGCCCCAGTCTTACCATCCATGTCTACAAGAACATTGTTTTTAACTAATTCAAAAAGGGCATCCCGATTCCAAAAGACCCCAAATGCTTTATTGACATCTTTAACAGTTTCTCCCATTGGTAAAACTAAATAGGCCCTTACTTGAATTTTTTCCTCATCACTTAAACCAAATTGCGGACCAGCAATTGTAATATCCCAGGAAAAATTAGTTTCTGCTTGACTGTCCAAGCGATCCAGCAATTCGTTGTTAAGGGAATTATTTTTATACGGATTACGAGCTGTATCGTCAAAATACTTTACAGCTGGAGTAAAAAGATCGCCAGCTCGCTCATAATTTAAATCATTAGTGTTAACGATGTCATCTATGGTTAGATCTTCACTTGGATTCTCTAGCTCCAATACACTGATTGATTCTGTGTGACAAGTGGGCTCCGCTCCATTAATGATATCAATTAAAGCATTCTCTAAAATGTTATCTCGACTTCTTTGACACTGGGGCATGCCAGCGCATTGAATTGTTTTCTTATCTTCCGGTAAATTTTTTGCTTCTAAGGCAGCATTTAGTAATTTATCCCTATTAATCATTTGATTTTCATAATCTATAGTATTTTGTGCTTGAGATTGAAGTACGATTTTGCTTAATTCTGAACTATCAACATTATCTAATAATCTCGACTTATTGGTAGCAAATTCAGGAATTTTGAAGGCGATAAAAATTGGCGCATCTTTTTCGTAAGCTCCTCCATCACTTTGCAAAAAACCTAGTTTGTTATTTGCGGTACTTTGTCTAGGTACTAATACTAAAAAGGCCAAACGGTATAAGTTGTCGAGATCAAAATTAACTTTTTCTATGGCGGCGCGATTTAAAGCGATGGTTGGGTCAGCATCTACCGTAGAATCTTCTTTTGGATATAAGTCAATGCAAATTGCCGAATTTTTTTCAATTTTTTCTTCTTTATTCCCACTAGATAATTCTGGATGCATGTTGTCTAAGCGCTCTTTAATGCCTAAATAATCAAGATTGGCGGCGGGAATGTTGAGGGTAGGATTAGCTTGAATTTCTACTTCTTTATTCAAAAAACAATCGATAAAAAAATTATTACACAATTCAGCAATTACATCTAAATTGTTTTTTTTGTAAAAACATTGCCAATAAGAACTTAACAGGCGCCCAGCCACACCAGTAGCATTTTCGTAATCAAGAGCTGTAAATACTTCTTGTAAGTTTGCACCAAACATGCCTTCAAAAGAATCGTTTTTATCGGTCAATTCGCTTGCTTCCATACCTCGCAACAAAGGTATATGAGCATTGTCAAAATTAACATATTGTGGACTGGTGCCAGCAAAATCAACTGAGCTATTGGGAAATTCTGCAAAATAATCAACAATGTCTCCCCAGGCTCTTGCATCAATCAACCACTCCTTTTGTGCGCAATGTGCTTCATAGCCTTGATCCATAAGCATATTGCTTAAAAGAGTATCGTAAGTGTTGTTTTCAGCATGGGGATCTAATACTAGCGGTAAAATGTTGTAAGTGGCGGGATCTTTTTGCTCTGGATTTAAATCAAAAGTAGCTGCTTGAGTAGCTGTTTGAGCAAAAACCACCTTAGTATTAATAAAAAGGGGTAGAAAAAAAACGGCTAAACAAATAAAAAATAACTTGGCAGTTTTTGACACGAATTTAATTATACTAGAAGTTGAAATGGTGAGCTAGTTTAGTTGTTGAACACCCAGAATTGATATGCCAAAAATGATTTCAATCAATTGAGCAATCCAATAGGCAGCAAAAAGAATAATAAAGCCAACAATAGCCGTACTAATCATTTTTTTACCCTCTTCCATGTTTGAGGAATTACTGGCTCCAGTTAACATTTTGAAACCGGCCATAATTAACATAACGAATAAAATGACTCCAGCAATAGGAAAGGCATAGGTTAGAACTTCTGAAATAATGCCTCCTGGTGTAGAAAGTTGATCAGCCTTGGTGGAATAATTTTTCAAAGGATTTAATTCATTTAGCAAGTTTTTATCTACCGGTGGAACAATAATTGAGCCAGGAACTGTTGGAGTGGGGGGTCCGGTTGGTGTAGCAATTGGTCCGGTTGGTTCTGTGGCCTTACAGTCGCCGGAGTGCCACCAGCCACAACAATAAGTAATTTCAAGACCAGTTCTACTCTGGCTAATTTTACTATATTCTTCACAAGTGCATGCATAAATCGTAACTGGATTACCTAATATATCGAATTTATCTGTGTAAATAGTCCCACAACTGACAACTATTGGGGTTGGTAGGGGCTGAGCTGGGGTTGGTAGGGTTTGAGCACTCGCTTTTTTTACTAAAATGTCTTTGGAAAATAAAAAGGCTAATAAACAAAAAGTAAAAGTGACAAGTATTCTTTTTTTCATGTTTTTCTTATTCTCCAAATCCTGGTATTCTTAGAATTGATACTCCGACAAATTGTAAAATAGTTATGGAAAAAACAATGAATAAAAGACCAATAATGGCAGAAGTAATTAATTCTCGAGCATCTTGAGTTTTTTTGGGATCACCTTGAGAGGTTGACAGCATGAACGCTCCTGCTAAAATCATGATTAAGACAATTGCTCCAGACATAATTAAACCAATTTCAAGTAGAGTTTCAACAATGGCTTTTGGAGTTTGAGGAATGCAACCGACAGCTGTCCAAATGCCTCCATCTTCCATACACCTAGAACAGTTGGCCCAAGCTTGAGTGTTTGTAGCCTGATTAATCTGCATAGAGCAAAGTTCATAGGCTGTATCGGTTGCGGTTGGTTCCGCTTGACAAATATCTTCTGTTTTGTTGTACCAACCACAACACCATTTATTTACCCCTCCAAGGGGTCCAACTTCCACTCCTACATATTCGGCGTTCTCACACTTACAGTCCGAGTCAAATTGTCCGGTGGTAGCTTGGTACATGTAAGTTCCACAGTCAATCTCGGCTGCCAAAATTTTTTGATTTTTTAAAAAGAGGAAACTAACTGTCACTAAAAAAAATTGCAATGCTTTTAAGAGCTTATTTTTCACAAACTTCATTTTACCTCAAAAATCTCAATCGTAAAAGCAATAGAAAAATTTGCTACAATGGGAGAGTGTCAAAACGATTTTTATCGCCATTGTTGTTTGCGTTTGGACTAATTGTTTTATTGTGTTTACTTTCTTTTGTTTTCACCAATAGTATTTCGTTTAGCTCCAAACGGGTTGTTGCAAGTGAAGTGGACGATTTACAAAAAGAAATTGATGAGTTAGCTCATTTAAAAAAACTTTCTGAAGACGCCACGACTCCTCTGGAAACTGAAGTAGCCAATTTGGAAGCCCGGATTCGCTCAGCCCAAGCTGGCATTAATAGTGCCAATCAACAAGTAGCAGAGTTGGCTGTTAATATTGAACAAAGAGAGGAAGACTTGGCTTACCACTACCAGCTATTTGCAAATCGTATTGCTGAAAGCTATCGGCGGATGCGTAGTTTTAATCCATTAACATTGATTTTTGCCAGTGGCAATGCCACGGTGTTGAGTAAAAACCTGGCTTATCAAGATTCGGCTAAGGCTCAGGACGATCGTTTGATTCGCTCTATCTCTAGCGAATTGAAACAGTTGGCCGACGACAAGCGAGAGTTGGAAGAAACGCAAATTCGTTTAGCAGCTTTGCAGATTCAACTAGATGAGCAAGCAGATTTTTTTAAGGGAGAAATTGAAGAGGCAAAAGCCTATCAACAGACACTTGGATCAAAAATAGCGGAATTATCTGTTAGACAGCAAGCCATTTTATCTGAAAAGTCTGGTACTTTTCAAACCACAGTTGGTGATGTGCCTTTAGCTGATGATCCAGCTAGTCGACCAGACTACAACCCTGGATTTTCGCCAGCTTTTGCGGTTTTTAGTTTTGGTGCGCCACACTTTAAAGGTATGAGCCAATATGGTGCTTTTGGTCGAGCAAAGAGTGGGCAAAATTATCAAGCAATCCTTCGAGCTTATTATGGTGGTGGCATTGAAATCAAAAAAATTGACACTAATACTACTATTAATGTTGATGGCTATGGTGCCTATTCGATAGAGGAATATGCTAAAAGAATTTATGAAATGCCGAGTAGTTGGGGAGATAATGGTGGTATGGAGGCACTCAAAGCTCAAGCAATAGCCGCTCGCAGCTATGCCTTGGCACGAGGTGGATCAATTTGTGCGACAGAAGCCTGTCAGGTTTTTAAACCCGAACCAAAAGGTGGCAATTGGGAAAAGGCAGTGAATGAAACTGCTGGAATGGTAGTTTATGCCAATGGTCAGCCATTTTCGACTTGGTATGCTTCTACTTCTGGCGGTTATCAAGAATCATATAGTAGCAATGGTTATAGTACTCCTGGTTTTTGGGATACATCGAATGGTCGTAGTGGTTGGACGAGTCAAGCCTATGAAAACATCGCTGGTTCACCTTGGTTTTATAAGGCTTGGTATAAAACTCGATCTGGTGATACCTGTGGTCGAGATAATCCTTGGCTAACTAGCGAAGAAATGGCCGATATTTTAAATGCTTGGGTAGTGATGTATGAAGGGGGAGGAGATAGCAGTCGAGTGACTCCTGAATCTTCTTGCTGGGGCGGTAATCCATATTCAAAAGCGGAATTAGTGGCGATTGGTGGTTATACTAGTGTGAGCGGGGCGAGTGTGCAATATGCAGATAATGGGGTCACCGCCAATGTTACTTTTCAGACTAATAAGGGTGGTAAAACAATGACTGGTGCAGAATTTTATAAGGTATTTAACTTGAGGGCACCAGCTAGGATTTCAGTTAAGTCTGGTTTGTTTAATATTGAAAAAAAATAGTTTTTTGATTAAAAGAAAAAGCAAAAAATAAAGTTTGTTGAATAGTTGGTCCACCCAACCCCTCTTTGAAAACCCTCTATAAAAAGTTTTTAAATTCCTTGCAAATATTTAGCGCTCCAAGGCCGATAATTACTATAATAGTAGTCTTCACGAATAATTTCACCAAATTTATCTTTGATAACATTGGTAAATTCAGCTTTAATTCCTGAACTTGCCCAATCAACTTGTTTAACTGTGCCTGGTGGTAAATTGGGGTCGGGGATATACACTGGTTCTGGTGCCGGCTGATAGCCCCAACTTTTATAATTAATAATTTCAGTTGATCGACCATCGCTAGTGCCGTAAATTTTAACTGTCATATATAAAGCTTCAGAATCATTGGTAAACTCTAACAGAATGTGACCTGGCGTATCATTAACAAAACGCAGATCGACATCGCCGGCATAAACAGTCGCATCAAAGCCTGGTTCATTATTAATTTCGTAATAACTGACTCGGTAAGAGTGGGGTAGACGTCTGGTGATTGTTAAGCCAGCATCGAGCAGTGCTCTAAATAAAGTGCTGCTTGTCTGGCAAACTCCGCCCCCAGCAGCCAGTTGCGTGGCGCCATCCTTAATAATGTAGGCTTCACGATACCCCATACTAGTATCAACATTACCTAATGCTTGATTAAATGAGAATTCTTCACCAGGTTTAACAATAGTCCAATTCAGAATTTTGTTGGTTAAGTCAACATTATGAATACGACTGGTAATTGAACCATAATACCAACTTTCTCCAAAACCAATAATTTCATTAATGCCAAAGTCATTAGTTTGCGCTAGACCAATTTCAGCATCTTGACCAATCATATCTAGCTGAAAATAATCTGGTCTATCTACTTGAATTTCTTCGAGATTTTGCCCATTTTCTAAAGCGAGAAGAGTATCAATGATTTTATTTTTAACACTCAACTCATTCACTTTGAGACCTTTGAGGTCGGGGATAAATTGATCGACAATAATTTGATCATTCTCGTCGCGGTGAAATTGAAAACTAGCATTTTGTGCGGGTCGATTGATGCTAATTGTTTTTTGTTCAATTAAGGTAATTAAGCTTTCTTCATCAAATAAATCCTCATTAATTCCATCGGGGAAACTTAAAATGCTAATTAATTCTTGATCGCTAAATTCGGCACGTTGATATTCAGCGCTAAAAACTAAATTTTGGCCAATCAAACTTTGGGCTCTATTATAAGCAGCATTAATTTGCTCTTGATTGAGTTGAGCACTGGTTGAGGCGATAATTGCTTCTATTAATAAATCATTAGTATTCAATTCCAGCCAGGGGGTGGTTAAAATCTCTTTGATTTTTTCTCGGCTTTTGCCAATTAGTAGTTGGCGACCATCTGCTCCTGGATCAATTACTAGAGATTGAAGGTTACCAGAGTGATTGAGAGTGGCGCTGGCTGTTTGTTGGTCGAGGTCAAAGCGCTCGGCTAGTTCAGCCAGCGCCTTTAATAATTCTTCCTCGTTGATGGTCGCTTGAGTGTAAAAGTCTTTTCTCTGGCAAATTTTTGGCAAGACTTTAAATAGCTTGTCATGTTTTGCATAATCCAGCGCTTGTTCAAGAGTCTGAGTAAAATTGTCCTGCAAAGTTAGTTTAATACTTGTTTCTTCAATTGAATTGGAATCATAAATAATCTGCAGTGGTAGCTGTTTACTAGTGGTTGACCAATTATTCGCTAATTTTTGCTCTGCTTCTGCTTTGTTCAGTCCTGCGACCTTTACATTATCAATATATGTTCTTGGATAAAATCGATCTTGATAATAATTAAAATAAATTTTACTTAAAATTATTACCCCAAGTAAAAACAATGCGCCTAAAATCAGCAAATACAAATTTCTTTTTAAAAAGTAAAAGCTCGTCTTGATTGCTGGCAGAATTTTATCCATAATAGGCTATCAGCTTTACAACTATTGATTGTAGTGCTTTTAAATTCTTATGCCAAGTCAAAACCTACCCAAACCTAAAGTTCCAGGTCAAACAGATGATCAAAGTCAAACAGATGATCAAAGTCAAACTAATGCTTCGCATCAAGCTACTTATATCTTTCCAAAAACTACTCCTGGTGTTGCTTCTCGAGAAAATCCTGCGGGTCGACCTCCAACAAAACCCACGCTCACCCCTAATAAACCGCTCACTCAACCGGCTGATTTAAGCCAATCTCAAGCGATTTCTTCAATTTCTGCAGATGACTCAAATGCAGTTTCTTCCGCTAAAAAATCGGCAATGCCGAATGATCTAAATGAGAAGGAGCAAAAAGTACAGATGCCTCAACCTTTTGTTCCAAGTGAAATCCTGACCACTGCCAAACCAGTAATTGCTCCTGCCGCTCAAGTTTTAACTACCGATGCTGGAGTGTCAACTGAGGATTTAGAATTAACTAAACCGACTAGTGCTCCTCAGCCAAATGCACAAAATGAACAACAAGCGGTCGATACCAAAGACCGTCAAAACGGTAAAAATGTTAAGCCACCCCAAAAAAAAGCTAAATTTTCTCTACCTAAGCCAATATTAATTCTTTTGCTTCTTTTAGTTGTCGGGTTAATTGGTTTTGCAGTTTTCAAAATTTTTTTTAATAATGATCCAAAAACTACCCCTGCACCAAGTGGATCGAGTCAAGAAGCTGCTCAACCTCAAGAAATTATTAATATTACCTATTGGGGCTTGTGGGAAGACGGAGAAATTTTAAGTGAAGTATTTAAGAATTTTGAAGCTAAAGAAGGTATTCGAGTTGATTATCGCAAGCAATCACATCGTGATTATCGAGAACGTTTAGAGCAAGCACTAATTTCAGGTAGTGGGCCAGATGTGTTTCGCTATCACATGACTTGGGTGCCCATGTTGTCTAGTCAATTAGCGACCATGCCAAATAGCGTTATGACCAGCGCTGAATATCAACAAAATTTTTATCCGATTGCTTATGAAAGTCTTCAAGCTAATGGTGGCATTGTTGGTCTTCCTCTGATGTACGATGGTTTAGCGCTTTTTTATAACAAAGAAATGTTAGCTAATGCAAATTTGTCGGTGCCAACTACCTGGTCTGAGTTGCGTGGCGCTGCCAATCAATTGACAGTTCCTGGTAATGTTAGTACTCGTCGCGATGATAATATTACTCAAGCAGGTTTAGCCATTGGCAATGCTAGTAATGTTGATCATTTTGCTGATATTTTGGCTTTATTGATTTTGCAAAATGGTGGTGATCCGATTGATCCAACTAGTCAAAATGTAGTAGATGCGCTGACTTTTTACACGAATTTTATTAAACAGGATAAGGTTTGGTCAAATAATTTACCGAATTCAACTATGGCTTTTGCCAGAGGAGAGGCGGCCATGATTTTTGCCCCATCCTGGCGAGCTTTAGAAGTCAAACAAATCAATCCTGAACTAGATTTTGCTATTGCTCCAGTGCCTCAATTATCTAGTGATGAAAAAATTACTTGGGCCAGCTTTTGGGCTGAAGGAGTCAATAAAAATAGTAGTCAGCCAGCAGCGGCTTGGAAGTTGCTTGATTATTTATCTTCTCCAGAAGTATTGAAGAAGTTTTTTAATAGTGCAAGTTTGGTGAGAACTTTTGGCGAGATTTATCCACGAACTGATATGGCGAGTGAACTCAGCGAAGACGAATTGTTAGGTGCCTATGTAGCTGACGCGCCATTTGCTCAATCATTTCCCATGGCTAGTTTCACTCATGATAATGGCTTAAATGACCAGTTAATTCAATATTACGCTGATGCCATTAATGCGGTTTTGGCTGGAACTCAACCCGATCGGGCTTTGCAGGAAATTAGTTCAGGTATTTCTCAAGTAGTGCAGAAATATGGGTTAAATTAACTATTCTTGAGTATATTAATTAATGATTTGGCTAGTTTGTTTTTATCGTGTCTAAGTAAGCTATGGCTGTGACTAGGGTCACGACTGACTAGAATGGTGGAGAGTAATTGGCGACGTTTAATGTTCAATTCTGACCAATTAATTGTTGATTGGCTATTTTTTTTTGCTTGATTTAAATCATCGACGACCGGCCATTCGTTTTGACTAGCATAGTGTTTCAGTATTTTTGGAGAAATTTTTTCACTATTTATCAAAATATAATCTGGTTGTCGTTGGCAATATTTACTCACTTCGCTTAAATGATCAATGGCTGTCATTTGGTGTGTTTGTGAAAAATGGGTCATCAAATTTAAAACATAAACAAACTGACCACCTTGCTGTTGATTTTTTTTTAATGTTTCAGCAAAACCTTCAACTAAGGTATTGGCCAGTAAACTAGCGTAAAGGTCGCCCGGTCCCAAAATAAGCAGATCAGCTTCTTCAATAGCTTGAGCTGCCCGATAATAAATTTTTTGCTTTTTCTTGAGACTGATTTTTTTAATTTTTCGCCCCCCAAGTTGAGGATTGTCTAAATTTTTTTCGCCAATAACTTGTTCATCCTGATAATCAATGACTAGATCAGCTGGATGTTCGCTAATCGGGTAGACTCGACCAGCTGTTTCAAAAACCCGACTAGCGATTTCAATAGCTCGCGCCGGACTATCTTTCCTTTTTTGCGCTAAATCCTCAAGAGCAGTCAAAATTAAATTCCCTAAATTATGACCAGCTAGACTGGATTCCTTGCTAAATCGATAAAGTAAAATATCGCGAATTAATGATTCATTATCGCCGGTGGCCAGAGCTGCTAGGCATTGGCGTAAATCCCCAGCAGGCAAAAAGCCGAATTCATCACGAAGTCGACCAGTAGAACCACCATTATCAGTTACCACGACAATGGCGGTTATTTCTAAATCTGGATATTGTTTTAGACCACTCAAGACGACTGCTGTCCCAGTACCCCCGCCAATTACTACAATTTTTTTCTTTTGCATTTTGCCTTTTTATTTTAACAGATCATTAGTTAGAATAGGCATATGGACTTACCAGAAGAGTTAGCTAATATTTTGCGAAT
>LDZU01007678.1_pt1 | contig 10910 bp, 12 predicted proteins | sample 615531 | NCBI WGS metagenome assembly LDZU01 (sample SAMN03408293, study PRJNA278302) | terrestrial metagenome | isolation source: oil reservoir sample SB2 | place: USA: Alaska, North Slope, Schrader Bluff formation | collected 2011-09 | reverse complement strand
CAATTATTGAAAATTGAGGACATGAAATTCAAGTCTCTCACATTTGATAATTCATTCCTTTGGGATGAAAATCTTTCAACCTATTTCACAAAAGATCGTTTTTGGTACCTTTACCGCTCAGTTTCAAATCCAGGAGGTTTCAAATGAGTTTTTATACGAGAAATGGAGATGATGGAACTACCAGCTTGCTCGGAAAAGGAAGAGTAAAGAAGTATGAAGTTCGTATGGAAACCATTGGTACGCTGGATGAGGCAAGTGCGGTTTTAGGATTATCGAGGGCATTTGTTTGTGCTGTAGAAATCAAAGAAATTATTTTAAAAATACAAAAATTACTTTATCTGGTTATGGGGGAAGTAGCAGCCGTCGAGGAGACCGCTGATCGTTTTTCGGTTATTAATAAGGATCATGTTTCCGAGATTGAAGAGATAATTGAAAACATCAGCAAAAAAACCAGGATCCCCTCTGAATTTATTGTTCCAGGCGACACAAAAGGTGGGGCATTTTTAGGTCTGGCTCGCACAGTAGTTCGAAGGGCGGAAAGAAGGCTGGACGAGCTTTACGATGTAGGACAAATAAAAAATATGGAGTTATTGAAGTTCGCGAATCGTTTATCTTCGTTGTTATTCGTTTTGGAACTTTATGAGAACAGCGTGGTAGGTGAAAGCGACCAAACATTGGTGAAATAATGCATATTACGGGAACAGTTATTAATGTTGTTTTGATTCTGGTCGGTGGCTTTATTGGTTTATTAATTGGAAACCGAATGTCAGAAAAAATTCGGTATACGGTCATGATGGCACTAGGATTATTTACCTTAGCGTATGGTATTCGATTATTCATGGATACTGGCAACGCGCTGGTTGTTTTAATTAGTATGTTAATTGGTGTCTTGTTAGGGGAGTGGTGGAAAATTGAAGAGGGCTTATCCCATCTGGGTGTCTTTCTTGAAAAGCACTTCAATAAAAATAAAGGTTTAGAAAGTGGGAAGTTCATTCGTGGTTTTCTGACGGCTTCACTGCTTTTTACAATCGGTCCCATGGCTATTCTGGGGTCTATTCAAGATGGTTTGACCGGTGATTTTAATACACTAGTTATTAAAGGAATTATGGACGGTTTTGCCTCCATCGCCTTTGCTTCCAGTTTGGGGGTAGGTGTATTGTTCTCAAGCCTGGTCATTTTATTTTATCAGGGTGCCCTTTCGTTATTGGCAACGCAACTGCAGTTCATCATGTCAGACCAGGTTTTGATTGAATTCAGTGCTATAGGTGGGATTATGTTAATGGGGATCGCTATTAGTAGTCTGTTAGAGGTCAAAAAAATACGGGTAGCAAACTTTCTGCCAGGTTTTGTAGTTCTCCCTCTGGTTGTTTGGCTATTCAATTTATTAGGGATTTATTAAAAACTACGGCAACGAGTTATTGTATATTTTGTTTAGGATAAATAGAAAATGATTAGTTTTTACCCAAAATGTGGTATGAATTTGAAAAGAGGATTCATTCATTGTAGTAATCAGATTTCTTGGGTGCCAGAATGAAAATTAAGTGTAGAACCTGCTTTAAATAAATCGGTTTGGTTTGGATAACAATACCGATTCTCCCTTAAGTCTGTAAGTGCTTTTTTGTCTGAAAATTGTCAAATTTTTGATTAATTAATCAGAAAAGCTAGAATAAATTATTATTCAAGTTATTTTCCCAACATTTCATCAATCGTTGTAAACAGGGTATCACCACCAACAATTTTTCCATTCACGGAAAAAGTTGGAGTGGCATTTACGCCTAAGGATCTCCCATAACGTAAGCCTTCCTGAACATCGTCATTATATTTATTACTCTTAAGGCAAGATTCAAAACTATTTTCGTCTAACCCCAACTCACCAGCGAATGCTACCAACCTTCTATCACTGAAATTTCCAACGTTCTCACCATCCCAATTCAAAAACAACATGTCGTGATAATCCCAGAATCTGCCTACTTCTGCTGCACAATAGGCTGCTTCAGCTGCCTGGAAGGATTCATTTCCTATGAAGCTGAAAGGGACATATTGAAACAAAACATCACCGGTAGCTACATATCGATCAATAAAGTCTTGTTCATTGTTCAACCAAAAACGATAACATGCTATACACTGAAAATCAGAAAATTCTTCAACAACAATCGGTGCTTCGAGGTTTCCCATAGTAGCCAAATTGGTCTCTGGTCTGGTTTTCTCTTCAATTAATTTAATTTCACCAATTGGTTTTTGAGATTGAAAAATCACAAATGATGTTATTAGTAATGAAACAAAAATAACACTAACAAGAACAATCAATTTTTGTCGTTTTGCTTGTTTTTCCCTTTTGTTTCTGATCTCTTGTCTTTTACCCATGACTTTATCCTCCGATATGTAGAGAATTATAAAAAATATTCAGACAAAGTCAATCCGAAATCTAAAGTTTGAAAGAATATCAATTTTAAATTTTTAGAACGTAAACGGGATATTTCTCATCCAATTGTTGAAAGCCCATTTTTCTGTATAACGCCTGTGAAGCGAAATTATCATCCTGGGTATTAACAGAAATTGAGTTTATATCTAAGGCAAGGTAATGTTTTTGAAGATCTTGAACAAGGCTTCGCCCAATTTTGTTCCCTTGGAAAATTGGGTCGACAGCCAACCTGGCGAGGTGTGCCGAGGAATGTAAATTAGTGCTCAGTTGATAGCCAACAATTTTGTTGTCATATACAGCTTTGGTAAAGTAATCAGCTTGCGAGAAAGCTTCAATCATAGAATTCATGGGAACTTGCCAAATGGATGGAAAGCTTCTTTGATCCAATTCAACAATTTCAGGCATGTCAGTAAATTCTACTTTTTGTATTGTAATACCTGGAATTTGGTCTGACTCCTTAACTTCATTCTCAGACCACTCAAAAATAATGATATTTTGTTGAGTGGAAAAAGAATTTTGTTTAAGCAGGTCGATAAACCAGCTATGAAGCCCCAATGAACAAACTTTTTTTACACTTGCGGGATAAAGAGAGAGCACAGTTTTTAATAACAAACTAAAGATTTTCTCTTTCGCATATAGAGCTGAACAAACAAACAATCTAACCCAGGCAACATCTTCAACTTCATTGGGGGCTGATAAGCAAGCAATTATTTCATTTTCATACTCAGCAACCTGGAAAGAAGGATGACCTAACCAATCAAAAGGTGGTCTCCAATCTAAATGTTGGTGAACAAAAAACTCGACATCAGATAAATATGCAATCGCATCTTTATCGGTTTTTTCCGATTGGCGAACTGTAATTAGAGAGGGCATAAAAAGAAAATTATCTATTTCCCAGTTTATATATGAAATCAGTCAACTTCTTCAAAATGCTTTCACTTGTTGATAATTCATCAATATTATTCAAGGCTGATGTCATGCTGCCTAACGCCTCCAACTGTTTTCCTTGTTGAATTTGTAAAGAAGAAATTCGTTTTAAAATGATGGCTTTTGATTCTTTATCACCAGATTTTTCCAGGAAATCAACTGCTTTTGTATATAACTGCAATGCTAATCCTTTTTCACCAAGATGCTCTAGAGCGGAAGCTTGATTCCCCAAAGATAATCCACAATTTTTCTCATCATTTGCACGTTCAAATATCAGGTGTGTATCCTTTGCAGTGTCGTAAGCTTTTTGGGGTTCACCATTCATCAGATATGCGACGCTGGCATTATTTTTCATTTCAGCAGATCTGACTAAATCCAGATTGGTTTCCAGGTTTTCTGCAATAGACTCAAACAATTCACCAGCAAGTTGAAATTTTTTTTGTTGGTAATATTGTTTAGCTAATTCTATTTCTTCTTCAATTTTCATGAATTTAAAGCGTGATTTCCAATAAGCCTTCTGCGACCAAACGTAATTTGTTCACATCCATTTCACTTAACTTAATTGCCAAATCCAGGTACGGCGCATTGACAGGTTTAGTGATAAATTCTCTGAAATTTTGAGGTAATTCCATAAGGTTTTTTATTTCTGCTTTTTCTTTTCTCCAATTTCCAATTTTTCCTTGATTGTCGAAAAAATCTTCTATGCGGCAATTAAGATTTTTGGCCAAAATTTCTAAAATTGGAATCGGGATTTCTTGCTCACCATTTTCGAATGCACTTAATTCATCTATGGTAATTTCGGGTTTATTAGCCAGTTCCTCAGAGGATAATTCATTTTCTTGTCTTTTGGCTTGTAAATTTGCTCCAATAATTTTATTTCTAAGTGCTAATAATTGACGAAATTTTTCAGCAATATCTTCGCCTTCGGAACTTTGCAGGACCTGTTTACCCCAAAAATGTTCTAGGGGAATATTAAACGTGTAAGCCAACACTTCTAATTCAGGTAAGCTTGGTGATGAATCACCAGTCTCAAAGCTTTCTAGTTTTTCTTCAGGTATGCCAGTTTTCTTGGATAAATCAGATAATGAGAAATTATTTGAGTTACGAGCGTCTGTTAATAAAATCCCGATTTTTTTGTTCCTTATTTGCACAAAAAGTTTATTGTTTTTCATATTATTCCCTTTTCTTCTTGCAAAAATTATAGCAGTATTTATTAACGTCTGCGGTTACTACTCAATATTTGTGAAACACTAGCGCCAAACACTTCTGGGCCTAAATTAAATCCATTTTGTTCTAAGCGCGGGGTAAAGAATGGCCTGATTCCAGTAGGCTTTAATTCCCCAATTACTCTGCCTTCGGGTGTGATACCGGTTTTCTCAAATTTGAAAATATCAGTCATTACAATCGTCTGACCTTCCATACCGGCAACTTCGGTAATAGAGGTGATTTTTCTACTTCCATCACTTAATCGAGATTGTTGGACGATAACATCAATGGCACTTGCTATTTGTTCTCGAATGACACTGAGCGGCATGTCCATTCCAGCCATTAAACACATCGTTTCAAGGCGCGATAGGGCGTCTCTTGGAGAATTCGCGTGTAGGGTCGTTAAGGAGCCATCATGACCCGTGTTCATCGCTTGTAACATATCCAAAGCTTCACCACCCCGAACTTCGCCTACTACAATTCGATCAGGACGCATCCGTAATGAGTTTCTAACTAATTCACGAATGGACACCTGGAATTTCCCTTCGATGTTGGGTGGTTTGGTTTCCATTCGAACCACATGATCCTGCTGAAGTTGAAGCTCAGCTGCATCTTCTATGGTAACTATTCTTTCTGTTCTCGGAATAAATCCAGACAAGACATTTAACAAAGTGGTTTTACCGGATCCAGTTCCACCAGAAATCATTATATTCAACCGTGAAACAACACATGCTTCAAGAAATGTTGCCATATTGGCTGTCACCGATCCATATTCAATTAGTTGATCTACTGATAACCTTCCTTTGGCAAATTTTCTGATAGTGATCGTTGGGCCATCAATTGCCACCGGTGGAATAACAGCATTTACACGCGACCCATCTGGTAATCTAGCATCCACAGTTGGACTATCAGCATCAATTCTTCTTCCTAAAGGTAAGATTATTTTTTCAATTATTCTTAAAACAGCATCATCATTATCAAATTTAACTCCTGATTTAACCAATTTCCCTTTTTGTTCTACATAAACGGAGTTTGGTCCATTGACCATCACCTCACTTACAGAATCATCTTCCAGCAAAGATTGTAATGGTCCAAAACCTAGGATATCATCAACTATCTCTTTGAATAATTGGTCCTGAATCGTTTGGGGTAATTTAATATTTAAAGATTCGTAAGCATAATCTAAAGTAGCTTTTACAAAGCTATCACGTTCACGATATGGAGGTCTTTTGTTTTCCAACTCGCGTGCAATCATGGTAATGAGGTGTTGTTTTAATTTATTGAAATCGCTTTGGTTCATTGATTTTCTTCAATTCCTTCTTTAATTTCATCTTCAATGGGTAAAACCCAGATAATTTGATCTGTATTGATGCTAAGGAAATTAGATTGATGAATCATATTATTTTCAAAATCAAAAATACTCGCTTCTGTTATGGCTAAAAATTTATTTGAGTCGTTCAATTCATCAATTAGACGATTATCCATTTGAATATGGATTGTGCCGATTATCTTTTGTTGTGATGTTTGGATAATCACTTTTTTTTGTTCTTTGGTAATTTTTTGGGTAAAAATCTTGCCTTTTTCTTCAAATTGTGTGTACATACTTGCCCTTTCTACGTGGCTGATTCCTCAAACGGTGGCATCAGATAACCTAATCCGGAGCGGGTGACAATATGGGAAGGATTGTGTGAATCCTGTTCAATTTTTTGTCTCAAACGAGCTATGCTTACCCAAAGAATCTCTTTATCCTGGCTGTATTGTGGTCCCCAAATAGCTGATAATAATTCTTCGGAAGATAAAACTTTACCAACATTATGGGCAAATTGAATTAACAATTTGTATTCCGTTGCTGAAAGAAAAATTGGTGTTTCGTCACGCCAAACTTCTGCTCTGGCTAAATCAATTTTCAAATCACCATGATTGAAAAATCGAGTTGCTTTTGATTTTTCTGTTGACAATGATCGTCGCAAAACCGATCGAACCCGGGCTATCAACTCTGTTGCTGAAAAAGGTTTTGCGACATAATCATCAGCACCCGAATTCAATCCTTTCACCCTATCAAGTTCTTCGTTTTTTCCCGTGAGCATAATTACTGGCACCTCACTGAATTGCCGAATTCTTTCAAGAGCGGAAAAACCATCCAATTTAGGCATCATGACATCAAGAATTACCAAATCGGGGTGTTTTTTGGATACCATATCAACCCCTTCTTCTCCATTGGATGCTGTTATTACTTCATAACCTTCTGTTTCTAAATTTATTTGCAGAAGATGGCGGTAAAGCTTTTCATCATCTACAACTAAAATTTTTGCTTCATAAGACATTGGCACCTCCAGGGGTTTGAAAACAATTATTCTTCAAGCGGTAGAAACACATGAAAGGTAGTTCCCTTGCCAAGGAAAGAGGAGACAGTAATTTGTCCACCATGTGCTTCAATAATTTTCTTACAGATAAATAAACCTAAACCTGATCCTCTTGTATCGCTCAAATGAGCTTCAGAACGGTAAAACCGTTCAAAGATCCTTTCTAAGTCCTTTGAAGGAATACCAGGTCCTTGATCTTTTATATCTATGGAAATCCCATTAGATTCCTTAAATATCCGAAAATAAACAGGACTTTCGGGTGCATATCTGGCTACATTGGAAACTAAATTATCAAATACCTGCTTCAATCTGTGTGGATCACCCTGCAAAGTCGGTAATTCCTGCCGAATGTCAAGGTTTATTTTGAGATCCGGATAACGGACATGAGCATGAGCGATCACATCATTTAACAACGCATCTATTCTTAAAATTTGAAAATTTAATTTTGTGTTTCCAGATTGCAGACGCGAGGAGTCTAGAAGATTATCAATCAATTCCTTCAATCTGTCAGTTTCCTGATCAATGATTTCTAAAAATTCGTTCTGATTCGCTTCACTCCAGGTAGTATCAGTACGTAGCAATGTTGTAGTGTAACCTTTAATAAATCCAATTGGATTTTTAAGTTCATGAGAAAGAGTGGAGATAAAGTCATCCTGAATTTGTAAGGTTTGAATGTGTTCTCTTAACTGGTTGATCATTAGTTCGCGTTCTTCACGCAGGATCATTGAAGATATTTGTGAGGACATGAATTCAGCAAACCTAATGTGATCTTTTGTGAAAATTGGTGTTCCAAACCTTATGATGACAACAACACCAAATTCAGCATTATTCGATTGTAGGGGAACCGCCAATATGTGTGGTTTTTTTAATCTGTCTGGCTCTTCTTCCGGAGGCTCGCTTAAAAATGTTCGGTTATTTTGAATGACATGATGGAGGATACTCTCCCCCCAGGCTACATCTGCTTCTTTTGCTTTACCTCTACCAGTTGCCTTCGCATAAGCAATTTCTAAATTTTTATGTGAACTATCAAACAGATAAATTGCCAAATTGTCGAAAATAAAATATGGCCTGATCTCACTGCAAATAACATCAAGTGCCTGCTTCCAGTTTGATGATTCCCAACAAATCTTGCTTAAGGAATAAAGTGTTTCTGTCTTGATAGGAAGAAGAGGTTCAATCATCATATTATTTTAGCAATTTTCCTAAGGAAAAATCAAATGTAGACCCAATACCAACTTGGGAATTCACAGTAAATTTCGAATCATGCGCTTCAATAATTTTCTTTGCTAATGCCAATCCTAAGCCAACACCACCCGCTTTTCTGGTTGATGAACTATCTAATTGATGAAATGGTTCGAAAATTTCATTAAGTTTATTTTCTGGAATTCCAACGCCATTGTCTCTGATGGAAATTTTTACTAATTCACCTTGGTCCTCAAGGACGAAGGAAATTTGCAATTCTCCTTTTGAAAATTTAATAGAATTCTCAATTAATTGGTTAATAACCCATTGGATTTTCTTTTGGTCAGCAAAAACGATAATAGATTTCATTTCAGGGTCTTTGATGAGATCAATTTTCACGGTTATTAAGTGATTTTGGAAAACTGATATTACATCATTGATTGACGAAACCAGATCAAATTCGTGTTTGGAAATTAGGATTTCTTCATGATCTGCTAATGTGAACATAATTAAGTCTTCAATTAATCGCTCAAGTCGATTGGTTGCCTTTGTCATTACGTTTAGCACTTGAGATTGATCATCCGATAAATCACCCAGATCTTTTGAAATCATTAAATCGAGATACCCCTTGATGTGCGTTAATGGGGTTCTTAATTCATGGGAAATGTTTGATATGAAGTTGTTTTTTAATTGATTTAATTCATTGATTTTATTTAGCGCTTCTTGTAATTCTAATGTTCTTTGTTGTACCCGTTGTTCCAGTTGGTGGTTGCTCTGCTCTAAAGCATTTCTGAAGTTGATCAATTGTTCAGTGATCGTTTCATCCAGTGTTTCCTGGCTGATGAAATTTTCACTAACTAAAATTTTTCCTAATGGCAGTTCAATTCCTTGTTTGGTTTTTTCGTATTGAATAAATAACGCTTTGTTTAAATCCTTAACTGTGATCAAGTGTTTTTGAACCAGATATTCACCAATCTTTGGCACTAAAATTTCAGGAGAAAGATTTTTTCGGAGAGCGACCATTAAAAATCCTCGCTTTGAAATACCCATTCCCCATTTACCATTGTTGCCATTGGTAACAATTCTTTGATTTCTTCAGGTGAAATTTCAAAAAGATTCTGAGGTAGTACAATCAGATCTGCGAATTTGTCTTTTGCTAAACTTCCGATATTTGAGTCCCATTTCGCTACTTTTGCAGGATTCAAAGAATAGGCGTTCAAAATATCTAAAAGGTTTAGTTTCTCAGATGGATACCATCCGTTAAGGGGAAATTTATTTAGCTTCTGTCTGGTTAATGCAGCGTATATTCCAATGAAAGGGTTGAAAGATTCAACTGGTGAATCTGATCCAAATATTATTGTAGTCCGATTATTTTGGAGAGTTCCAAAGGCATAAGCATTTTTGGAGCGATCTCCCCAAAGTCTGTCAGCTGTGTCCATGTCAGAAATTAAATGAATGGGTTGCATCGAGGCAATGATTTTATGTTCAGAAAGCCGTCCTAATTCCTGATCACTTAGAATCTGCACATGTTCGATCCGGTGATTAAGTGGGGGAAGGTTATTAAGTATTTCAAAATTTCTAATCTCTGCAAAAGCATCGATTACTTCTCTATTTGCTAGGTCACCGATGGCATGAATTGCCAATGAGAGACCCTTCTTAGTCGCTTTAATTCCATAATCGATAATTTTTTCTTTGGATAATAACAAGATTCCGAAATTATCAGGGTCATTTTCATAAGGATCAATCATCGCTGCAGTTTGAGGTCCTAAAGCGCCATCTGCAAATAATTTAATCGATCCGAGCCGTAGGAAATCAGATCCAAACCCGGTTTTAATCCCAGTTTCAATTATTGATTCAAAAATGGAGGATGGAATACTTTTTACAACTCTTAATTTTAGGATATTTTCCTGATCCATTTCCTGCAAGGCAGAAAAACAGTCAACACCATCAAAGTCATGTACAGAGGTTATACCATATTTCCACAACGCTTTTTGGGTTTGATCTAATAACGGTTTTAGTTCCGATTTGTTAAGCGGTGGAACAGCCTGATATATTAATTCCATCGCATTTTCAAATAGCAACCCATTGGGGGAGTTGTCTTTGTTTCTTCCAATCACTCCACCTTCAGGATCTGAAGTGTTTGAATTGATACCTGCAATTTCTAATGCCGTTGGGTTTGCCCAACAGGCATGTAAGGATTTTGCTGTTAGTAATATGGGGTGAGTATTGGAAATATTTTTTAAGACATTTAATTCATCAAAACCACCAGCCCATTGATTTTGATTCCAGCCATGTCCAAAAATCCAGTTTCCAGGTTTGGTTTCCTTGGATTTGGTTAGGATTCGATCATAGATCTTTTGCATTGAATCAATTTCACAATTCACCATCATCAAACTTTTGCCAGTGTGTTGTAAGTGAATATGTGAGTCGGTTAAGCCCGGAAGGATGGATTTACCTTTGAGGTCTACAATTTTTGCGTTTCTATTTGCTAATGCGAGTACATCTTCGTTTTTTCCTAATGCAACAATTTTGTGATTATAAATAGCAATTGCTTCACAAAATTTTGCAGGGTTTCCCCCAAGAAAAATATTCGCATTATGAAGAATTAGCATCGCTTAATCCTCAAAGAATCGATCAATTAATGAGTTCAGTTCCTCGTTTGAGTAATAATGAATAACAACTTTTCCTTTGTTTCCCCGGTGATCAACATTGACGCGCATCCCAAGATGATCCTGCATTTTTTCTTCAATGGCTTTGATTTCAGGATTTTTTTCTTTCCTATGATATTTGGGTTTTTGATCTCCCAGGTA
>LDZU01010476.1_pt1 | contig 10927 bp, 10 predicted proteins | sample 615531 | NCBI WGS metagenome assembly LDZU01 (sample SAMN03408293, study PRJNA278302) | terrestrial metagenome | isolation source: oil reservoir sample SB2 | place: USA: Alaska, North Slope, Schrader Bluff formation | collected 2011-09 | reverse complement strand
AAAAAATCCGGATTTGTTTTGGCGACCAGCCCAATATTCTTATTAAAAAGCGCATGCCCGCTGGCAGCGTACAGCAAATTTCCCCCGGGGCGGTTTAAACTAACTTGATTCAAATAATTGATGATCGTTTCCCGATGGATGGTACCGCAAATGACTGTATCGATGGTTTTCTGTACGGGCATGATTATGGATCGCTCAATTATGTCTTTTTTAATAAATCCAATAATCCACGTGCGAATCTGATCGTATTAATACCGATCTGCAGTCCTTTTTGAGGAGAAAGATGGATGGAATTTTCTTCTGACTTAGAAGATTTAACAAGGACATGCGAGATTGCCACTCCGAGGAATGCTCCTGCCAATCCTCCGATCACATAGATTGAGAGATTCTTTTTATCTGTCATTTTTTACCGCTTTCTGTTGTTTTTTCAGCCATGTAGAAGGACCCGAAAAAATAGAAATTGTCTTTTGACAAAAATCCTGTGTTTTTTGTTTCATGTTCTCTGAAAAGATTTCCACTACTCCCAACCCCTCATGGATTTTTTTATACGTAGAATTCAAAATGAAGATACAGACGATCCCAAGTATGATCAATACCATCGAGCATGCAATGACGGGGGATAGGAGGTAGATCAGAGAAATATCTGCCCATTGTGTAAGCAGTGTACTATCACCAATCATTGAATTGAAGAGGAAGTAAGCTATTCCACTAACAATGATCAAACTGAAGATGAATGGTACCCAGATCTGTCCGATAATTGCTTTTTTGTTCATTTCAAATCTCATTCCTCCTATTGTATGCTGAATTACTTTTCTTAATCTCGCAGAGTGTTGACCAGATCAAGGATCTCAGCATCCGGTTCCACATTCTTTTCACTCATAATCCTATCCCAGGTAATTAAAATCCCGGGCACATATTTATCTTCCACGAACAGACTGGCATTGATCAATGCAGAAGCTTCACCCCACTGCTCCATCTGGACATACGCTTCAAAGAAAGGCAACCATTCACTTGGATTCCGCGGGGAAAGCCCCAGCTCATCCGCTTCATTTTTTAACTGAATCACCGTATTCCAATCACCAGTTTGCCTGGCAAGATCAGCCTTCTCGAAATAATAACACCAACCATGCTCGATTTCCTCTCCAACGATCTCAATGGGAGGGTATTTTGATTCTTCCGGTGAAGTGATAATGCGATCCAGATTAGAAAGGGGGATCTGTGCAGCTTCCTGATCAGTTAAATTTGGAATGATCCCGGCGTTAGCGTATTGAGAATCCAAAACCTGCAGACAGCCGGGCGGGTCATACTGAATGACAACCGTGTCGGTGGTATTACCCGTGAACGAGAAGGAGCGATACCATTGATAGACGGGCAGGTCCTTTTCAAGGGCAGTCAAGCGCCCGACTTTTAAACGTACATCTGAGAAATAGAAAACGTACGACAATGTTTCATCCTGTGATTCCGGAGAGTATGTCCAATTCAGGGGAGCGGTTAGGGAATTGTCGCTGTAGTATTTTAGAGGAAAATTGGTGGTCATAATAATAGTGTTTTCTTCAAGATCCGGGATACGCCAGGTTAATTGCCAGAAAAAATCTTTAAAGGAATCCCAATCATGTTTGAAATCCATCGCATTGAGAAACTGAAAACCTATTGTCAAGCTTAAAAGAGCTGTCGTTAGCACAATGCGCAGGCGTTTATGGCGGAAGATCAAGAAAATCATACTGGCAAACAGCAGTGCGACACCGAACATATAGGCCAGGGTGAGCCGATCCCAGGCAAATTCGATGCGCACCGAGAGTTTGGTTACCCAGAAAATGATGCCGGCAAAAAAAATGGAAAGAATGCCGATGAGCAAGACCTCACCATACGATTTGTTCTTTCCCTTCGATAACTCATCATCCTTATGTGACTCAAGCAAAATCAAAACAAATGCGGTAAAGATGCAGGAAATGATGAGCATTCCCCAATATCCATATGTGGCGAAATAACCAACTTCGGAAACCTTTGGGAAATTTGTAATGTTTTTAAAAGCGCCATAGGTAACTGTAGCGAAATCTTTAAACGCCCGCACGATAAGGTCAAAAATCCCGGTGGAAAAATCCTGGCTCAATTCATTCAACATCTTTGGCTCATAGGTCGGGAAGGAAAATAAGAAAATTCGCCAGAAATAAAAGAATCCGAGCAAAATCAGGTATAGACTCCAATACTGCAGCACTTTCTTGAAACGCTGTTTGGGGGCTGGAATTTCTTCGCGGAGCAGTAGCCAGATTAAAAAAGGTCTGATAAATTCAAGCGACGCAAAATATTCCAGAGAGAAAATGCTCAATTGCGCGACTAATGCCAAAAAAGTGTAAAGCCAGAATCTTTTTCGATCGCGAATAGAAGCCAGCATGGCACCAATTGAAAAAAGGAATAGGGCCATGTGGCTGAAATGATGGCAGTAAGGAAGCGCAATAGGCTGTTGGAGGAATCCCGGATAGACGATAAAAAGGATTGCCGCGTAGGTATTGAGCGTGCGGTTCTTTGGCCAGACCTGCTGCAGAATCCACCAGAACGCCCAACCAGAGAGCCAGCGGCAGAACAGCGTAAAAATGTGATAATAGATGGCATGCGTACCGAAAAGATAGGTCAGGATCGAGAAGATAAAGGCGGAATACGGACGATCGGATGCCACAAAAGCGGGATAACCCGATGGCCCAAACACATGGTACTGCCACAGATAAGGCCAGGCATCCCAATAGAAACCGAGGAAGGGAATCAAAGGAGCAAATGCCAGGAGTGTAAATAGTAAGAGAATAATCGGAACGAAGAACTTTTTTTGGCTGAGTGATAAAAATTTATCTATAATTTTTTTTTGCATAATTCAATTCTACTTTGTCCTGCAGAGCATTTCATTATGAAAATTTCGCAAATGCTCCGCTGCATTTTCAAAAATATCCATTTTTCGTATATAGAAAACTATTGTATAATATTTGTTGTATTTATTGGAAATTCTCAGGACTTGATTGTCCTATTGTTCAGGATTAAGGCTGTTTTAGAAATTGGAACTACTCCTAAGGGAGTATATGGGAAAATCGGTACATTTGAGGTTGTTAAGTCTTTTTGAAGAGTGTTTTGATTAAACGAACATTTCAGATTTAATCGAACCCGTCCAATAAGGAAATAGTAAACCATTTTCAGCCTTAACCTGATTCGTTAAGGCTTTTTTTATGAATGAACGAATAATTACTAGGATCGAGCAACAAAAGAGAAATCCTGATCGCGTGAATATCTATCTGGATAACCACTTCGCATTTGGGTTACATAAATTTGTCGCTTCTAAATTAAAAGTGGGGGATGTACTGGATGAAGACAACATCCAGGTTCTTGAACAAGATAATGCAACCGAGGAAGCATATCAAAAAGCATTAAGACTATTGAGCTTTCGACCAAGGACAGAACATGAAATGCGATCGAGGCTCAGGGGATATGGTTTCCCCGCACCGATTGTGGATGCGGCAATCACCAGGTTAACAGAAAAAGAATATCTCGATGACCGGCAGTTCGCCGATGAGTGGGTTGAAAACCGGACAACATTTCGCCCCAGGGGCAAGAAGCTGCTGCGTCTGGAATTACAGCAAAAACATGTGGATGATGAGCAGATTCAGTCTGCCCTGGCGGCTCTTCCAGACGATGTGCAACTTGCTCGCGAAGCTGCCAAGAAGTACAGCTTAAAATTGAAAGGATTGGACGAAAACCGTTTTAAACAGAAATTATACGGATTTTTAGTTCGTCGCGGATTTTTATATGAGGATATCAAACCAATTTTAGATGAGACTTGGGAGGAAATGGCACGATTAAATTCTTTAGAAAACGAGGTAATGGAAAATGAGTGATGCAGATACAGTACGCATAATCATTGAGGTATGTGGTGCATTAGTCCTGGCAATTATTTTAGGAATACTGATCAGTAAAGCCAGGACGAAACAGATTATGCAAAAAAGTGAACAACTGATCCAGGAAAGCCGTGAAGCTGCCCGCGAGATCGAACTGCGCGCGCGTGATGCAGCCCTAAAGATCAAGCAGGAAGCGGAAGCGGAAATAAGCCGCCGGCGCACCGAGCTTTCTCATGAAGAAGACCGCATTCAAAACCGCCGGGCAAGTCTTGACCAGCGTTATGAAAGGATCGAACAACGTGAGCTGAATCTCAACAAACGCCAAAGCGCGATCGATAAACGCATGAATGAGATTGAAACTCTTTATCAACAGGAAATTGAAAAACTTCAACAGATCTCGGGTATTACCAGCGAACAGGCAAAGCAGATGCTTCTGCAGGAAGTGGAAAAAGAAGCACGCGGAGATATGGCGCGCATTTACCGCCAGATCGAAGCGGAAGCACGCGCTGAAGGTGATAAACGAGCGCGTGAAATCATCACCGAATCAATTCAACGGGTCGCATCCGATCAGGTTGCACAGATTACTTCTTCAACCGTATCTCTTCCCAATGAAGAAATGAAGGGCAGGATCGTCGGACGAAACGGACGTAATATTCGAGCTTTCGAACAAGCCGCCGGAGTGGATGTCATTGTGGATGATACCCCGGAAGCTGTTACGATATCCTGCTTTGATCCGACCCGCCGTGAGATCGCTCGCCGGTCGCTGCAGCGCTTAATTGATGACGGACGCATCCACCCAGCGCACATTGAGAAGATCTTGGCAGAAGAAAAGAAAGAAGTTGAAAAGATCATCGAAGCAGCCGGTGAAGAAGCGGCCTTTGACGCGGGCGTGGCGGGGCTGCCGACCCAGGTATTAACCATGCTTGGACGCCTGAAATTCCGCACATCCTTCGGGCAAAACCAGCTTTCTCATTCCGTCGAAACCGCCAGAATTGCGGCGTTAATTGCATCGGAATTGGGTGGGGATGTTGAAGTCGCAAAAGCTGCCGGTCTGTTGCACGATATCGGGAAAGCCATGGATCATAACGTAGAAGGCACGCATGCTCAAATTGGAGCGGATTTCTGCAAGCGCAACCGGGTGAACGAAGCGGTAGTAAACGCTATCGCCAGCCATCACCATGAAACCGAACAACAAACTCTTGAAGCGGTCATCTGTGAAGCTGCCGATGCTATTTCAGGAGCGCGCCCCGGTGCACGAAGAGAGAACCTGGAACAGTACATCAAGCGCTTGAAGACACTGGAAGAAATGGCCAACTCTTATGAGGGTGTCAGCCAGGCATTTGCCATTCAAGCCGGTCGCGAAGTGCGCATCATTGTTGAACCGGATAAGATTGACGATCTGGAAGCGACGAGATTGGCAAGAGATATTGCCAAGAATATCGAGGAGACAATGCAGTACCCAGGCCAGATCAGGGTGACTGTGATTCGCGAGATGCGCGCGGTTGATTTTGCAAAGTAGACGCCCAAAAGAAAGTACCTGAAATTAATGCAGACATCTGAGATCTTCAGGTGCCTGCTTTTTTTAAAGACAGTGTTCCATTTCTGCGTTCAGGAGGACATAGAAGGTGCAGACAATGGCTTCAACCTAATCATCAGCAAGGAGAAAAGGATTGTTTTCACGTTCTTCGCCCACCGTAGTGGCAGGACCATGTCCGCAGAGCAGAGTGGTGGAATCAGGCAGCGTTAGAACATTCTCGTGGATGCTGCGGAGCAGGGCATTGGGATCGCCGTAAGAAAGGTCAGTCCTGCCAACACCGTGATAAAAGATCAGGTCGCCGCAAAATGCAGTTTGTTTATCTTTCCAATACAGCAGCACATGCCCGGGTGTGTGCCCCGGGGTGTGGCGGACTTCAATAATGGATTCACCAAAATGCAGGTACTGACCGTGCTGGAAAAAAGCGGTTGGCTTAGCCCTTGGATCAAAACTGAAGCCAAAATCACTGGCACCTCCTCCGGACTCCCAGAGAGGAAGGTCATCCGCATGGAGAAAGAGGGGGATATCCGATCCGCATTCGTGCAGCAGTTGATAAACACCAGCCATGTGATCAAAATGGGCATGTGTAATCCAAATGGCAGAGAGATGTAAATGCTTCTGCCGTATAATGTTGATCACATTCCCAATACCGGAAGCTGGATCAATGATAACTGCCTGCTGTGTTTGGGTATTGCTGAGCAGAAAAGTGTTATTTTGGATCTGCCCTAGAACAAACGGCTCGATGCTATTTGAGGATACCATGATCTATTTGAGTGTCTTTTTAACAAAATCAGAAATGGCGTGAAAGGCAACATCGCGCTCAATATCTTCTGTGACCACGTGTCCGCTTTTCTCGAGCACCAGTTTTGATTTTTGTTTTGAACCGATATTCTCATAATAGCGGTCAAGATTTTGGAATGGGACGCCCTGATCGGCTTTGGAATGGATCAGCAAAACAGGAATGGAAATATCAGGTAAAACTATCCGGGTAGCTTTCAGAAGATTATCCAATTCCAAGATGGAGCGGGTGGGGTACCGGGTGTAATTGGCATGCTGTGCGGCCTGTTCGGCATCGTGCATATCGCTTTTGCCTTTGGAAACGTAGGGCATGAAAAGGCTGAGCGGGCGTAAGAAGGGCAGGCGCCAATCATCCAGATCGTACGGAGCAGAAATAGCAACGGCTGCATCCAGCGGGTAATTCGCGGCAGCCAGCATGGAAAGCACTCCTCCCATGGAAAGCCCAATGCTGATGACCTTTGAACAGCAGGTTTTCAACATATCAAATCCGTCCTCGACGGAGGCAAGCCAATCCTGCCAGGTGGCGCGGTGCATATCTTCAATGCGGGTGGCATGCCCGGCTAACCTTACTCCCAGAACTGTATGCCCCTGTGCCGATAAATACTTTCCTAATAGACGCATCTCTTTAGGCGTGCCGGTAAAACCGTGGATTAGGAGAAACCCGAGATCGTCTCCTTTAAAAAGAAATGGTTCTGCACTTTCCATGATCAATGATTTCATCAAATTCCTCCTATTTGATAATGAAAAGATCTCGCGGGAGCGTGGTAAGTGTTTCAGCTCCAGACTCTGTAATTACCATATTATCCTCAATACGCACTCCACCTTCACCGGGCAGATAGATGCCGGGTTCGATGGTGAAGGTATTCCCAATTTCCAGTGGATGAGGATAATCGGCAGCGATGAAGGGGGCTTCATGAGCTTCCATGCCAATTCCGTGTCCGGTGCGGTGGGTGAAGAATTCTCCAAATCCGGCTTCGGTGATGACAGCGCGTGCGGTGGCATCCACCTGACTGCAGGGCAGACCCGCTTTGGCAAACTCACGAGCGCGGGTGTTAGCATCTTTGACTGTGCTGGCAATTTGCGTAAATTTCTCAGAAGGTACTCCCATTGAAATGGTACGGGTAATATCCGAAATGTAATGATCGGAGGATGCTCCCCAGTCGATGATCATCAAATCTCCGCTTTTCAAGGCACGATCGATTGGCACGGCATGTGGATTGGCAGCATTAGGACCGGAAGCGACGATGGGGCTGAAAGGAAGTTCCGGGTCAGATCCAAAGCGAAAGAGGTTCATCACCAGTTTTGCTGCGATCTCTTTTTCCGTTCGACCGACTTCGATACTTTTTAATGTCGCTAAAAAAGCGCTTTCCGCAATTTCAATGGCTTTTCGAATAGAGGTAATTTCCCGATCATCTTTGTGCATACGCAACATCTGAAATAATTCATCGACTGCCTGAAAGTGAAGGGCTGGCTCGGCTTTGTGGAGCAATTCCATTTCCAAATAGCGCATGTGGGTTGAAATCACGCCGATTTTTTCTTTTTTAGTGGGGATGCTCTTCAATGCTTGCGCACAAACCTGCCACCAGGTGCTCTTTGATTCTCCATAGGGGAAGGAGGAAAGCGAGACAGCACATCTCTTCACTTTCATCGTTTCCAGTTCGGGATGGATGAGGAGGGACTGCCCGGAGGAAGGGATCAGTAAAATGACAGGTCGTTCGGAAACATGAAATTCCAGCCCGATCAGATAGGTCAGATCCGGCCCGGCTGTGACCGCTACCAGCGAAAGGTCTCTGGCGCGCATAGCATTCTGCAGTAATTCGATTTTTTTGATCATATTCTCTCCTTACTTATTTAAATTTTTCCGCATGATTTCGGCAGCGGATACCATATTTTTTAGAGAGGGGATGGTTTCTTTCCATCCTCTGGTTTTCAAGCCACAATCGGGATTTACCCACAGTTGTTCCGGCGCGATAACCAATGCCGCTTTTTCAAGAAGAGTGACCATTTCATCAACGGATGGGATGCGCGGAGAATGGATATCGTAGATTCCAGGACCAATTTCATTGGGGTATTTGAAATTGGAAAAGGCATTTAATAATTCCATACCGGAGCGGGCAGCTTCTATGGAAATGACATCTGCATCGAGTGCGGCGATGGATGCAATGATCTCATTGAATTCGGAATAACACATGTGGGTGTGAATCTGGGTCTCGTCAGCGACGCCAGCGGCTGTTACCTGGAATGCTTTCACTGCCCAATCAAGATAAGCCTGCCAATCCTTTTTTTTCAAGGGCAATCCCTCCCGCAGGGCGGGTTCATCGATTTGGATGATGCGAATACCCGCTTTTTCCAGATCAAGTGCTTCAGCATTGATGGCAGCCGCAATTTGAAGGCAGGTCACTGACCTGGGTTGGTCATCTCTCACAAAAGACCACTGCAATATGGTCACTGGCCCGGTAAGCATCCCTTTGACGGGTTTATCCGTCAGAGATTGAGCGTAACTGCTCCAATCCACGGTCATGGGTTTCCGACGTTCCACATTGCCAAAGAGAATGGGGGGGCGGACGTACCGGGAACCGAAACTTTGCACCCAGCCATGTTCCGTGAAAACGAATCCTTCGAGCTGTTCTGCAAAATACTGCACCATATCGTTGCGTTCAAATTCACCATGAACGAGAACATCGAGCCCAATTTGTTCCTGCAACTCAATAGTTTCCTTGATCTTTTGACGCAGGAATTCATCATATTCTTCCTGCGAAATATCTCCTTTTGAAAAGCGCGAGCGCATCTGGCGGATCTCTGCGGTTTGAGGGAATGACCCAATGGTGGTGGTGGGAAAGATGGGGAGATGAAGGATGGATTGCTGTTTTATCTTTCGAAGAGAAAAAGGATTCTTTCTTCCATTGGGTGTCCGCTCGATTTTCCCATAATCAGGATCAGTTCTGTGTTTTGAAAGGAAAGCGAAACGATTCTTAAGTGCCTCCCGATTCTCCAGAAACAAATTGGATTTCTTTCCTTCGTTGATCGCGCCTGCCAGTGCGCTGATCTCTTCCAATTTTTGATCCGCAAAAGCCAGCCAACTTTTTACCGGCTGGTCAATATCATCTTCCTGGTTTACATCCTGCGGAATATGCAACAGTGAACAGGAAGGAGCGAGAAGAATATCCCCGTGAATAAAAGCGGATGTTTTTTCCAGTTCTATGAGAATACGATCAAGATCTGCGCGCCAAATATTGTGCCCATCAATGACGCCCAGAGAGAGTGTTTTTCCCCCGGTGGATTTTAATTTTAATAAGTTCCACTGGTCTTCTCCAGAAACCAGGTCGAGATGGATGCCCTCCACAGGGAGAGAAAAAGCCAGGTCAAAATTCTCCCCTAGGCTGTCAAAGTAGGCAGCCAGCATGATTTGTGGGCGGTTTGGGATATCCGTTAATTGTCGGAAAGCGGATTGGTACGCATCTCTAACGGTATTAGAAAGATCTTTCACCAACATCGGTTCATCCAATTGAATCCATTCCGCACCGGCCTCATACAATTCTGCCAGGACCTGCTGATAAACAGGGATGAGGTCATTCAATTTCATCAAGGGTGAAAAACCGGGAGTTGTAGTTTTACTAAGCAGCAGGAAAGTTAGCGGTCCGATCAAGACGGGGCGAGTTTGAAAGCCGGCTTTGCGCGCTTCCAGGTATTCATCAACGACCTTCCGATAGGTGAATGAGAAATGGCGGTGCGGTTCGATCTCGGGGACGATGTGGTGGTAATTGGTATTGAACCATTTGGTCATTTCCATCGCAGGGATATCAAGAGCCCGCTTCTGCTCCCCGCGTGCCATGGCGAAATATACGGAAAGGTTGAAATCATCTGATATGGGGTAGTAGCGCGGAGGGATTGCCCCCACCATGCAAATGGTATCAAGCATATGATCATACAGTGAAAAATCGTTGGAGGGCAGCACTTCAATCCCAAGGTCATTTTGAAGCTGCCAGTTCTTCAAACGGATTGAGAGAGTTATTTCCAGTAATTCCTGTTCTGAGATTTCAGCAGACCAGTATTTTTCCAATCCTTTTTTTAATTCGCGATGAAAACCGATGCGTGGAAAACCAAGGTTTGATGAATGCACCATCTGCATGAACCTCCCGACAGGCTGGTTAACCTATCTTTTCAACAAAAATTAATTTGGCTGTTCTAAAACCCAAGGAGACCGTAAGATCAGAGATTTGGAGAGTGAGGGTTTCATTGAATGACAATTTTTCTTTAATTAGACCTTGTCGAGCGGGTTGTATCCCATTTTTTTGTAAGAAACCCATCAAATCCAAATCCTCTTCGCCAAATTCGTGAATACGCCGGATGATGAATTGGTCTCCCTCTTCCAATTCCACCAAAGGAAGCCAAGCCTGTGTCATTTTTTCAAACCCCGGAAAAGGATTTCCATGCGGACAGAGTTTCGGATCATCCAGACGCGCTTGCATCTTCTCCGCAACATCTGTGGAAATAGAATGCTCTATTTTATGAGCTTCTTCATGCACCTGCGACCAGGGCACTTCCAGAATTCTGGAAAGCATCCATTCGGTCAACATGTGTCTGCGGATGATACTGGCTGCGGCTGCAACTCCTTTTTTGGTTAAATGGATCTCTTTTTTTTGATCCATGGTTATCCATTTATCGCGAATCATTCTTTTCAAGGTGACGGTGACAGTGGGGGGCGAGACTTCAAGCAGCT
>LDZU01000184.1_pt1 | contig 10931 bp, 6 predicted proteins | sample 615531 | NCBI WGS metagenome assembly LDZU01 (sample SAMN03408293, study PRJNA278302) | terrestrial metagenome | isolation source: oil reservoir sample SB2 | place: USA: Alaska, North Slope, Schrader Bluff formation | collected 2011-09 | reverse complement strand
CGTGCCGCCGCGTGAAGAATTGCGCTATGGCTGAGTATGATATAACATAATAGTTATTATACTAGCCTGGTTATTGTCTCAATTATTAATTTGCTAGGTGCAAAGGAGGAAATAAACCCTCAGACGCAATTATAATAAGTATTAGCACAAGATAATCGAAGTTCATATTGGAAAGCTGGGTACCTGGACTGCAGCTTATTGCTTATGAAAATTTATGATCAGTATTTCTCGTTGGATGAAATTGAAAATGATTGTAATTCGTTTTATATCACTTCAATTCACGAGCTAAAAAATTTTTTACACATTAATAAGGCACTACAGCGGTGTTGATGTGATGAAGATGCTGTTTTTTTACTAACTTATTGGTTCTGGAGGAACTTATCAATCAAACCATGTCAATTCTCAATCGTGTCATTGAACTCATAAGAAAAAATAAAATTTGGGTCATTTTAACATTCGGCCTGGTGATTGGTTTGCTATTCGTCTTTTTAGTCCCGCCCTGGATGCATTATGATGAGCCCGGGCACTTCGAATACGCCTGGCTAATCGCCAATAAACCCGGGTTGCCGGTGCGCGGAGATTATGACCAGACCATGCGCCGCGAGGTGGCTGCCTCGATCGTCGAGTACGACATCGAAGGCTACACGAATATGTCCACCGACCCCCTACAAATTGATCAGTCCATTGATATTTTCCTACCACAAGTGGAGAGCCATCCCCCCACCTATTACCTGTTGGCTTCTCTGCCCTTGCGTCTATTCAGGCACAGCGAGATCACCTTTCAGCTTTACCTGGTGCGCCTGGTCTCCCTGGGGATGTTCCTGTGCATGGTGTGGGTCGCCTATCGCATTTGCCTTGAACTGTTCGGTGAGCATTCTCCCATCACCTGGATGACACCCTTATTCCTGATCACGCTGCCCAGCTTTGTGGACATCATGACCGCCGCCAATAACGATGCGGCGGCTAACCTGGCGTTTTCATTGTTCCTGTGGGCGAGCCTGCTGGTAATTAAGAAGGGACCAGCGGATTTACGACTGGGCGCTCTGGTTGGTTCTGTCGTGTTGTGCCTTTTCACCAAGAGCACAGCTATCCTGGCGGTCCCCTTGAGCCTATTTGTGCTCCTGCTGGCGCTTTTCCGGGGGAAAAAATGGGCCAAATGGGCGTGGATAGGCACCCTGGCCGTGCTTCTTCTGATGGGGATGCTGCTAATCTCCTGGGATAAGCGCGGGCCAGCTTTTTATTATGGCAGGAATATCCACAGCAGCCCCCTGACAGTGACGATGGACTCAGCGCCTTTGGGTGAGGCTGTGATCACCCAGGAGGGTGAGGGTAGGCAATTCTATTACCTTCTAAGCGCTGAAGATCGTGAAAATCTGGTCGGCCAGCAGGTTACATTGGGTGCCTGGATTTGGGCCGACTTTCCCACCTCGATCCGCTATGGTGGAATCCAGGAGGGGGAAGTTTGGATCCCGCCCCTATCCGTAAACAGCGTCCCCTCACGGCCGAGGATCAAGCTGCCATGGGTCAGCAAAAGGCAAATTACTGAGCCCAAGACAATCGCTTTTACAGCAGAGTCTATTGCGCTGACCACCACGCCCCAATTCTATGCTTTCAGCCTTGAGATGCCGGAGGTAGGGGGCAATATGAGCTGGGTCTATTTCCCGACCGGTTGGGATGCGATCAACAAGGTCTATTGGGATGGGATCGTGCTGGCAGTGGGCGATTTTGACGGTAGCACGCCCCCTGAATTTGATAACGATCAGGGAGTGGAGGGGATTTGGAATGGTGTGCGTTTCACCAACCTGATCCGCAACGCCTCAGGTGAAGACCTTTGGCCAGTTTTTGCTGATTGGGTTAAAAAATGGGTCAGCATCCCCAATCGGAGTGTGCCATCAGCCTCTCTAATGTTATCCCTCCTGGATTTTAAAGCAACTTCAGTCTATTATCAAATTTCGGTTGAGCGCATCTTCAGGACCTTTTGGGGGGTGTTCGGTTGGGCGAATGTGGCGCTGCATGGGCAAAAACCCTATCGCTTCTTCTTCATTTTAACCTTTATTTACAGCCTGGGGATCCTGGCTGCCCTGGTGCGCGGCGCTTTTAAGCGAAAACCCGGATCCTTTTTCTTTCTTGGATTGGCTGCAGTGGCCCAAATTGTGATCGTCCTCTACCGGGGAGTTGGGTCTTGGTTTAGCGAAGTATATATCCCGGTTGGCCGCTATATCTACCCGGTCATTATCCCCCTGAGCATCTTCATTTCCGTCGGGGTTGATCATTTAATTGGCTTTACTCACAAGACCACCCACACACTCAAACATATCCTTTACGGGGCATATGCCGGGGCACAGCTGGGGATCATGCTGTGGGCAATCATTTCGATCAGGATTTTTTACAGCTTGTGATATATTTTAACTTGATCAATCCTAATGACAAAATAATTTGTGTGTACTAACTTCATGAATTTTAATGCGAATTTCAAATGCGTGGTTTGATAACCATTCGTCAAGTATAATAACATGGATTGTCATCGGGTAAAATTTTAAAATCTATTACTGGTTAATTAAGGTTTTATTCAGGAGTTTATTATGAAAAAACAAAAAATATGGTTCCTACTGCTCATGGGTGTCATTATTATAAGCAGCATCCAGGTAAATCCTATCCAGGCACAAGGAGAGGGAGGCACCCCAACCTTTGGACTGGAGATTAATAATAGTGCAACTGTAGAAAAAGTAGACGGCGACGCTGGGGAACCCAAAAACCATTGGGTGCACAAGAATGGCTTGATGTGGTCTGAAGTTCAAAAAAATGGACCTATTTCCAATTGGGATGTGCCACATGTAATGCAGCTCGATTCCTACCTGGAGACGATGCACGAAGCGGGCATGGAAGTGATCCTGACTATCCGCAGCACACCGGATTGGGCGCGCAACCATAATGAGTTTTGTGGACCCATGGACCAAGCATATATCCCTGCCTTTGCTAATTTTGTGGGTGAAGCTGTTGAGAGATACAGCCAGGCGCCTTATTATGTGAAGTATTACGAAATCTGGAATGAGCCGGATTCACCCCAGGAATATCACCTGAACGATTCAACATCTCCCTATGGTTGTTGGGGAAATCCTGATGATGAACTATTTGGGGGCGGTTACTATGGACAAATGCTGAAAGTAGTCCATCCCGCAATGAAAGCAGCCTTTACGGACGCTCAATTGGTTATCGGTGGGTTGTTATTAAACTCCGACCCGGAAGATGGGGTTAATGATGATTGGATAGCACCAGGTGATGATTGGCCCATTGAAAAAATGTCTTATTTTTTCGAAGGTATTTTGCAAGAATGCCAGGGGGCTGCGTGTTTTGATTATGTCAATTTTCATGCTTATACCTTCTATGATCCACTGCGGTCTAATGCTATCCAAATGGAGAAAGATACCAGATTCAAATACTGGGATAAACGAGGTGGACAGGTGGAAGGCAAACTGTCTTACTTAGAAGAATTGATGGAGGAATACAATACAATTAAGCCTATCATTCTGACTGAATCAGCTTTACTGGAATGGCATTTTTATTTGGTCGAAGATTATAACCCCGCGTTTGAAGCAGCCAAAGCCGACTATTTAGTTTGGTCGTATACACGGAACCTTGCCCGAGGAATCGATGCAACAATTTGGTATCAATTGGATAACTATGGCTGGAACCAGAGCGGCTTGTTGGACAGAAACAATAACCCCCTCCCTGCCTATCATGCATATACCGTGCTGACCGATATGCTGGCTGGAGCAGTTTATCAGAGTGACCTATCCTTAGGTGAAGGCATACTGGGCTTTGAATTCAGCGGTGATACAAATTTTTGGGTGCTGTTTTCAGAAGATGGTACAACAAAACAAATCAGGGCGGACCAATTACTACCCTGGTTCCACAGCGCCAATAATCTCTTTGGGGATCAAATTACCAACCAGAGAACCACGATAAGCTTCAACCGGCCGATTTATATCAAAGGGAATACAGCACCTGTTGCGGTTGATGATTTTTATATCCTGAATGAAGGTGCGCCTATTACTGTCAGAGCGCCAGGGTTGTTAAGAAATGATATTAACTATGACGAAGATCCATTAACAATAACAATTGTAACGGAACCAGACCATGGCACTTTAATATTACAGCCTGACGGTGGCGGTTCGTTTAATTATAGCCCAGGTGAAACATTTACAGGTCAAGACAGCTTCACATATCGTGTTTCGGATGATATGTTTGTTAGTGAACCAGCCACAGTAACAATTATTGACGGCACCTGGCTGTTCCTACCGCTCATTCAGCGTTAGAAACAATTTACAATATTGGGTGGGTTAAGGTAAAGAAAAATAATCGATCAATAAATTTGTTTAAGAAAATCAAAAATATAGGATCAGGTGGTTAATATTTTATCAATCACCTGATCTTTTTTATTTTATCCTCCAGCACACTGTACATCTCAGGGTTTAAGGTTTCCCTCGATATTGATGCGGCTGCCAAACTATCCCCCATTTTTCCTCAAATTTCCGTTTATTTTCTTCAAACAGTTTTTGATAATCTTCTTCGGCAAGTTTATTGAGTGAAGCACCATGAAAGTGATGGATGAAGACATCCTCTGCACAAAGCAAATCCAGCCCTTTTTCTCTAACCTTCATCGCTAAATCATCATCTTCAAAAAAGGCAATCTCATAGCGTTCATCCAGCCCATCAACATTCTCAAAAAGCGCTCTTGACGTCATGCAGCAATACAATGCTAAAACATCAATCTTAAATGACTCACCAGAAAAGTCCTTCGCCCTGTAGGCTGAAAAAGCATTAATATCGTCTAAACTTGTGTAATTGACATCAATTTTTGCTTCATTTCCAATATCGTTTGTGACCGGACCAACCATCCCCACCTTTGGATTTCGCTGGAGGTAATGCAGCAAACGAAACAGCCATCCTGGCGTCACAATCGTGTCATTATTTAAAAATACGACATAATCACCACTGGATTTTTGAAAACCCTGGTTATTTGCTTTGGCAAATCCCAGGTTTTTTTTGTTTAATTGCAGCCTAACATTTGTGTGTCGGGCAGCAAATGCTTTCAAGAATTCAACAGCATCCTTTTGAGAGGCATTATCAACGACAATCATCTCGTAGTTAGGGTATCCTGTATTCTTTATGATGCTGTCCAGGCACATCCGGGTGTAGTTTAAATTATCAAAGGAAACAATAATGATTGAAATCTTGGGGAAAAGCCGGTTTATTTCACGTTCAACATCCTTGGCACGCTTCTCCCAAGTATTCTCCTGAGCAAATTCAAAACGTATGGAGAGAACTTCAGGCGATTTTTCTTCTGCAAGGGTCTCTGTAATTGCGTTCGACCATTCCTCTTTTGTCTCGGCCAAGCGCACATGGTCCTGGTAATGTGAGATTTCGGCCAACCGGGTGGCGACAACAGGTTTGCCAGCAGACAGGTACTCATACAGCTTAACCGGGTTGGTCGCCTGGGTGAGCGGGACTTTCTTGAATGGGATGATGCAAACATCAAAGTTGCTTAAAAAACCAGGAAGCTCTGAATAGGGCTTTTCGCCTAATAGGTGGACATTCGATAGACCCGCCAAGGGATCCAAATCCGCCAAATCTGTGCTGCCAATCAGTAAAAAGGTCCAATCGGGATGATCAGCCGCCAATTCTCCCACCAAATCGGTATCAAACCAATCAGCAATAGCGCCGTAATATCCAATGATGGGTCTTGGTAAATCCTGTATTTCTTCAACATCCATTGGTTCGCAAGCTTGGTGAAAGAAGGAAAAATCGGTTCCATTAGGCACCAAGAATGTACGGTTATTTTTCTCCCTGGCATGGTCATACAGATAGTGGGATGTTGTAAAAACCAAATCGCTTTCATGTAGCAATAGCCGTTCATCTCTTTGTGTCAACAAAGTGCTGTTTGAGAATCCGGCATGCAGGTCCATACAATCATAGACCACTTTCCAGCCAAAGGATTGTTTCAATCTATTGGCCAGTTTCCCCCAGGTGGGCAAATCGACCATCATGATGGCGGCATTGATCAGGAAGTGGTCCTTCAATAACTGAATGGATGATTCTAAGTCTGAAATGCTCTTGTCTGGAAAAGAAGCATATATTCCCATTGAAGTATCACGGCTGGAAAGCTGAACAGAAAAGATCTTGTCAGCGAGCGCTTTGATCATCGGCCCATCGCAGTTTCGAAAAGTTGTTTGGATGTAGAATACCCGATGACCAGCTTGTGCCAATCGAGTGGCAAGTTGTTGGGGGCGCTGGAATCGAAAATCCCAATCAATGATCGGGAAAATGATGATATCTGGGGATTGTGGTGGACCGCTTGCATTATATGGGATAGATACCATCCGTGATGCATTGGCTGAAAGATCGATATGGTTAAACTGGTTATTCTTGAAATTAAACTGGTTGGTAAAATAAGCCTCTTGCTTCCTGTGCTTTAGGAAATGTACCAGGGGATTTTTACCCGTTCGTGCAATTTCTGGATGAAAAACAAGGTAGGAGCTCGTGTTAAAATGCTTATTTGGGTTCCGTCCTTCTTTCCACCCATGTTGAATAAAATGCATCACCGGATCATATTTTGCCCTGCGCACATCGGGATAAGTTTGGAGGTAATAAGACTTGTCAAAAGAGCCGCTGTGATTAATTTTAATATAAGCAAACAAATCCCTGAGCAAACCTCTTTGTTGAAATACCTTGCTGATCTTTCCTAAAATTTTATTTAATCGCCAATTTTCCTTTAAGGCGTAGGCTAACACTTCTTCTTCTAATTCAGCAATTCGCCGGTTTTGCCCCTGAACAAGCGTATCAAACTCATTTAACTTAAGATCATAAGCCTCTATTTCACCTTTTGTAATATTTAATTCAGATTTGTATTTTTCTATTAAGTGACTTTGCTGTTCCTTCTCTGAGCTTAATTGCTCAAGATCATGTCTCAGTGTATCAATTACTACTTTTAATTGGTTAACTGTTTCTTCTTGGTCAGCTAACGCCCCTATCAACCCTTGCTCCGATTGTCGAAGTGTTTCTAATTCAACTTCCAGATGTCGAATTATGTTTTCCTGAGATGCCGCTTTTGTTATGAGCTGATGGATCTTCTCTTTTTGTTCTTCTGTATCAGACTTAAATTTTTGATTGGCGCGATCAAGCGATTCGATGTCTGCCCTCAGCACCTCATTTTGAGAGATCAATGAAAATACATCTAAATTCGAGGTGTCTTTTACCTTTGTTGGAACGTCGTGAATAGTGCTGCCGTCGAGCTTTTTCCAATTTTGTGAAACCGGCTCTTGAGACCCAACGATAAACCGTCTTCCGAGGTTATTCTCTCCCGGATTCTCCTTCTGAATGACGCATAAGGAGTTAATAAACTCGATCTTATGGATCATATTCAGATCAAATTCACTAAACGTGATATTGTAATACTGACAATAAGGGGATAGATGGTCTTCACGCGACTGATCATTCCGCCAGTGCTCAAAGTTGGTGACGTCAATCAAGCGCTTAAAGAAAGAAATCGCAGAATACGGATCATACAGACCGCCCTCAAATTCATCCCAGTAACTTGCATGGAGATCCTCAATAACGTACAGACCTTGAGGTTTTAATAGCTTAAAATAATGCGCAAATGACCTGATAATATCGCTTGATGAATGGGAACCGTCATCGATGATAATATCAAAATTATTTGCCAATGCCATTAAGGCAGCTTTAACACTGTCTGTGTTGACATCACCAATGATTACAGACACGCGAGGGTCTTCAAATTCGAGCTTTCTACAGCCTTCATTAATGTCGCACCCCACTATTTGCCTGGCGTTTTTGAAGTAATCCGCCCAAATCTCCAACGAGCCGCCATTATGGACCCCAATTTCAAAAAGGTTTATATCTTTATCACGATAGGGGGAAAATATTTGATCCCACTCATTGATGTATAATTCCCATTTATCAGAGATCTTACCTTTATGGTTGAGGAATATTTTTTTTAAGCCATTTTTCATGTGCAATTAATATCCACCAAAAAATTAAATAATTAACATTTCTATACTGGTCGCATTATACCCCACTAAAAAATACCAGAAATACGGCTTACGCTGCTGCTTAATATGCAAATGAAATGTTAAATTAACTGGATATAAAGGTGCATTAGAATCAAAAATTAGCTATTCTTGTTTTCACCTTTAAACAAAGCAGCCAAAATTCTTAAAGGTTTAGTGATCTTCCAACTTTTGCTATTTTCATAAGATAAAATTTCATTCTCTAATTCATTAATTCTCGATGTCAGGGTCGATATCTTATCTTTGTCCTTTTTTGCAGACGCCATCAACTTATTATTTTGCTCAATTAGTGAGAAAATATCCAAATTAGGACGTTCTTTAATAATGATCGGGGCCATGTCATGAATTGTGGTTCCATCCCATTTAGATGTATTTTCAGTAATTCCTTCTTCTAAACCAATAATTACTCTTTTCCCGAGCTCAGTTTCTTCTGAAAAATCCTTGTATATAACGCATAAGGAGTTTAAAAATTTTACAGATCTGATCATCGACAAATCTGATTCTTTAAAATCCACACCATATTTTTGAGAATAAGGCAGTAAATATTCCTTTCGTGACTGATTAATTCGCCAGTGCTCATAATTCGTTAAATCAACCAGTCTTTTTAGAAAAGTGATCGCTGAATACGGCTCATAAAGACCACCGCCAAGTTGATCCCAATAGCTGGTGTGAAGGTCCTCAATCAAATAAACGCCATTCACAGTTAATCGTTTGAAATAGCGAGAGAATGATCGGACAATATCTCCAGATAAGTGAGAGCCATCATCAATGATGATGTCAAATTCAGGTGTAATTTTTTTTAATTTTACATCAACCTCATCAGAATTAGCATCACCTATCACTGTTGTTATTCTTGGATCATCAAATTCAAGATTGTGGCATGCTTCATTTATGTCACAACCCACAATATACCTTGCCTTCTCAAAGTATTTCGCCCAAATTTCGAGTGAACCCCCATTCTGAATACCTATCTCCAGCAAATTGACTTCTTTATCACGAAAAGGTAAAAAAATTTGATCCCATTCTTTGATATAGAACATCCATTTATCAGAGACTTTCCCGTCATGATTAAAGTAAATTTCTTCAAATTCTTTTTTCATAAATAATTATCCTTCTGGAAATTTATTTACACCTTATTGACTTTCTTATAATTTTCTATTTAGATTTTCTTTTGGAAAGATTCATTTTTCAGTTTAATTCTCTTTCATAAATTATAAACTAGTAAGGACAATAAACCCGAATAATAGTTCAAGAAAAAAATTTTCTATACAGATGAATTAGTCAGCAACAAATAAATTTATAACAACATTGACCAAAGAAATTTATTGAAAAGATGCCTAAGAAAAATGCAGAAAAGATTAAGAAATAAGTTTAATTTACTGCAACTTTCGAGAAACACAAGAGTAAAAAGCTGTCAACTAATACAACATGTCAAAACAAGTTATTTCAAAGGAAGGTCAATGGCTTTCTTGTAAGCACTGAAATGCAAATACGGGATATGTGGAAAAAATTTTCGAAGTAATTGAATCTCCTTTGTCCAATCTGGTATTTATAAAAGCTCAAGGTTATGAACTGAAACAACATCAAATTAATTTACAACGCATGGCATAAAAATTAAATCGCGATACCGTGATATTACACACTGTCATGTTGAACTTCCTACCTGTTGAATTTATTTATTATTCCCAAGCAATAATGGAGTGTATATGAATAATCAAAAGAAACGATCCTGATCTCGAATCTTAACCCCCAAACCACTGCCTTCCGGCAGTTGGATTTTGCAGCTTGAATCCAGAGTCATCCCCACAAAAGGATCATTGACAATCAAGGCTGAGGCGTCCAGATCCAACCAATCCCCCAGGCCCATCAGGTGTGCCATGGCTGTCGTCCCTATAGCAGTTTCAATCATACAACCCAGCAACACCTTTAAATCAAGCGCTTTTGCCTGGCGGATCATCTTTAAAGCCGGTGAGAGTCCAGGCTGCTCAAGCATTTCAATACCAAGGGTTTCTAACTCGGGAAGATATTGCTCAGCTTCATCCAGTGTCCAGCCGCCATTCGCATCCACCCATAATTTGACCCCAGGGCGTACTTCACGGATGGCTGCAAGCCGTTCCAGGTCCTGGGAGTCACCACCCAATTTTACTTTGATAATTGGGTATGACTTCACCTGATCAGCCATTCGCGCCATTTCTAAAGGTGTGTCCAAAGCAATAGTGAAAGAGCTTGGTTTGGGTTTTGGAAATGGGACGTTTAATAACTTGTGTAGAGGTAAGCTTAATTTCCGTGCAATCCTGTCATGCAAAGCTATATCCAGACCACATCGAGCGGGGGCAGGTCCATCGCCTATCCAGGCCGGGATCGCTTGCGGCTCATTGGGGAATGGATTCGGGTTATTCGCAGCGCTTTGCCATACAGAGATCATTTCGTCAAAATCAACGCCATAATAAGGAGGGATTGTTCCCTCTCCCCACCCCTCATCATCTTTCAATCGTATCCAGAAAGCCTGGCGCGTTTCACTCGTGCCATAAGAAAGACGAAATGGATTGCGAAGCTGCAGGGTGATTTTTTGCCAGCTCAGTTTATCGCTCAATCTGTGACCTCAACTTTTATCGATGATCAAACAAGAAATAATATTGGCTATGATGCATCAGCATGGTGACAGGCCACAAAATGGTTGGGTTGTAATTCACGATATTCTGGATCAACAACAAAGCATTCTTCGGTTGCAATCGGACAACGGGTGTTAAAATTGCATCCCTTTGGCGGATTAATTGGACTGGGAATATCGCCCTCAAGAATGATGCGATTACTTTGGGCAGCTTTGTCAGGATCAGGAATTGG
>LDZU01003672.1_pt1 | contig 10932 bp, 10 predicted proteins | sample 615531 | NCBI WGS metagenome assembly LDZU01 (sample SAMN03408293, study PRJNA278302) | terrestrial metagenome | isolation source: oil reservoir sample SB2 | place: USA: Alaska, North Slope, Schrader Bluff formation | collected 2011-09 | reverse complement strand
GTTTATCACCCGCCGCTCCCAATACCTACAATAGAGAGGCTACACTATGGAGATGGAGATCGGATTTACCAAACTGCAGGGAAACGGCAACGACTTTATTCTGATTGACGAATTCGAACAGGAAGCCATCCCCGAGGAGATGAAGGGAGCGTTTGCGGCGCTCTACTGCGACCGCAGGTTCGGCATCGGCGCCGACGGCATCCTCTTCCTCCAGGCATCCGATGCGGCCGATATCCGGATGCGGCTCTTCCAGCCCGACGAGAGCGAGGCCGCGATGTGCGGAAACGGCATCCGGTGCCTCGCGAAGTACGCCCATGACGCCGGCTACGTCAAAGAGTCCTGCTCGGTCGAGACCGGGGCCGGGATCGTGGCGGTGACGATGGGCTACGCGGACGACGAGTTCACCGCGACGATCACGATGCCGGCGCCGAAATTCGAGCGGAGCGCCATCCCCGCCGCCGGGAACGGCGAATACAAAGAGGAGATCCGCAACTTCACCGTCTACGCCGCGAACACCGGCGTCCCTCACGCCGTCGTCTTCGTCAAAGAGATAGGCGCCGTCGACATCGCCACCGCCGGCCCCGCGATACGGAACCACCCCTCCTTCCTTGAGGGTGCGAACGTCAACTTCGTCGAGACCGCCGGTGATGTGCTCCGGATCCGGACGTTCGAGCGCGGTGTCGAGGCCGAGACCGAGAGCTGCGGCACCGGCGCCACCGCGGCGGCAGCGGTCGCCCGCCACCTCGGCAACGCCGGGGAGACAGTAAGAGTCGAGACAAAAGGCGGGCCGCTCGTCATCCACTTCGGCGAGGACGTCACCATGGAAGGCCCCGCCGAAACAGTCTTTGAGGGCACTATACTTTTCTGATCCCGTCCTCGGTGATCAGAAAATCAAACGTGAGCCCTTCCGGCCGGGACCGGTGCTTCCTGAGCATGGCCCGCCGGACGCTATCCTTCTTTTCGAGCCTCACGATGGCCTTGGAGAGGTGCTCGAGCGCCGTCCCCCCGAGACCGGAGACCCGTTCGCGTTCGATATCCATGAAGATCTGGTTGGTGATCAGGACCGGGATGTCGTACTTCTTCGCAAGCCCGAGGAGTTTTATCATGTGGTGCAGGAGCTTCCGCAACGCCTCCCGCCCGAGATCGAGTTCCGTCCGGTAGAGGGCGGTGGCCGAGTCCATCACCAGCAGTCCGATGGGGGCATGGTCGCTCGCCTTGAGCAGCCCTTCCGTATCGGCGATCATCGTCCCCTGCTGGGCGAAGTCGAGCGGCTCGAAGAGGTAGAGCCGGTCTGCGAACTCTGCGGCGTCCGCCCCGGCGATCTGCGTAAACCGCTCCACCGAGAACCCCTCGGTGTCGATGTAGACGACCGAGTTCCCGGCCCGGAGAGAGGCCACCGCGGCCATCAGGCAGAAGGCGCTCTTGCCGCTCGCGGACTCGCCGTAGATCTGGGTGATCGTCCGCCGCTCGAGCCCGCCCCCGAGCAGGTCGTCGAGGGTCTGGCTCCCCGTGCTGACCCGGTCCGGCTTCATGGTGCGAGCACACCCCGCTCGAAGAAGAGGCGGCGTGCAGCCGCTTCGACGGCGCCGGCGACCTCACGGAACGGCACCCCGGTCTCCCGGGCACACGCCGCCGCCTGCTCGTACTCCGCCTTGAAGGAGGTGATCTTCTTCCCCGACCAGCCACACTTCACGTCGATCATCCACTCCCGGCCACGTATGGCCACCGTGACCGCTTCAACCGTCCGTTCGGCGACCGACCGGTGAACCATCGGTATGCACCGTATCCCGAGCGTCCCGAGCTCCCGGGCCATCACGCCCACGAGGCTGTCGGTCGCATCGGGGCGGCATACCACCCGGACGAGGTGCCCGCTCCGCCCTTTCTTCATCACGAGAGGAATGGCGCTTGCGTCCCGTGCCCCCTCCTCCATCAGGCAGCCGATCGTGTAGGCGAGGGCCTCCCCGGTGACGTCGTCGACGTTCGTCTCGAGGATATCGACCCGGTCCCCGGTGGCCCCCTCCGCCGTCGCGACGAGCATCGACCGGAGGACGTTGGGTCTTCCCGCCGGGTTCCTGCTCCCGGCCCCGTAGCCGACCGCCCGGATGGTGCGAGAGCCGAGGTCTTCGGACCGGACCGTGGAGAACTCGGCGAGGAGTGCGGCTCCCGTCGGGGTGCAGAGTTCCCGCTCCTCGTTACCGGAGACGGTCTGCAGGTCTGATGCGGAGAGGATCGCCACCGTCGCCGGGGCGGGGATGGGGAAGGTCCCGTGAGCCCCGACCGCAAAGCCACGGCCGAGGGCGACCGGGAGGACGGCCACGCCGTCGACGCCGAGGGCGTGGAGGGCGGTGCAGGCCCCAACCACGTCGGCGACGGCGTCGTCCGCACCCACCTCGTGGAAATGCGCTCCGGGCCCGTGGATGCTCTCCTCGGCCCGGTGTATCCGGAGAAAGACCCGCCGTGCCATATCCCGTGCGGGGGCGGGGGCGTCGCTCCCGGCCACCCGGTCGAGCACCTCGTCAAGAGTGCGGTGATCCACCGGGGCATGCGTTTTCACCTGGACCGCACGAATACCGGAGCGGTCTACCCGTTCTATTGTCGGTTCGCCGACGACGGAACGCATGGCTGTCCTGACAGGTTCTTCATCGGCTCCCAGATCGAGCAGAGTTCCGATGATCATGTCGCCTGCGGCTCCGTTGAACGGGTCGAAGAGAAGTATGTTCATGCGTCTCCAGTACTTATAAATCCCCGAAATATAAGAACTAGAGGTAATGCCCGAGATATACTTGAAGGTAGATAGCGCTTATCCGGAGGATCAGGGGGCGGGCAAGGCACGGCTTGACCCTGATACCATGCTGCAGCTTCGGCTCAACCCCGGAGACCTCGTCGCTATCGAAGGGAAGCGTCGGACCGTGGCCAAGGTCTGGCGTGCCATGGTGAACGACTGGCACCAGGGTAAGGTCCGGATCGATAACTTCACCCGGCTCAACACCGGTGCCAGCATCGGGGATCGGGTGAAGATAAAAACGCTGGATGCGGAGGACGAGGCGAAACGGGTCGTGCTCGCGCCTCCCGAGGACCTCCCCAAGCAGCTCCCCATCAACTACGGCAGCATCGTCAACAAACTGATCGACTTTCCGGTCGTCAAAAACGACTCCGTGCCGATCCAGGCAGGGCTCCCGTTCATGCAGCCCCAGCTGGTCGCGTTCAAAGCCGTGGTGGTCGAGCCGGAGACCGCCGTGATCATCACCAAGAACACGAAGATCGAGTTCTCCGAGAAGCCTGCGGCCGGGTTTGAGGGCGTAAAGAGGATCAGCTACGAGGACATCGGCGGCCTGAAAGGCGAGCTGCAGCGTGTCCGCGAGACGATCGAACTGCCCATGCGCCACCCGGAGATCTTTAGGAAGCTCGGTATCGAGCCGCCGAAGGGTGTCCTCCTCTACGGTCCGCCGGGGACCGGAAAGACCCTGATCGCAAAGGCGGTCGCAAGCGAGAGCGGAGCGCATTTCATCTCCATAGCAGGGCCGGAGGTGATCTCGAAGTACTACGGTGAGAGCGAGCAGCGGCTCCGTGAGGTCTTTGAGGACGCACGGCAGCACGCTCCCGCCATCATCTTCATCGACGAACTCGACTCCATCGCCCCCCGGCGCGAGGAGGTGACCGGGGAGGTCGAACGGCGCGTGGTGGCCCAGCTCCTCACCATGATGGACGGGCTTGAAGAGCGGGGGCAGGTCGTGGTGATCGGGGCCACGAACCGGCTCGACGCCATCGACCCCGCCCTCCGGCGTCCGGGACGGTTCGACCGGGAGATCGAGATCGGGGTCCCGTCGGAGGACGACCGGATCCAGGTGCTCCATATCCACACCCGTGGTATGCCGCTTGCTGACGATGTCTCGATCGCCTCCATCGCCCAGCAGACCCACGGGTTTGTCGGGGCGGACCTCGCCGCCCTCGCACGTGAGGCGGCGATCAAGGCACTGCGGCGTTACCTCCCCGAGATCGACCTGGAGGCCGAGGAGATCCCGCCCGAGACCCTCGATAAGATGGAGGTGCTCGGGCGGGACTTCCGCGACGCCCTCCGCGACGTGGGCCCGAGCGCCATGCGGGAGATCCTCCTCGAAGTGCCCCACACCTCCTGGGGAGACGTGGGAGGCCTCGAAGAGGCGAAGCAGGATATCCGCGAGGCGGTGGAGTATCCGCTCACCCAGCGGGAGCGGTTCGAGAACCTCGGTATCGAGCCGCCGAAGGGCGTCCTCCTCTACGGTCCGCCGGGGACCGGAAAGACCCTGATCGCAAAGGCGATTGCAAGCGAGAGCGGCGCGAACTTCGTGCCGGTCAAGGGCCCCCAGCTCCTCTCGAAGTGGGTGGGCGAAAGCGAGCGGGCGGTCCGCGAGATCTTCAAGAAAGCCCGGCAGGTGGCGCCGGCCATCATCTTCTTCGACGAACTGGATGCTCTCGCCCCCGCACGGGGCGGCGGCAGCGAGTCGCACGTGATCGAGAGCGTCTTAAACCAGATCCTCACCGAGATCGACGGTCTCGAGGAACTCCGGGGCGTGGTGGTGATGGGAGCGACGAACCGGCCGGATATGGTCGACCCGGCGCTGCTTCGGCCCGGGCGGTTCGACCGGCTCGTCTACATAGGCGAACCCGGGCGGGACGACCGGGAGAAGATCCTGGCTATCCACACCCGGTATATGCCGATCGAGGGCTCGACGGTGGAAGACCTCGTGGAGCTGACGGAGGGGCTCTCGGAGAACGAACTCGAAGACCTGATCCTGGTCGTCGGGGCCAACCGCCAGGTGAGCGTCGAGGACGTGAGGAGCCATCGCGACGCAATTCCGCCGAGCGACAACGAGGGGCTCCGGCCCCACCTCCGGAGGAGGAAGCTCGTCGATCTCTTTATCCAGCAGAAGGTGACCCTGGACGACCCCGTACGGGACCGGCTCCTTGCAAAGCTGGCGACCGATGCCGAGGGGTTCGTCGGCTCGGACCTCGAGGCGTTCGGCCGGGAAGCGGCCATGCTTGCCATGCGGGAGGGAGCCTCCCTCGTAAATAAGTCACACTTCGACCGGGCGCAGGAGAAGGTGCACGCGACGATGAACGAGCGGCTGCGGCAGTACTACGGGAAGGTGCAGCAGCACTTCAAGGGCGGGCTGCCCAAAGAAGTGCAGCCGCCGGAATACCAGTAAGCGGCTCTCCGGGGGAATACCCCGGAGGACTCTTTTTAGCCGATCCGTTTCACCGGGTCTCCGGCGGATACGCGATCAGCCCTTCTTTGACGCCTCTCACAAACCCCGCCTTCTCGTAGAGCCGGAAGACGCCTGCCTCCCTCCTGCCGGTAAGAAGCATCACCTTGTAGCAGTGCTCTTTCCACGCGCACTTCAGCGCATGGGTGAGGAGGGCCGTCCCGAATCCCCGGTTCCGGAACTCACGATGCGTCACGACGTTCTCGATGAGCCCGTACGGCCGTGCGAGGAGGAAGAGATGGGTCCGGGGGTCGGCGAGGATATCCTCCCAGGCCGTCTCCAGTGCACGAGCATCGGCCTCCTCATCGGCATCATGCATGTGCGTGTAGAGCAAGAGGACGGCGTCCAGGTCCTCCCGGACGGCCTCGCGTACGAGCGGCGTGTCGCTCTGCATACACCCCGGTTCTCCCTGTCCGGTAATCTTCCTTTGGTTTTACCCGCCGGGGTCGCGGCTGTGGATCACTCCCGTAACCCCGCGGCAACCTATTTACAGCACTATGAACAAGCATATACATCAAAGCGCATACCTGCTGCGCGGAGTCCCCCCATGCCGAACTGCACCACATTTCTCGACGCCAACGCCTGTAATCCCCAAAAAGTCGCTCTCGTCGTCCCCGCCACCGGAGAGTCCTACACCCGCGCCGACCTTCTCGACCGGGTCTGTCGGGTCGGACGCGGCCTCCTCGCTCTCGGGATCACTCGCGGGGAGCGGGTCTGCATCTATCTCGACAGTTCGGCGGAATATCTCATCAGTTACTTCGCCCTCTGGCGTATCGGCGCCGTCGCCGTCCCGACCAACCGGGTCTACCGGGAGAGCGAGGTCCTCTACGCCGTCCGCGACGCAGGGGCTGCCGCCGTCATCACCGATGCGGAGGGTGCGGCCCTCGTCGGCCGCATCCGGGACCGGGCACCGACGCTCAGGCAGGTCGTCGCCGTCGGGACAGCGATCGCGGGCGCCACCCCCTGGTCGGACCTCCTCCGTGCGTCTCCGGACCTCCGCGCCGCCCACTGCCGGTTCGACGACCTCTGCCAGATCCAGTACACCTCCGGCACCACCGGGAAACCGAAGGGTGCCATGCTCACCCACGGGAACTGGATAGCGGCCATGGACGCCGAACGCGACGTTCTCGGGATCACCGAGAGCGACGTCTACCTCGGGATCTACCCGATGGGGCACGTCGGCATCAGCTGGGGCATCGCCACGCTCCGGGCCGGCGGGACTTACGTCGTCATGGAGCGGTTCGATCTCGCCCGTTACCTCGATCTCGCCCGTGACTACCGGGCCACGATCGTCGCCGGCATGCCGCCGGTGATCCACTCCCTCCTCCAGACCCCGCCGGGGACTGAAGCGGCGCTCGCCACCGCCCGGGTGATGATCAGCGGCGGCGGGCCCCTGACGCCCGGCGTCTGGAAACCCTTCCACGAGCGGTTCGGTATCCCGATCGTCAACGCCTACGGCCTCTCCGAGACGGTCGTCGTCGGGACCGGGACCGCGATCCGCCCCGAGCACTACGCGACCGCCGACGAGTTTAAGAGCGTCGGCACTCCGGTCGGATTCTCGGAGGTGAAGATCGTCGCCGCAGACGACCCCGGCCGGGAACTTGGACCCGGTGAGGACGGCGAGATCGCCCTCCGGGGGCCGGCGGTGGCGCTCGGCTACTGGCAGATGCCGGAGGAGACCGGCGCCGCCTTCCTCCCCGACGGGTGGTTCCTGACCGGCGACGTCGGCCACCTGGATGAGACCGGGATGCTCTATATCACCGACCGGAAGAAGGACATGATCGTCATGTCGGGCTGGAAGGTCTACCCGACGGAGGTCGAGGATGTGCTCGTCCAGCACCCGGGTGTCCGCGACGCGGCGGTCTTCGGGTGCACCGACGAGCACCGGGGCGAGGTGCCGGTGGCCGTGGTGGTCCCTTCCGGCGAGGGCGTCACACCCGGGGAGATCATCGCCTTCGCCCGCGAGCGGCTTGCGGGCTACAAGGTCCCCCGCCGGGTCATCTTTGCCGGCGAGATCCCCCGGGTGAACGGGTGGAAACTCATGCGGAAGCGCCTCCGGGAAGAGTACTGTGCTTCAGGCGGGGCATAAGGCTGTACCTGACGGGTAGTATTAAGAAAAGGGCGGCGCATAGATACCCTTGAGGACCCCCTGGAAGTATAGGCATGACAGACACCACCAGACGTTCGACAGGAATCGCGGGCCTGAATCTTGCGCTCGACGGAGGATTTCCACCGGGCACCCGCATCGTCATCTCAGGATCTCCCTTGAGCGGCCTTGAACTCCTCTCACAGCAGTTCTGGCGGGCGGGAGGAGCAGGTGCTTACCTGATGCTCGATGCCGTGCCGCTGGAGGGGATGGTCGACGCACGGGGTATGGATCCCGCGGCGCTGGCCGGGGCCATGCAGGGCGAGAGGATCGTCGTAGACTCGCTCTCCACGCTGATCGCCGCCTGGGGAATAGACGCAGCCACCAGGTTCGTCCTCGAGGACACCCGCGGGATCATCGAAGGGGGGGCAAACATCGTCTACCTCCTCTACACCGGCCTCCACAACCCCCTCGAGGAGGCGCGGATGATGCGTGCCGCCGACATCTACATGACCCTCAGGCACCAGGTCCACGGCAACGAGCTCGAGCGGACGCTCGCCATTGAGAAACTCAAAGATGCAAACGTGCCGCAGCGGGTGATCCCCTACCATATCATCGCGAAGGGCCTTGAGCTCTCGACGACGAGCAGGGTGGTCTAGTCCGTATATTCGGCCCGGACCAGTCCTGCTGCAACAACCATATTCTTCAGTTTTCCAGACGCCGCTTCCCGCGACTGCATCCGCAGGCCGCAGTCGGGGTCTATGAGCATGGCATCGGGTGAAAATACGTCTATCCCTGCTTCTATCCGCTTTTTGATGGTCTCGACGCTCTCGACGCCGGGGTCGGCCGAGTCCACGCACCCGTAGCCGATCATCCGTCCCCGCAGATCCTTGCCCGAGAGCACCTCAAGGTTCCCCGGGTTGTTCGCGAACTCGAAGTCGAATACGGCAACATTCGTCCGGAGGACGTCGTCCACGACATCCAAAAGGTTCCCGCAGACATGGAGGCATACCGGCACCCGGAGCCTCCCGACGATCGCGTTCACCGCCTCGCGGCCGATGGCTATGTTTGCAGCCCCTGTGGAGAAGATGGGCTCATCGATCTGGAGGAGGGTGACGCCGGCATTCTGGAGGTAGTCCGCCTCGACCGCGAGCGCCTGGGCGAGGTCCAGAACCAGTTCGTCCTTGTTCCGGTAAAACGGGGTCTCCAGGGCGAGGCCGTGCGCGAGCGTGCTCGGGCCGGTGAGGATCCCCTTCACCTTCGGGTGCCGGGAGAGGGCATATTTCGTATCCGCGAGCGTGATGGGCCGTGCGGCCGGCTGGACCTTCCCGACGACCGCAGACCCGCGGATGCCGGGGAGGTGGGAGGTGAAGGCGTGGATCATGTCGCCCCGGACCTGGCCGTCGGAGATGATATCGATCCCGGCGGCTATCTGGTCGGCGACCGCTACCTCCACCGCGTGCTTCAGCGGGTCCATGCGGGCGAGAAGCCCCGAGCCTTTCACCACCGGGTAGCTCCCGACCACGGTGGTCGGGAGACACATGCTTGTCAGGGTCATGGGGTCAGTCTGTGCCGGTCACGCGGGAAGAGCACCGCTTCGCGGATGTTTGCGAGGCCGAGCATCGTCATCACCAGGCGCTCGATGCCGAGCCCCCATCCTGCGTGCGGGGGCATGCCGTAACGGAACGCCTTCAAGTAGAACTCGAAACTCTCGGGGGAGAGACCCTTGGCGCGGATCCGCTCCACGAGGGCGTCGTGGTCGTGGATACGCTGGGCGCCGGAGGAGAGTTCCATCCGGGGGTGCATCAGGTCGAACGCCTTGCAAAACTCGGGCCTCTCCGGGTAGGGCATCGCGTAGTAGGGCCTGATATCCGTCGGCCAGTCCACGATGAAGTAGTGTTGCCCGATCACGTCCCCGATCGCCCGCTCGCCCGCCGGGGAGAGATCGTCGCCGAAGGCGAGCTTCTCCTCGATGGTGCGGTTCGCGATCTCGATCGCCTCCGTATACGGGATCCGGGGGAACGGCTTTGCCGGGACGGCGAGGTCGACCCCGAGTTCCGCGAGGTGCTCGCTGCAGTTCATCGCCACGTAGTCGTAGACATACACGATAAGGTCTTCGAGGAGTTCCATGACGTCGTTGTGGTCGGCAAACGAGACCTCGACGTCGAGGCTCGTCGCCTCGTTGAGGTGCCGGACGGTGTTGTGCTCCTCGGCGCGGAAGATAGGGCCGAGCTCGAAGACCGCCTCGAACCCGGCAGCCATCATCATCTGTTTGTAGAGCTGGGGGCTCTGGTTCATGAACGCCTCTTTCTCAAAGTAGGCGATCGGGAAGAGTTCCGTACCGCCCTCGGTGGCGGCGGCGACGATCTTGGGGGTAGCTATGTTGATGCAGCCCCGGGAGGAGAGGAACGCGGTCGCGGCGCAGGTCACCGCCGAGCGGATGAAGAAGATGGCGCGGACACGCGGCTTCCTTACGTCCAGGAACCGGGAGTCGATCCTCGTATCCATCTCGGCGGGCACCTTCTCGGCGACGTCGAGCGGGAGCGGACTCTCTGCGATGCTGATGATCTCGAGTTCTTCGGGGACGATCTCGCGCCCGCCGGGGGCTTTCTCGATCGCCTTTACCTTCCCCTGGACCCTGACCACAGACTCTCTTGAGACGCTCCGGACGGTATCAAGGATCTCTGCCGGAACCTTCTTCTTCGGGATGGTCACCTGGATGATGCCGGTCCGGTCGCGGATCAGGAAGAACGCAAGTCCTCCGAGATCGCGGACCTCGTGCACCCAGCCGATGATCTCGGCAGATTCAGTTTCCGGGGTTACGGCCCGTATTGGTATACGCATATGAAAAACCTGGATACAGTGTGGGTCCCGGGAGGTATTTTGCTTTACGCTCCTCACCCGGGAGAGCGCGCCGGGGGGCGGCCGGATATGGCCGGCCCCGGCAAGGAGCAAAAAGGAATGGCTGCCGGGAGATGTGGGTTAGAGGAAGACTGCTGCGGCGAGGACCGTCGTCCAGCGGCCGTCCATAACCCCTTCCGCCGCCTGGCAGGTGTGGGTCGTGTTGATGATCCGGCCGCTGGCCTTGTAGATCTGTTCCCGTTCCTGCCACGCCTGGTCGGGATCGAACTCGATCCCGAGCGTCGTCGCAAGCATGGTTGCCGCAAGGTCTTCGGCGTATTCGCCCGAGACCTCCGCCGTCTCCCCGAAGGCATGGTGCTCGGAGAGGTAGCCGTAGGCGTTGCTCTCCTTCGGCATCGCGTGACCGATGGCGGCGGAGGCGAGCCTGCTTGGTTCGTTGGTCTCGTTCCGGGCCATGACAACGTAGACGATGCTGCCTGGAGAGAGGTCTTTTAAACCCTCCTCCCTCGAGACCAGCTGGCAGTTCGGGGGGAAGATACTCGAGACGTAAACCAGATTGTACTTCTCGATGCCCGCCTGTCTGAGAGCCAGTTCAAACGACGCCAGTTTGTCTTTGTGGACGCCTACACCCTTCGTAAAGAAACACTTGGTCGGAACGAACATTAAGGATCTTCTTATCGCTTGAGTTTTTTAAAATTTTCGGTAATAACAGTCACAAATTAAAAAAGGAGCGAAATTTCC